>OOCR01000070.1_pt1 | contig 106680 bp, 93 predicted proteins | sample 1671491 | NCBI WGS metagenome assembly OOCR01 (sample SAMN06348162, study PRJEB24527) | human gut metagenome | biome: human gut; feature: ankylosing spondylitis patient; material: feces | host: Homo sapiens | place: China | collected 2015-10
CAACGACCCCGAGATTACAAATCACGTGCTCTGGCCAACTGAGCTAAAGAGGCATTCATTTTTTATCAGTATCAATCTCTCTTGATTGCGGCTGCAAAGGTACGTATTATTTTTTAATATGCAATAGTTTGGGTGGCATAATGTGTAATATTTTTTTCTAAAAACTCTCCGAGCTCTGTTTGGAACTCGGAGAGGGCTTCCTGTTTATGTTGGGATATTGTTATTCTTTCTTCAAAAGTACCTCATTTATAGCTTTTTTGAAGTCGGCCTTTCCCATTGCCCCTTTTGCCATCTGCGGTTGCCCGTTCATTGGGCAGAAAAGGAGGGAGGGAATACTTCTGATACCGAAAGAGGCGGCCAATCCCTCTTCTTTTTCCGTATCTACCTTATAAATATCGATTTTTCCGGCATATTCTTCTGCTAATTCTTCTAAGATAGGAGCGACCATCTTACAAGGTCCGCACCAGGTGGCATAGAAATCCACGATACAAGGTTTGTCTCCTTCGTACACCCACTTGTTGGGGCTGGCTTCGTAGTTCGCTACTTTTTTCAGAAATTCCGTTTTTGTCAATTCTTGTACTTTCATGTTTATTCTCCTTATTAATTGAGGTTTATATTCTTGTTTATTGATTATATAACAAAGGTATGCTATTTATTCCATTCCGTTATTGGACATTTTCCCTTATAATTGGAAATATTACTATATTGCTTGAGTTACAGTCATTTTGTAAATAAAAAAGCCGTCCGGTATGTTGCCGGGCGGCTTTTATCTGGAGTTTAAAGAGCTTTAGTATCTTTTGCCAACGGTATCCCAATCGATGATCTTCCATAAGGCGTTCAAATGATCGGGACGGCGGTTCCGGTAATCCAAATAGTAGGCATGTTCCCACACGTCGAATCCCAGAATCGGTTTCAATCCGTGAGTAACCGGATTGCTACCGTTAGCTTCTTTGGTAATTGAGAGTTTTCCGTCTTTATCTTTAGCCAGCCATACCCATCCTGAGCCGAATAAACCGGTTCCTGCAGCTACGAATTCTTTCTGGAAGTTCTCGAACGATCCCCAAGTCGCGTCGATCGCTTTAGCGAGGGCGCCGGTCGGTCTGCCACCGCCATACGGGGAGAACTGGGTGAAGTACAGATTATGATTAAGCGTCTGTCCGGCATTGTTAAAGATAGCACCGTCGGATTCTGCCACGATCTGTTCTAATGTAGCGTTTTCGAACTTGGTTCCCTGAATGAGGTTGTTCAGGTTATTTACATAAGTCTGTAAATGTTTGCCATGATGGAACTCAATCGTTTCTTTACTTATAACCGGTTCCAGCGCGTTGGCTGCATAGGGTAACTGGATTAATTCAAATTTCATAACTTTTTCTTTTTTATCTGTTATTTGACTATTATTACTATTATTTGTTATCAACAATAATAAACTGAGACATAATGTAAGCATAATCAATCTGTTTTATGTTGTTTCTACTATTCTAACATTCCCTGTTCGAAATTTGTTCATAGAATGAAATGCATATTATTTATCGCGGGATAGACTTTATCTATGAACGGAATGTACTATCTTCGCCAACCAATTAAAATAAACACAATAATGACAAAAATTCAGGAAACACTGGTTGCGTTGCCAGAGGAAAAGAAAGCTCTGTTTATCCCGGCTTTCGGAGATGTGGACAAGTTTTATACGACCGTTTATCTGATTGCCCGAAACGAGCATGTGACGGAGCTGGAAAAACCGGACCGTTACGAAGACCGCTTGCAGGTGATCCGCCAGATTCGTGGCAAGGTGGAGAAGTTGGTGAGTTCTTTCGGGTTGGACGGCTCTGAGATCGTGGCAGATATCGCCAGCGATTATTTTGAAGATTACGTGAATTATAAAGAACCGGATATCCGGATGACGAATGAAGAGTTTCTTGGTGTCATACAGAAGGTAGCGAGGGAGTGAGGAGAATTATGATGGAAGTGTGTCGAAACCTCCTTGTCCCCGCATTTGATGCGGGGCCGCAAAAGGACAGACCTTATCAATCAGATTTTTATAGGGCCGGTTTTGATGCGATCCCGCGTCAAGCGCGGGAACAGGATAGTTTCGACACGCTACCATCATAATTACTTCTTCAGCCGTTTTTCCAGCAATCGCATATAGTAGCCGCCGACGACTGAACGGGCCTGGAATCCACGTTGTGTTCCGTCAGAAGTGTAATGCCAGTCGCTCAACGGGACGCGTGAGGTCGTTTCGTTGGCGTATTTCCAGACCGGAAGCATGAACGTTTCAAAATCGGCCGTATTGCCGGTCAGGCAGGCACTCCACAGAATCCAGTCGGATTTGGTATAATCTTCGCGGTTGTCCAGCGGCAGACCATATTTGTTTTGTCTGGTCTTGTAGTAAGCTGTTTCTGTTTCAGCTATTTCCGAAGGGAATATATTCAGATCTAACAAGCGGTCCCAAACCAAATTATATTTCTGACTCCATGTACCGGACTTATCGAAGGTCAGCTTATAGTGATCCCCGTCTTTTGCCATCGAAATCCATTTGCCAGCCATTTCACGAGCTGTCGCCAGATAAGAATCCGCTATTTCCTTCTTTCCCAACATTCCGGCCATCTTGCCGTAGCCGGCTACACCCATGATGGCCTTGATGGACAGGTTGGTGTTGTGAGCGAAATGACCGGCGAAATCGTCCGTACACAACTGGTTGTCCGGGTCAAGCCCCTCTTTTTTCAGGTAATCGGCCCAGGTTGTCAAAACATCCCAATGTTTGGCCGCATAATCCGCATTTCCTTCGATTATCGCAATGGCTGTCGCGAGGATCAGCATATTGCCGGATTCTTCGACCGGCATATCGCCGCCGTAGGTCTGTCCGTTAGCCTGCGGATACGTGCCGACATCGTGTGAGGGGAAAGGCTTGTTCCATCTGCCACTTTCGCTGTAGTAAAAGATCGGGTTCATCATCCCCTTCAGGAGCTCGGGGTTATAGCATAAGAACATCGGTGCCGAAGGATAGGTGATATCGACCGTTCCGATCGAGCCGTTGCTGAAATTCTCTTTCGACAGGAATAGCAAGTTGCCTTCCTTGTCTGCCACCAACTTGTGGGCGGAGATAGCCTGACGATAGGCCAGGGCGCACAGCTCGGCATATTTTTGTCCGCCGGCAGCCGCTGTTTCCTGCATTAGTTGCCTGTCGAAATCCGCACACCGTTTCATCATTCCGGCATACTCTTTCTGACCTTTGGCGAAGGCATCGAAAATGTCCGTCTGTCCGTCGTGCTTCCAGTAGGCCATCCGGTTGTCATTGAAATACTGGATCGCATACAGATCGTCATATCCGATCAACAGATGTCCTGATACGGTCTTTCCGTTTACCTTGCCTAAGTTGTCGGAGTAGGCGAGGACCGTCATCTGTTTTTCCATATCGGGAGATACGTTGTCCGCTTTGCCGGACAGTCTGCCGTCGGACATAAATGCTTTCTTGGCTGCATAATATTCGTCGATAGCGACTGTCACATCCGGAGATTGTGCAGCCGAGAGATAGAAATAACCCCAGTCGATGCGGACATCGTCACCTTTCTTGCCCAAAACTTCTTGGTCGACAGAGCCGGTCTTCAGATAGACATACCCGTCTTTTTCGATCTTTTCGAAGGTGACAGGTTGATCTGTCGTGTTTACAGCCCATTGAGGGGTCGCTTCGAGGTATAACTGGACTTCGTGTGTCCGACCATCTAACGAACGGGCCTGATACGTGATATAATTGTACGGGGCGGTCATGGCCTCCAGGTCGTCCATCAGCATCGGAGCAGTGAAGATCAAATCCAGTTCGACAGGGCCGCATTCGAACGTATAGTACGTCTGTGTCGGCATGACGGTGGTCGCCGTCTGGACCGCTTTATTGTCAAACGTGTCTCCCCGTTTTACCTTCTTCATGATTCCCATGTCCACGTAGGCACCTCCTCCGTTGTTGCGGCAGTGGGCAGCCAGGATATTGCCCGTCGGTTTGAGCGTGTTGGCCACTTCCTGCGGGATTTCCTTCAGCAGGTCGTAATCCAACCCGTTGCCGGTTACGGCCACCTGCTTGCCGTTGATGTACAACTTGATGTTGTCGTCGTGCGAATATTGCAGGAACAGATCTTCCTTATCCGTCCCCTCAGGCCAGTCGAACGAGCGGCGTATCCAGATGTCGCCGTCTTGCCAGGGAGTGGAGCGATACGGATTATCGTCTGTCCCGAATGCCGCCTTACCTGTTTTCCAGCCTTTTGCCTCGTAATCGACGGCGGTCCATTCTCCCTCCGGCTGCCCGAATGTGTAGGTCGCCTCCCATAAGCCGGAAGCCGCCGTACCGATAACCGGCGTCACCTCTACTTTGTCCGCTCCCATGAACCGGTATGAAACACCGTCTACACGCAGGCTTCCCAACAGCGGGAAGTTACGGCCGGTCCAGTGGCGCACGCTTTCTTCGTTCAGGCGGTCGGCAAACGACCAGGCACTGGTGTACGGGTCGATCGTTACCAGCGGTGTTGCCGGCGCCCGTAATTCGTTTTTGGCAGCAGGGGCATATACTTCGTTTGCGATGCGCTTGTTCGACGAACAAGCACTCAGCAAAGCAACCGTACAAGCCGATAGCAGCATGATTTGTCTTTTCATTTCGTCTTTACCTTAATTATTATTGATGATTTTAAATAATCTTCCCCTTTTTCGGTTGCCCGAAATTAAAAATAAAAAGCGACAGTCGGAAGCAACAAAGTTCAGCTACCGGCATATTGCAAGATTATTGAAAGCATTTGCATGATTTTTAAAATATCAAAATATCATTACGAACTCATGTAAATCGGATTAGTATCCCATGTATTTGGAATTACTATAGCGGGTAATATTTTTTAACGTTTCTATTAGGACTGGGGAGTGGCTGTTTTGCTGACGAAATGATATTGGGCAAGGCAGACATTGAAATAACTTTTTTTGTGCTTCTTCTGTATGGGTATGTGATGGATAACGCTTATTTTTGCCGATTACAGCAGTACTGTTGTGGAATAATGATAAGAATAGTTGATAAAATTAGGCTTTTTAGGCAAAAATCGATGAGGTACTTTACTAATATTTTGCGTTGGATATCTTCACTGGAACACTTATATTTCTTGTTCGGCTTGCTTTTCATCATTCCGAACTGTGTTTTTCTGTTCACAGAGCCTTTGCCTGTTCCGGTGGGCCTTGCTTCTATCGTCATGCCGTTGGCGTTCTGGATGGGAGTTCTGCTGCTGGCGCGTAAACCCGGAGTGGTGGTCTGGTGTTTGTTGCCGAAAATCATACTGGACGGAGGCCAGCTGGTCCTGTTGTATCTTTTCGGCGAGTCGGTGATAGCCGTGGACATGTTCCTGAACCTGACAAGTTCGAATGCTTCCGAGGCAAGCGAATTATTAGGGAATATTTTTCTTGTTATTGTTTGCGTCTTTTTCTTTTATACGCTTCCTACCTTGTGGCTGGCTACACGTTCGATCCGCATGAAAGACAGGCTGACTGCCGTGTTCCGCAAGCGGTGGGCGTTCAGAAGCTTGGGGCTTTTCGGAGTGGGGGTGCTGCTCTGTTTCCTGCCTTCTTGGCAAAAGCACAGTTTCTCGCTCAAGAACGATGTTTATCCGGTCAATGCGCTTTATAATCTCTATTTTGCGATTACCAAATCGAACAAAAACGCCAACTATTCCATCTCTTCTGCCGATTTCAGGTTCAACTCGGTCCGGACGGGACAGGCGGAGGGCAAGCGCGAGATTTACGTGCTTGTGGTGGGAGAGACTTCGCGGGCTATGGAATGGAGCTTGTATGGATATGAACGCAATACGACTCCGCGTATGGAAGGACTCGATGGTCTGGTACATTTTACGGATGTCGTGACGCAATCCAACAATACGCACAAAAGTGTACCGATCATCCTGTCTGCCGCCAGCGCGGAAAATTATGGCGTGATATATGATGAGAAAAGCATTGTCACCGCTTTCAAGGAAGCCGGTTTCCGTACGCTTGTCATTGCCAACCAGAAACTGACCACTTCGATGATCGGGGCTTTCTACCGGGAGGCCGATACATTTATTGATATGAGTACGTTCAACACCGGATCGTATCTGACCTCGTTGCACGATGCCGCCCTTTTGCCGTATTTGGAAAAGGAACTGGATAAATCGGACGAGGATATGTTTATCGTCCTCCATACATACGGGTCGCATTTCAATTATCATGAGCGGTATCCGGCCGAGTTCCGGATTTATACGCCGGATAAGGCCGAAAGCATCCGCCAGTCCTATAAGAAGGAACTGCGCAATGCTTATGACAATTCGATACGTTATACGGATTATGTCTTGGGAGAGATTGTCGACATGTTGAAAAAGAAGGAGGTTTGTGCGTCGATGCTTTATTTGAGCGATCACGGAGAAGATATTTTCGATGATGCGCGTGCCCGTTACCTGCATGCTTCGCCTATACCGACTTATTATCAGCTCCATATCCCGTATATTATTTGGTTTTCGGACGATTATCGGGCCGTTTTCCCGGAGAAATACCGGACGGCGATGTCTCACGGGGCTTATCCGGTCAGCACGAACAGCGTGTTCCATACGGTATTGGATATTGCCGGTGTCCGGACTTCGGTATCCGATTCCACATTGGCCCTGACCAACCCTGCTTTTGCCGTTCGTGACCGTATGTTTCTCGGTGATCACGACGAACCGGTTCCGTTCTGGAAGGTTGGATTGAAGAAAGCGGATTTCGTTATGTTGGACAAATGGAAAATGGCCTATAAGAAAGACTGATGGGCGCACAGAATGGGCATATTACAAGTAAAGTCATATTGGGATACCTGTTATTGATCCTGATAGCCGTGTGTTCGGTCGTTTATATTTATAACATTATCGAACAGTTTGCTGGCGAAGACGACCCGAACAACAAATCGAGGGAGAAGGTCTATCTCGTGACCAACACTCTGTCGTTACTCTACGAAAGCGAAGCGCTCGGACAAATGGTCGGGTTTCCGCAGGGGGAAATCAAGCATTTCAACCGCACGCTGAACAAGGCTTTGCAGAATATGGATTCCTTGCGTACATTAGTGTCGAATCCCGCGCTATATCCCAAGATCGACACGATCGATATGCTGATCGAGCAGAAGCGTTGGAACACGCGCCGCCTGTTGGAAACCTGGCGCGAGACGAACGCGGAACATCTGTACACCCAAAACATCGAGAAGGTGATCGCCCGGCAAGATACGATGATCCGGCAGGTCGAAATACAGGAGCGCGTGATCGTGCACCAGGATTCCGTGAAAACTCCCCAACCCCATAAGCACCGTGGCTTTTTCCGCCGCCTCGCCGATGTATTCTCACCGCCTAAAGAGGATTCGACCGTTATTGTGAATACGACCCGGCAGATCGTGACTGATACGTTGGTGAATTCCTTCAACCCGGCGGACACGATCGTGACTGTCCTGAAAAATTTGCAGGACAGTGTGGCCGACCAGCGTAAGCAGCTTGTCGATCAGCTTTTGGAGCGTGCCGCCAACTTGCGTTATAATAATAGCATTATCACAAGCCGGATCAACCAGATGTTGCGCGATATAGAAGAAGAGGAGATGAACGCGTCGATGGAGCGTGTCGTGAAGAAACAGGAGGTGTTGCGCGAAACCTCTTATCTCATTGGTGGCATCGCTATCCTGTCGCTGATTATCGTGGTGGTCTTTATCATTCTGATCACGCGTGATATCTCCAGGAGCCAGTATTACCGGCAGCAATTGGAGAAAGCCAAGCAATATGCCGAAGACCTGCTCCATAGCCGGGAGAAGTTGATGCTGACGATCAGCCACGATATCCGTGCACCGCTCTCGTCCATAATCGGTTATATAGAACTGCTGCTGCGCCGTCGTCCGGACGAAAGGCAACGTTATTATTTGGAAAATATGACTGGATCGGCCGATCATATCCTTTCGCTGGTGAACGGTTTGCTTGATTTTCATCGATTGGAATCGGGACAGATGGAGATACAGAACGTACCTTTCAGCGTACGTACGCTTTTTAATGAAATATACGGGAGTTTCCGCCCGATAGCCGAGGCGAAAGGACTTGCTTTTGTTCTGAATATGAAGGAGGAAGGGATGGATCGCATTTATTCTGGTGATCCGATACGCCTCCGCCAGATAGTCAGCAACCTATTGTCTAACGCTGTCAAGTTTACCCATGAAGGTCGTATCGTTCTGATAGTCAAATTGTCAATTGTCAATTCTCAATTGACAATTACTGTCTCCGACTCCGGTGTCGGGATTCCGGAAGAAGAACAGGAAAAAATTTTCGGCGAGTTTGCCCGTCTGTCGGGAACCGAAAAGGAAGAAGGTTTCGGTCTCGGGCTTTCCATCACCCGCAAGCTGATAGAACTGATGGGAGGAACCTTGTCGCTAAAGAGTGTTCCGGGAAAAGGAAGTGATTTTACGATTGTCCTGCCTTTGCGGGAATCGGAAGTGCAGACGTTGCATGCCACGCCTACCATAGAGGAGGAAGACGAAACGGAGACCGGGAGCTTCGAAGGGCGCGAAATCTTTTGTTTGCTGGTCGATGACGATCCGTTGCAGTTGGCACTGACGGAAGAGTTTTTGAAACGGAACCATGTAGAGGTCACCAGTTGTTCAAATCCGTTTGCCGTGGTCGATATTTTGCGTAATAGTTCTTTCGACGCGATCATAACCGATATACAGATGCCGGGTATGGATGGGTACGGCCTGCTTAATGTCATTCGTTCGTCGGGTGTCCCCGGTACAGATACTGTGCCTGTCATCGCGCTTTCGGCCAGTGTGGAAAACGAGAATACACATTATTTGGAAGTCGGTTTCACCGGATTCCTAAATAAGCCTTTCACGGCTAAGCAGTTGATCGCTTTGTTGAATAACCTGTTGCAAGCGGATATACAAGCCGAGGTGTCACCTGAATTCAATTTTGATTCGCTTACTGCTTTTGCCGGCGAAGACAAAGAAGCTTCCGCTTCCATTATCCGGACTTTTGCCGAGGAGACGAACAAGAGCGTTTCGTTGCTACAACAAGCTTTGGAGAAGACCGACCGTGCACAGGCTGCCAAAATCTCCCATAAGCTAATCCCGCTTTTCACCATGTTGGGAGCTTCCGATTTGGTAGCCCAACTGAGAATCCTTGAGAAGAACGACGAGGCACTGACTGACGAAGGTTGGAAGCGGCTTTTATTTGAAGTGATCCGACAGGCGGGTGTTGTTGTGGGCCAGGCTGTGGAACGGTATCTGTAGAAAAATTCCCCATATATATCCACAATTCCCCATTCGTGACGTTGTAATAAATAGCTTCAGTAAAACATTCTGGGTGACTTATCTGTTAGAATAGAGGAATTTACAAAAAACAGGCCGTGTGCCAGGCCGAGTTTGGCACGATATTCGCTTCTTTTATAGCAAGAAGCGGAAGTGGACGTTTCTACATTAAAAAACCGTTTTAAAGTTACTATGTTCGAGTATCTATTTTAAGTCTGCAAACAAAAAGAGCGCCTAAATGGTGCTTTTTTTGTTTTATATGACTTCTTTATCTACTTTTGTCTTTCGTAAAATCATAAATTAAAAATCATAAATCATTATCAATGGAGCATGGACTTTTGGCTAAGTCGCCTCGTATCGAGGTGGTGGATGCACTACGCGGTTTTGCCGTTATGGCTATTATGTTACTACACAACATCGAACATTTTAATTTTTATGATTTCCCGACAGCTTCTTCGGCTTTTATGGAGGCGATGGATAGAGGAATATGGGAAACATTGTTTTTCCTCTTTTCCGGGAAAGCTTACGCGATTTTCTCCCTGCTGTTCGGATTCAGTTTTTTTATTCAATATAACAATCAGGCGAAGAAAGGTAAAGACTTCCGTCTGCGTTTCCTGTGGCGGCTTTTCCTTTTGTTCATTATCGGCTGTTTCAACGGGGCGTTTTTCCCCGGCGACATATTAGTCCTTTATTCTATAATTGGCGTGGTGCTCGTGTTAGTCTGCAGATGGAGCGACCGGGCGGTCCTCATTGCTGCTATTATCCTGATGCTCCAGCCGCTCGAACTCGGCAAGTTTTTCTATGCGATGATGAATCCTGACTATGTGCCGGCAGCCGGCGTTTGGCGTGTTCATAGCCAACGTATGTATCCGTTCCTTTCGCAGCCGGATTTCTGGGCGATGGTCAAGTCCAACCTTTGGGACGGCCAGTTGTTCAGTCTGTTGTGGGCATGGGGGTACGGACGTTTTTTCCAGACTGCCTCTTTGTTCCTGTTGGGTATGCTGATCGGACGCAGACAGTTGTTTGCCAACCTGTCCGAACATCGGGTTTTTTGGATGCGGACGCTGGTTATCGGTGCGGTCTGCTTTGTCCCGTTGTATTTCATTACGGCTTCCCTTCCGGATATGATCTCCAACAAGGCGATGCTGACTCCGATGAACACGGTGGTTTCCTCTTTCCGTAATTTCTCTTTCATGTGTGTGTTGGTCGCTTGTTTTGTCTTCCTGTGGCAACAAGTTTCGACCCATAAAATGCTGCACGGTTTGGTGCCGTATGGAAAGATGAGTTTAACTAACTATTTGACACAGTCTATTATAGGATCGTTTATCTATTTCGGTTACGGTTTGTCACTTTATAATGTTTTAGGTACGACAGCCAGCTTTGGAGTCGGCGTCCTGTTGTTCATCCTCCAGTTAGGTTTCTGCCATTGGTGGTTGAAGAAATTCAAGCAAGGTCCGTTCGAGGGGGCGTGGAAAAAGGCAACTTGGGCATTTTGAATTGACAATGGACAATTGATAATTGCGGCAAGCGGTATTTAATTGTCAATTGTCCATTGTCAATTATCAATTCTTAGTTATCTTTGTGTACGAAACAAAAAAGAATAATATGCCGTCTATCCTGATTTTAGAAGATGATATAACATTCTCGTTGATGCTGAAAACCTGGCTGGGAAGGAAAGGCTTCGAAGTCAGTTCGGTATCATCGGTTTCGGATGCACGAAGCCGGATAGAGGATGCCTCTTTCGATTTGATCTTGTCTGATTTGCGTTTGCCGGACGGGGATGGAATCGATCTGTTGAAATGGATAAAAGAAAATAATTTTGTAATTCCCCTGATTATGATGACCAGCTATGCGGAGATACAAACCGCCGTGCAAGCCATCAAGTTAGGAGCGTCCGATTATATTGCCAAACCGTTGAACCCGGAAGAACTTTTAGGCAAAATCAAGGATGTGATAAAGACGGAAACAGGTCCGGTTGCTTCTGCTACCGAACTGGAACGCCCTGCACGTTCAGCCAAACGTCCCGAACCGTCGGGAGGAACGCGTAGCCAGTATGTGGAGGGACAGAGCCAAGCTGCCCACCAGCTCTACGAGCATGTACGTTTGGTTGCTCCGACAGATATGTCTGTGTTGATTACCGGTTCGAGCGGTACAGGGAAAGAGTATGTTGCTCGCCGTATTCACGAACAGAGCAATCGTAAGAAAGCCCCTTTTATTGCTGTTGACTGCGGAGCGATCCCGAAAGACTTGGCCGCATCCGAATTTTTCGGGCATGTGAAAGGTTCGTTTACCGGAGCTATCGATAATAAAGAAGGTGCTTTTGTTGCCGCCCAAGGTGGTACGATTTTTTTGGATGAGATCGGTAACTTGTCCTATGAGGTACAGGTACAGCTTCTTCGTGCCTTGCAGGAGCGGAAAGTAAAACCGATCGGTAGCAATCAGGAGATCGCGATCAATGTCCGTCTTATCTCCGCGACAAACGAGAACTTGCGTTCTGCGATTGATAAGGGAGATTTCCGTGAAGATTTATATCATCGTATCAACGAGTTTACCGTCCGTATCCCTGATCTGAAGGAGCGGAAAGAAGACCTTTTGCTGTTTGCCAACAACTTCCTGGATCAAGCCAATATAGAATTGCAGAAAGATATTATTGGCTTTGATAATGACGTGATCCGGATTTTCCAGTCTTATTCGTGGCCGGGTAACTTGCGTCAGATGAAGAACGCCATCAAGTATGCTACCCTGTTAGCGACCGGTCGCTATATTACCCCTAACGAGCTTCCAGAAGAACTGACTGCCGACCCGATTTCCGCTCCGGTCAATATCCAGTTGAAAAACGAATCGCACGAATGCGAAATGATCAAACGTGCCCTGCAAGAAGCCGGTAACAATAAGACCAGAGCAGCCCAACTGTTGGGTATTGACCGCAAAACGCTTTATAATAAGTTGAAAGCGTATGGGATTGCTTGATCTTTTTACAAGATAGGGGGCTTGGGTTCTATTAAATAAATATGATTTCTTTTGTTTTTATGGAAAAATGTCTATATTTGCTGCAATCATACACTTAATTTCGAGTGTTGATTTTAAATTGTTACGATATGTTCGTTAAATCTTATAGACGACTATTCAATTGCCTGATTTCTTGACAGGTGTTCTTCCCTTTTCTCTTTTACCGTTTTCGGGTAAGAGCTCTTTCGGTTTGCATTAGTATCTGAAGTCATTGGCTTGGGTCGGTGGTTTTATCTCTGCATCATTTTGTCCGGAATTTATCAGATTAAAATAATTGAATAAAAATAGCCTTTTATATAATATGACTATAATCACAGCTCAGCGTGTACCGCACAGTGCATCTAATTTCGCCCCCACAGTAGAGGCAAATGCCTATGGAATGAATGACCGGATCAAACGTCTTCGACAAGAGACGTTCGAAGCCGAGCCCTCCCTGTCTATTGAACGCGCTTTGATAGAAACTCGTTTCTACAAGGAAAACTACGGAAAATATCCGATTCCGATTCTTCGGGCCATGAATTTTTATGAGATCTGCAAGCAGAAGACGATCTATATCGGCAAGGACGAACTGATCGTGGGCGAACGCGGACCGAAACCGAAATGTGTGCCGACTTTCCCGGAACTGACCTGCCATAGTGTGGAGGACCTGCATGTCTTGAACACACGTGAATTGCAGCGTTATACGATCAGCCAGGAAGACATCGACACGTATGAACGCGAAGTGATCCCTTATTGGAAAGGGCGTACCCAGCGAGAACGTATCTTCAGCCATGTGCCTCAGGAGTGGAAGGAGGCCTATGAGGTGGGGATGTTTACCGAATTTATGGAACAACGTGCTCCGGGACATACCGCTTTGGACGGAAAGGTGTATAAGTACGGATTATTGGATTTGAAAGAACGTATCCGGAAAGAACTGGACGGGCTCGATTTCATGAACGATCCCGAAGCGACCGACAAGCAGGAGGAGCTGACTGCCATGTCCGTCTCGTGCGACGCCGCCATCCTGTTTGCCGAACGACATGCGGATCTCGCCGATGAAATGTCGCTGACGGAAAAAGATCCGAAACGGGCGGCCGAGTTGCGCCGTATCGCCGAAGTTTGCCGTTGGGTTCCGGCACATGCTCCCCGAGACTATTGGGAGGCGATCCAGATGTATTGGTTCGTCCACTTAGGAACGATCACCGAACTGAACGGTTGGGACGCGATGAATCCCGGCCATTTCGACCAGCATCTGGCTCCGTTCTACGGAAAGGGGATTGCCGACGGTACGTTGACACGCGACGAGGCAAAAGAATTGATGTCCTGTTTCTTCATCAAAGTGAACAACCACACGGCTCCTCCCAAAGTCGGCATCACGGCTAAGGAAAGCGGTACGTATAATGATTTTACGAACCTGAATATCGGCGGTGTAAAAGCCGATGGCAGCGACGGGGTGAGCGAGGTTTCCTATATCATGCTCGAAACGATCGAAGAACTGCATATCCTGCAACCCGGCAGTGCTATCCATATCAGTGCCCGTACGCCGGAACGTTTCCTGCGTGCCGGTTGCAAGGTGATCCGCCAGGGGCATGGCTATCCGTCTGTTTTCAATCCGGATGTGTATATCCAGGAGTTGATGCGCCAGGGAAAATCGTTGCAGGATGCACGCGAAGGCGGGTGCAGCGGTTGTATCGAGGTCGGGGCGTTCGGCAAGGAGGCGTATGTGCTGACCGGTTACCTGAATGTGCCGAAGATCTTGGAGGTGACGCTCCACAATGGTGTCGATCCGGTTTCCGGGCGTAAGGTCGGATTGGAGACGGGCGATCCGCGCAGTTTCGGCAGCTATGACGAACTATATGCCGCCTTTATGAAGCAGGTCCGCTACTTTGTGGATATGAAGGTGCGTGTCAGCAACTATATCGACCGTATGTTTGCCAAGTATGCACCGGCCACCTTCCTGTCTCTCTTCATCGACGATTGCATAGCGAAAGGACGGGATTATTACAACTGCGGTCCGCGCTATAATACGACCTATATCCAGTGTACGGGGCTCGGTACGATTACCGACAGTCTGGCAACGCTGAAAAAACATATATTCGAAGATAAACGCTGGTCGATGGACGAACTGCTGAAAGCGATGGCCGATAATTTCGAAGGAGCCGAGGCGATGAGACAGACGATCCTGAACCGCACGCCATTCTTCGGAAACGATGACGAATATGCCGACAGTATTGCTGTGAAGGTGTTCGACGATCTCTATGATACGATCGAAGGAAAGCCGAATACGAAAGGCGAATGTTTCCATCTGAATATGCTGTCTACCACCTGTCACGTATATTTCGGCAAGGTGATGGGGGCGACTCCTAACGGACGCTTGGCCGGGCGTGCCATCTCGGACGGCACATCTCCGTCTCATGGTGCCGATACGCACGGGCCGTCTGCCGTCATCAAGTCGCTTGGCAAGCTTGACCAGGTGAAGAGCGGGGGGACATTGCTGAACCAGCGTTTCCTGCCGAGCCTGCTGAAGCGTGAGGAGGATATCTCCAAGTTGTCTTCGTTGATCCGCAGCTATTTCGCTTTGGGCGGACATCACATCCAGTTCAATATCGTCGATACGGAGACGCTTTATGCTGCTCAGAAATGTCCGGAAGATTATCGCGACCTTCTGGTCCGCGTAGCCGGTTACAGCGATTATTTCAATGACATGAATGCCGATCTGCAGGCGGACGTGATCATGCGGACGGAACAGGAAACGTTTTAGCAATTGAAAAAAGATGTTTGTTTTCGATATAAAACGATATGCCATCAACGACGGGCCGGGTATCCGGATTACGATCTTTATGAAAGGATGCCCCCTGTCGTGCGTATGGTGCCATAATCCGGAAGGAATCTCCAGCCGGAAGCAAAAACTCTATACGAAAAAGAAATGCATCGGTTGCCGGACATGCGTCGAGGCTTGTCCTGAGCAGGCATTGACACTCACGCCGGAGGGGATCGTGACGGATGGGGCGCGTTGTACCCTGTGCGGAATCTGTGCCGAGGTGTGTCCGGCTTTGGCGATGGAGATATCGGGCACGGAGTATTCGGCTGAAGCCTTGATGAAGGAGATTGAGAAGGAGATCGTTTTCATGGATCGTTCGGAGGGAGGTGTGACGTTTTGCGGAGGAGAGCCGTTGTTGCATCCCGGACCGTTACTGGACTTGTTACGCCGTTGCGGGGAACGGGGGATACATCGGGCTGTCGATACGACGCTGTTCGCCCGGCCGGAGATCGTACGCGACGTGATGGATAATTGCGAGCTTCTCCTTGTCGATTTGAAGCAGATGGATTCGGCCGAGCATACGAAATATTGCGGTGTCCCGAACGAATTGATCCTGTCCAATCTTCGGATGGTTGCAGAAGCCAGACACGATTTCTATCTTCGTATTCCCTTGATCGAAGGCGTGAATGCCGATGAAGAAAATATAACACGCAGTGCCGCTTTTCTGGCTTCGTTGCCGTGGGAGCACCGGATTGTGAACCTGCTCCCGTATCATGACATCGGCAAGAGCAAACACGAGAAGTTGGGTACGGTCTACAATCCGGATCGATATGCTTTCGCCGCCCCTTCGGACGAGACACTCGGACGTTGCCGGGAGATATTCGCCTGCTACGGGATCGAAACGACGATCGGGGGATAATTGAAGGTCTTTTATTTCCTCTGTCACTGTATCACTGATTCCTTTTTATCAATTGATATTCAGCTTGTTTTATTTGTGATATATGCCTGTTTTCTCTATCACTACCCTATCACTGGCAATTCAGATAAATAATAGGTGTTTTGCTTTTATATAGCTGTATATAAGTGTATTATAAATGATATAAACGATAAACACCCTATTTCCATCCCTACAAATCACTCGATTATTTTATGTAAAAACGGCTATAAAATAGGTAAAACCGGGTGGTTTTCATTGCTCGGCAAGGTACTTTAGTTGCCGGACATCCCCATGTTGCCATCCTTTACATCCGGGTGTAGGGAGCCGGTACACCCGGATGTAAAGGATGGCAACATGGGGATGTTTACGGAATTATGTGCTTGTTTCATAAACAAAAATGCCATGTTTCAGAAGTGATAGAGGAGTGATACAGGACGTTTTCCTGTATCACTCCTCTAACGCTTGAATGTTAATAGCTACAACCTTCTTAGTGATAGAGTGATAGAGGATTTGTAGAAAACTTCGTATGAAGATCACAACCTTGGAAAATTTTGATGCGGTTGTCCTAAAAGATGGATAATATGTTTTGATATACCAACTATAAATTTAACTCCGGTTTCAGTCGGTTTAACACAACAACTCTTTCGTCTGCCGTGTTTCATTATCAATTTTATTAACGCCAAAAAAATAGATATATGGAATGGTTTGCCAATTTGCTCCGGCATTACCCGGAGCTTGCTATCTTTCTCACGCTGGCTTTCGGCTTCTGGATCGGTAAATTCAAGATTAAAAAGTTCACGTTAGGAACGGTAACCAGCGTCTTGCTGGTCGGTGTATTGATCGGACAATTGCATATCGATATCGGAGCTCCGTTGAAATCGGTATTTTTTCTGATGTTCTTGTTTGCCGTAGGGTATAGTGTCGGTCCGCAATTCTTCCGAGGATTGAAAAAAGAGGGATTGCCACAGGTATTGTTTGCCGTCGTGATGTGCCTGTTCTGCCTGTTGGCCCCGTTTGTGCTGGCAAAGATCATGGGCTATTCTGCCGGAGAGGCAGCCGGTCTGTTGGCAGGTTCGCAGACGATATCAGCCGTACTCGGTGTGGCTGAAGATACGATTAACCAATTAGGAATACCGGTGGCAGATAAAACGGATATGATCAATGTCATGCCGGTAGCCTATGCCGTCTCTTATATTTTCGGTACGGCTGGTTCCGCTTGGATCATGAGTGATATTGCTCCCCGTCTGTTGGGAGGGATCGAATCGGTCAAGAAAGCCTGTCGCGAACTGGAAGCCAAAATGGGTTCGGACGACGAAAGCGAGCAACCCGGCTTCATGCCTGCCGCCCGTCCGATCACGTTCCGCGCCTACAAGATTAACAATGGCTGGTTCGGCGCGGGAAAGACCGTGAAAGAGCTGGAAGATTATTTGGAGGGACAAGGAAGACGCCTTTTCGTCGAACGGGTCCGTATCGATGGTGTGATTCGGGAGGCGAAATCCGACCAAATGCTTTTGAAAGGAAATGAAGTCGTGCTCAGCGGCCGTCGTGAATTTGTGATCGGAGAAGAGGACTGGATCGGCGATGAAGTAAATGATATCGAATTGTTGGACTTTCCAGCTGAAACCCTGCCCGTATTGATCTCCCGCAAAGAATATGCAGGCATGACAGTCGCTAAACTACGCAAATTACCAGTTATGCACGGTGTCAGCATCAAGAGCATCAAACGTGCTGGTATCAACATTCCGGTTTTAGCCGCGACGACGATCGATCCCGGCGACATGTTGGAGTTGGTTGGTACAAAATTGGAGGTGAATGCGGCTGCCGATACATTAGGCTATGCCGACCGCCCGACGAACCAGACGGATATGATTTTCGTCGGCCTCGGAATTTTTCTCGGAGGTGTCGTGGGGGCCTTAGCGATCCATTTAGGAGGTGTACCTATCAGCTTGAGTACGAGTGGAGGGGCATTGATTGCTGGATTGGTCTTCGGCTGGTTGCGTTCCAAGCATCCGACTTTCGGACGAATTCCGGAACCATCCCTTTGGGTGTTGAACAACGTCGGGTTGAACATGTTCATCGCCGTTGTCGGCATTACGGCCGGACCGAGCTTTGTCACCGGCTTGAAGGAGGTCGGCGTCAGCCTCTTCTTCATCGGTGCGTTGGCTACCGCTATCCCATTGATCGTCGGTGTGCTGTTGGGAAGATATGTCTTTAAGTTCCACCCGGCCATTACGTTGGGCTGTACATCTGGAGCGCGTACGACCACAGCAGCTTTAGGTGCTGTGGAAGATGCCGTGGAGAGCCAGACACCCGCATTAGGCTATACGGTAACATACGCGGTCGGTAATACCCTGTTGATCATTTGGGGAGTCGTGATCGTCCTCTTGATGACCTGAAGGGTATTGGAAGCATTGTTTTTATATACTCATTATATTCAATTAAGTTATTTCTCTATGACACACAAAATCACTCGTGAATACGAAAAGAAAATGTCAGAAATCAGTCCTTTCGAACTGAAAAATATCCTGATAGACCTTGCGGACGAAAGCGCCCGTAAGAGTACGCATATCATGCTGAACGCAGGGCGTGGCAATCCGAACTGGATCAGTACTGTACCCCGCGAAGCCTTTTTCCTGCTCGGCCAGTTCGGACTGGAAGAATGCGCCCGTTCCTCCGAATATGGCGAGGAAATGGTTGGACTGGCCGGTATCCCCGAAAAGAAACGTATCGCCACCCGTTTCACGCAATTCCTGATGAAGCACGCCGGCTCTCCCGGTATGGCACTGCTGAAAGACACCTACGATTATCTTGTGAATGAGAAAGGAGTCGATGAGAACGACCTCGTATATGAATGGGCGGAAGGCGTCATCGGAGACCAGTATCCCGTTCCCGACCGTATCCTGAAATATACGGAAGTATTGGTCGAAGACTACCTGAAGCAGGAATTGTGCGACAACCGCCCGCCCAAAGGGAAGTTCGATCTCTTTGCTACCGAAGGGGGAACCGCCGCGATGTGCTATATATTCGATTCTCTGCAACAAAATTTCCTTCTTGGTAAAGGTGACAAGATCGTCCTGTTCGCCCCGGTATTCACTCCTTATATAGAGATACCGGAACAAGCCCGCTACTTGTTCGATGTAACCGAAATCCACGCTTGTAAAATGACAAAAGACGGCTATCATACCTGGCAGTACAAGGAAGAAGACCTGGACATTCTGAAAGACCCTTCTGTCAAGGCCGCCTTTATCGTCAATCCGAGCAATCCGCCTTCGTACGGTTTGACAGATGGTTTGATGAAACGTATTGTAGATATCGTACGTAATGACAATCCGAACCTGATGATCATTACCGATGATGTCTATGCGACCTACATTCCCCATTTTCGCTCGGTTATGGCGGAATTGCCGGAGAACACCCTCTGCGTCTATTCTTTCTCCAAATATTTCGGAGCGACAGGCTGGCGCCTGGCCGTTGTCGCGTTGCACGAAGAGAATATATACGACCGGATGCTGAAGGAATTGCCGGCAGAGCGGAAAGAGCAGTTGAACGAACGCTATAGCAGTATTTCGCTCCATCCTGAGGAAATTCATTTCATCGACCGTATGGTTGCCGACAGCCGTCAGGTCGCCTTGAACCATACCGCCGGGCTTTCGCTGCCGCAGCAGACGCAAATGGCGCTCTTTGCCTCCTTCTCTCTGCTGGATCGCGAGAATGTTTATAAGGCGAAGATGCAGCAGATCATTCACGACCGCCTTCATACGCTTTGGGAAAGCACCGGTTTCACATTGCTCGACGATCCGTTGCGTGCTGGCTACTATAGCGAGATTGATATGTTGGTCTGGGCGAAGAAGTTTTACGGAGATGATTTCGTTGTCTACTTACAGGAAAATTACGAGCCGGTAGACGTCGTGTTCCGCCTGGCACAAGAAACTTCACTGGTATTGCTCAACGGTGGCGGATTCGATGCGCCAGAGTGGTCCATCCGCTGTTCGCTAGCCAATCTGAAACGTGAAGATTATGTCCGTATCGGGGAAGGAATCGCTTCCATTTTGCACAGCTATGCGGATAAATGGAAAGAATCGTTGAAGGAATAAACAAAGCCTTTGAACAAAACGGGCTCCCGCTACGTTCTATTATTGAACGTATAGGGAGCCCGTTCTCATAGATACCCTTTATCAGTCGATAGAAATTATTGAATAAAAGGTATTTATATAAATACTATTTTTATCCCAGCCTACATTGCTAACTAATAAAAAGAATAGATATGGTGTACGACATTGACATGCTGAGAAGCTTTTATTCTAATTTCCCGAAGCGGGTGGATGCAGTCCGCGAACAGGTTGGCCGTCCGTTGACTCTGGCTGAAAAAATATTATATGCACATTTGTATGAAGAATCGGACATCTGTCCTTTCCGCCGTGGTGAAGATTATGTGAATTTCCGTCCTGACCGTGTCGCGATGCAGGATGCGACCGCGCAGATGGCGTTGCTTCAGTTCATGAATGCAGGAAAATCCAAATCGGCTGTTCCTGCCACCGTGCACTGCGATCACCTGATCCAAGCGAATATGGGAGCTAAGACGGATATCGCAACGGCTACGCAGAGCAACAGCGAAGTCTATGATTTCCTAAAATCCGTTTCCGACAAGTACGGTATCGGTTTCTGGAAACCGGGAGCCGGCATTATCCATCAGGTAGTGCTTGAGAACTATGCTTTTCCCGGCGGTATGATGATTGGTACGGACTCGCATACGCCAAATGCGGGTGGTCTGGGGATGATTGCCATCGGTGTAGGCGGCGCTGACGCAGTGGATGTGATGACAGGTATGGAATGGGAGTTGAAAATGCCGAAACTGATAGGTGTAAAACTGACTGGTAGCCTGAGCGGATGGGCATCTCCGAAGGACGTGATCTTGAAACTGGCAGGAATCCTCACTGTGAAGGGTGGGACGAATGCCATCATCGAATATTTCGGTCCCGGTGCCGCATCCTTGTCTGCGACGGGGAAAGCGACGATCTGTAATATGGGAGCCGAGGTGGGTGCCACGACTTCCCTTTTCCCGTTCGATCTGAACATGGCCACTTATTTGCGTGCTACGGGACGTGATGATGTGGCCGAGTGGGCAACAGCCGTTTCCGACTATTTGGAAGCCGATATGGACGTGCAGGCTCAACCGGATTCTTTTTATGACCGTGTGATTGTAATCAATTTGTCCGAATTGGAACCGCATATCAATGGCCCGTTCACGCCGGATGCGGCAACGCCTATTTCCGAGTTTGCTACCAAAGTGAAGGAGAATGGTTGGCCCCGCAAGATGGAAGTTGGACTGATCGGTTCTTGTACGAACTCGTCCTACCAAGATTTGAGCCGTGCCGCTTCAATTGCCTGCCAGGCAGCCGAAGACAAGATACCGGTGGCAGCTCCGCTGATTATCAACCCCGGCTCCGAACAGATACGCTATACGGCCGAACGGGACGGTATCCTCGGAGATTTCGAGCAAATTGGCGCGACAGTTATGGCCAACGCCTGCGGTCCGTGTATCGGGCAATGGAAACGGCATACCGACGACAATACGCGCAAAAACTCCATCGTTACCTCCTTTAACCGTAATTTCGCCAAACGAGCAGACGGCAACCCGAACACGCATGCCTTTGTTGCTTCCCCGGAACTGACGCTCGCGCTGACCATCGCCGGAGACCTTTGTTTCAACCCGCTGACCGATACACTGAAAACCGCCGACGGCCGCGAAGTGAAACTGAAAGAACCGGAAGGCACCGACTTCCCGCCGAAAGGATTCGAAGTGAAAGACAACGGGTATGTTGCCCCGACGGGGAAGGACGCCGAAGTGGTAATCAATCTCGGCTCCAATCGTTTACAGGTCTTGAAGCCTTTCGCCGCTTGGGACGGCAAAGAGCTGATCGAAATGCCGCTGTTGCTGAAAGCTGAAGGCAAATGTACGACCGACCATATCTCGATGGCTGGTCCGTGGCTCCGTTTCCGCGGCCATTTGGAGAATATTTCGGACAATATGTTGATGGGGGCTGTGAATGCTTTCAACGGCAAGACAAACAGCATATTGAACCAGCTGAACGGCAAGTATGAGGCTGTGTCGGCCGTCGCCAAACAGTATAAGGCAAAGGGAATTTCATCTATTGTCGTAGCGGAAGAAAATTATGGTGAGGGATCGTCTCGCGAACATGCCGCTATGGAGCCTCGTTTCCTGAATGTAAAAGTGATCCTTGCCAAAAGCTTCGCCCGCATCCATGAAACGAACCTGAAAAAGCAGGGTATGCTTGCCCTCACTTTTGCCGATAAGGATGATTATAAGAAAGTACGCGAGGAAGACAAGATTTCGATTGTCGGCTTGAAAGAGTTCGCCCCCGGAAAGCCGCTGACGGCAATCCTTTACCATGCCGACGGCACAGAAGAATCGTTCGCGGTGAATCATACCTATAATGAGTTGCAGATAAAATGGTTTAAAGCGGGAGCAGCGTTGAATGCAGCCCGATGATAAATTATTGATTTATGGTCGAATTAAAACTGTCCTGTTCCCGCACTTGACGCGGGAACAAGGCTGTTAAATCATCATTTGTAAAAATAGAGAATAAGATTATGAATAAGATAACAAAACAAAACGGGACCCTCCTTGTCCCCGATAAAGTCGTCATTCCCTTTATAGAGGGAGATGGAGTAGGTGCGGAGATTACACCAGTTTGCCAGCGCATTGTCGATGAAGCGGTTGGCAGGGCGTATGGCGGCCAGCGAGTGATCGAATGGAAGGAAGTATTGGCAGGCGAAAAAGCCTTCAAGCAGACCGGCAGTTGGTTGCCCGACGAGACGATGGAGGCTTTCCGCGAATATATGATCGGGATCAAAGGCCCGCTGACAACGCCTATCGGCGGTGGTATCCGTTCGTTGAACGTTGCTCTTAGGCAGACCCTTGACCTCTATGTCTGCCTCCGTCCGGTACGTTGGTTCCGCGGAGTTGTGACACCTGTCAAAGAGCCGGAAAAAGTTGATATGTATATCTTCCGCGAGAATACTGAAGATATCTATGCCGGCATCGAATGGCAGCAAGGGACGCCCGAAGCTCGCAAATTCCTCAAGTTCCTGACGGAAGAGATGGGTGTGACGAAGGTGCGTTTTCCCGAAACTTCCTCCTTCGGCGTGAAACCCGTTTCGGTCGAAGGTACGGAACGTCTTGTTCGCGCCGCCATCGAATTTGCTTTGGCCAACCGCTTGCCCAGTGTCACGTTGGTGCATAAGGGAAACATCATGAAGTTTACGGAAGGCGGCTTCAAACTGTGGGGATATGCGTTGGCCGAACGCGAATTCCCCGATAAGACTTTTACGTGGCCCCAGTATGAGAAGATCAAAAAGGAAAAAGGAGAGGATGCCGCCGCTACCGCTCTGTTGGATGCCGAAGCTGCCGGAAAGGTCGTCATCAAAGATGTGATTGCCGACGCCTTTCTTCAGAACACCCTCCTTGTGCCGGAAGAATATTCGGTGATTGCCACGCTGAATCTCAATGGTGATTATGTCTCCGACCAGTTGGCGGCTATGGTTGGCGGTATCGGTATCGCGCCGGGAGCCAACATCAACTACGACAGCGGCTATGCGATCTTCGAGGCGACACATGGGACGGCACCCAACATTGCCGGCAAGAACGTCGTGAATCCCTGCTCGCTTTTACTTTCTTCCGTCATGATGCTCGAATATATGGGATGGAACGAGGTCGGCCGGCTGATAACCGCCGCACTCGAACACGCTTTCTCCGAAGGGAAGGCCACTCGTGACTTGGCCCGCTTTATGCAGAATGGACAGCCTCTCGGCACTAAGGAGTTTGGTGAATATGTCATGTCGATCTTGTAACGGCATAGGAGTTGAATAAATTAAAATTTACTGTCATGAAAAAAGAATATATCATTTATAAATTGTCCGATGCATCCAAAGAAGCATGCAAGATCGACAACGAACTGTTCCCAATGTATAATGTGAAGCGTGGGCTTCGTAACGAAGACGGTACAGGAGTGCTGGTCGGACTGACGAAAGTCGGTAATGTGGTGGGTTACGAGCGTCTGCCTGAAGGCGGACTGAAAGCGATCCCTGGAAAACTGTTTTACCGCGGATACGATGTGGAAGACATCGCACACGGGTTGATCAAGGAGAAACGTTTCGGTTTCGAAGAGGTCGCTTACCTGCTTTTGTCCGGTAAATTGCCAGATAAAGAAGAACTGGCTGGTTTCAAGGAACTGATCTGTGACAATATGCCGCTCGAACAGAAGACGAAGATGAACATCCTGGATCTGGAGGGACAGAACATCATGAACATCCTGGCCCGTAGCGTCCTCGAAATGTACACGTTCGATCCGAACCCCGACGATACCTCGCGCGACAACTTGATGCGCCAGTCGATCGAGCTGATCTCACGTTTCCCGACCATCATCGCCTATGCTTACAACATTTACCGACATAGCCAGCAAGGTCGTTCGCTGCATATCCGCCACCCGCATGAAAATCTTTCGATCGCCGAAAACTTCCTTCATATGCTGAAAAAAGATTTTACCGATCTGGAAGCTCGTACGCTCGACTTACTGCTTGTTCTCCAGGCCGAACATGGAGGAGGTAACAACTCGACGTTCACAGTCCGCGTGACTAGTTCGACCGGTACGGATACCTATTCTTCCATAGCCGCTGGTATCGGTTCGCTGAAAGGTCCGTTGCACGGGGGAGCCAATATCCAGGTGGTTGATATGTTCCATCATCTGAAAGAAAACATAGCCGACTGGAAAAATGTAGACGAGATAGATACCTATTTCATGCGGATGCTGAACAAGGAAGCCTATAACAAGACCGGCCTGATCTACGGTATCGGACACGCTGTCTATACGATTTCAGATCCCCGCGCCGTCGTCTTGAAAGAACTGGCACGTGATCTCGCGAAAGAAAAAGGGCGTGAAGAGGAATTTGCTTTCCTCGAATTGCTCGAATCACGTGCCATCGAGTGTTTCGCCAAGCATAAAGGGACGAAGAAACGCGTTTCCTCAAACGTTGATTTCTATTCCGGTTTTGTGTATGAAATGATCGGATTGCCGCAGGAAATCTATACACCTCTGTTCGCGATGGCACGTATCGTCGGATGGACCGCCCACCGCATCGAAGAGTTGAACTTCGAAGGCAAGCGCATCATCCGTCCGGCCTACAAGAACGTCCTCGAAGAGCAGTCGTATCTCCCTATTGCAGACCGCTAATACCGGTTGGGCCTGTGAACTCCGCGATTTCCCTGATTATGATAATGACCCCGACAGCCCATTTTCCATGCGGCAGTCGGGGTTTGCTGTTTTTCCGTCTTGTCGTCCGAGTGGCTGTCCTCTTTTTGCAGGACGGTTCTGGTGATGTTTTCGCGGAGCAACTTATCACGATAGGTGATATTGAATTTAATTTCTTTTGAACCTCCTGTACAGTGTTCCATCTGGTGATTTCCGGATTAGTTGCTTTCAAAAGAAAGTCGGATACAAATGTCTGTTTTTTAAAATCGGGAAGACGAGATTATGGAATAAGCCATTATCTTTGCACCTGATTTAGAAAAGATGATGAACTATGACACTTCCGGAAGATCCGATGATGCTTTTCAGCTTCATCAATATGAAATTGCGTGATAATTATTCTTCTCTTGATGAACTGTGTGACGATATGCATCTTCAAAAAGAGATGCTTGTCCAGAAACTGAAGAATGCAGGATTCGAGTATAGTCAAGAGAATAACAAGTTTTGGTAATCGATGGAAGGAGATGACGTCCATTTGAAAAGTTGACTTGTCTCCATATGCCATGGCAGCGATGAAAAGCGAAGAAAAAGATGACCTGTTATTCTGGAAGAAGTAAATTGTTGTTTGCAAGGCTGCCGATAGAAGATTGTTGATTGTGATTTTGGTGCAGTTGCCCTGAAGTCCTGCTGTATCGTGTAAGATTTATTCGTATATTTGCTATCATTGTAATAAAAATAAGAAAGATATGAAAACAAGATTGATGATGTTTGTGGCGGTTATCGCCTTGTTTGTTTTTAATGGTTGCAGCGATTCCAAAGAATCGTATGTGAAAGATTTCAAGAAGTTTATCGAAAAAGTGGAAGCAGCCGGAAGCGATTATACAGAAGAAGATTGGAAGAAAGCCGATGAAAAGTTCGAAACTTTTACTGGTGACCGTTATGAGAAGTTCAGTTCCGAACTGACAATAGATGAGCAGGTAGAGATTACCAAACTGAAAGCAACCTATGCAACCCGTAGAGGACTTTCGAATTTGAAGAACGGAGTTGACAAGCTCCTCGACAGCGATATACTTAAAATGGAAAAGAACAAAAAATAGCGTTTATAGAGTCTGATACCATGAAACTTAAATTATCCATTTTAGCTCTTTTTATCCTGGTTGCCATATCGGTGAAGGGGGCGGTTGTCGATACGTTGGCCGTTTACAGTGAGGCGATGAAAAAGAATGTCCAAGTCGTTGTCGTTTCTCCGGAGAATAATCATGTGCCGAAACCGGTTGTCTACCTGTTGCACGGATATGGAGGAAATGCGAAAACCTGGCTTTCCATGAAGCCGGAGTTGAAAGATATTGCAGATCGCGACGGCCTGATTTTTGTCTGTCCCGATGGCAAGAATAGTTGGTATTGGGACAGCCCGAAAGATCCGTCCTACCGTTATGAGACATTCGTTTCCTCCGAATTAGTCAAATATATCGATTCTGAATATTCGACAGTGAAAGATCGTTCCGGTCGTGCTATTACTGGGTTGAGCATGGGCGGACACGGAGCCATGTGGCTATCTTTTCGTCATAAGGATGTGTTTGGTGCGGCCGGTAGTACGAGTGGCGGAGTCGATATCCGACCGTTCCCCAATAATTGGGAGATGAGCAAGCAGCTCGGAAACGAGAGCGACAATCAGGAGGTTTGGAACAATCATACGGCAATCATGCAAATTGACCGTATCAAGAACGGTGAACTGGCTATTATCTTCGATTGCGGTTACAGCGATTTCTTTTTCGAAGTGAATAACGACTTCCATAAGAAGCTGCTGAAATATAAGATCGACCATGATTTCCTTGTTCGTCCCGGATCACATAACGGTGAATACTGGAAGAACTCGATCGACTACCAAATCCTGTTCTTTAAGAAATTTTTCGATAAAAACAAGGGAAAGAATTAGGCTGGTATAGCCTAATATCAAAACACCGGTGTTTCGTTTTCAAAACACCGGTGTTTTGCATATATAGGGATATGGTGGCTTGTCTTTTAGCTCAACCCTTCAATCACGCCGTCCACGATGTCGATACGTTTTGCCTGCGGGTCTTTCGGCAGTCCCGGCATGCGCATGATCTCGCCCATGATGACAACGATCATCTCTGCACCGTTGTTGATGATGATATCGCGCACTTTCAACTCGAAATTCTTGGCTACCCCGTAGGCTTTCGGATCGGAAGAGAACGAATACTGCGTCTTGGCGATGCAGATCGGATAGTGGGAGATTCCGAGACTTTCGATCTGCTTGATTTTCTTGTCCGCCAATGTCGTATAGACAACAGAGGCTGCTCCATAGATCTGTTCGGACACCTTTTTTATCTTGCTACGGATAGGTTCGTCGTCCTCGTAGATGTATTTTAGCGGGGTGGAAGGTTTCTTTTCGATCGTGTCGACCACCAGTTTCGCGAGTTCGGCACCTCCTTCGCCACCGGCAGCAAATACGTTGTTCATACAGAAACCAACACCGATCTCGCGGCAATGTTCTGCGACCAGTGCGATTTCCTCGTCCGTATCGGATGCGTACCTGTTGAAAGTCACGATCACTTCCTGGCCGAAGCGTTTCATGTTCTCGACATGTTTGTCCAGATTCTCGAAACCGTTTTTCATCCCTTCGATATTCTGTTCCTTGATCTTGTTTTCCGGTACGCCTCCATGCAGCTTCAAGCTCTGGGCTGTCGCCACGATAACTGTCAGTTTCGGTGTCAGTCCGGCTTTGCGGCATTTGATGTCGAAGAACTTTTCAGCTCCTAGGTCGGCACCGAAGCCAGCCTCTGTAATGACGTAATCGCCATACGTCAGCGCCATCTTGGTCGCCAGAACGGAGTTGCAGCCGTGTGCGATGTTGGCGAATGGGCCTCCGTGTACGAATGCGGCCGTGTTTTCGGTTGTTTGCACCAGGTTGGGCAGGAGAGCGTCTTTCAGCAATACCGTGATCGCTCCGGCCACACCGAGATCGTTTACAGTGAAAGGCTTGTCATCGTTCGTATATCCCAACAGGATGTTGCCGATACGGCGTTTCAAGTCTTCGATGTCCGTTGCCAGGCAAAGGATCGCCATGATTTCCGAAGCGGGTGTGATGTCAAAACCTGTCTCCGTCGGTACACCGTTGGCCGATCCGCCCAAGCCGGAAACAATGTTGCGCAGGCTGCGGTCGTTCACGTCTAGTACGCGTTTCCATTTGATTTCTTTCAGACCTTCACAGGTATTACGCGTCTGGTAGATGTAATTGTCCAGCAATGCCGTGATCATATTGTGGGCAGAAGTAACCGCATGGAAATCCCCCGTAAAATGCAGGTTGATGTTTTCCATCGGCAACACCTGCGAGTATCCGCCTCCGGCAGCTCCGCCCTTCATGCCGAAGCATGGACCCAATGATGGTTCGCGCAAGGCAACGACCGCCTTTTTACCGATTTTGTTCAATCCTAAAGCCAGCCCGATTGAAACGGTCGTCTTACCGATACCCGCTTTCGTAGGAGTGATGGCTGTAACCAGGATAAGATTGTGTTGTCTGATCTTCTCTTCGTCGATCAGATGGATAGGTATCTTGGCGATGTATCTGCCGTAATTCTGAACTTCTTCACGAGGGATACCTAATCCGGTCGCGATTTCTTTTATCTTGCGCAGAGAAACCTCTCTTGCAATTTCTATGTCTGATTTCATGTCTTATGTGAGTTTAAGTGGAAAACAAAAGTAAATATATTTTTGTATAATAACAAAATGAAAAGTCAGGTAGTTTAGATACTATTGGATGATCATAAGGGAAAAGTATGGGAATATTTTCCTCTGGATTTGTTTCCGGTCGGAGGTGTAAAACTCTTCTCCGGTCCCGACATTCTCAAAATAATGGAAGTTCGTTTCCGGATGCAACCGGATGCAGGTATGGACGGCCTCCACACATTGGGACAGCTTCATGATGACGATCACATTACCGGTCTTGATCTTTTTCGACAATTCTTCCGCCGTCAGCATTCCGGGTATGACGATGATTTGTTCTTCCTGCTTGACAATATGCAAGCCGGCTAAAGCACCCGCTGCAATGAAAGCTGGTATTCCGGCGGTTCGTTCCACTTCGATGCGGTTCTCTTTGAATTTGTCGTATATATACTGTATGGAAGAATAGAACCCTGCATCGCCTTCCGCCACAATGACCACCTTTTTCTCTTTATCCCTGGCGGATATGGCCTTTTCATACAAGGTATCGTAGACTTTCCAGACTTCGGTCCGGTCTTTGCTCATCGGGAGCGTGAAGAACTGGACTACAGATTTCTCGATTTCCAGTTCTTCGATAATACGGGCCGCACGGGAGAGTAGTTGTCCGCTTTTGCTTATGGTGGCGGGGCAATAGATGATATCGGCCTGTCGGAGTTTTTTCAAGCCTTTCAAGGTGATCAGTTCGGGGTCTCCCGGACCGAGCGATACGAAGCAGATGGGGTACGACATGTGCGTTAGAATTATTTGGTGCGCAAAAGTGAGGAAAATTGCGGAACTTTCCAAATCTGCATTCCACAATTGTGGGGATAATTTCCACACTGCCTTTTCCACAGCCCGCTTTTTATTCTTTGGCATGCAATTTGTACTTGATGGAACGATTAGAAAAAGGTAAATAGATTGTTTAAGATTTTAGGTTATGAAGAAGTTTGTATTGATGGTGGCTATGGTGGTTTCGTGTGTCTGTATGGCTCAAAACAGTCATGCGCAGACTGGACGGGATGGGAATACGGATATCGATATGTTGAGTATGAAAAATTTCTATGCGATCGATATCGTCGATGTGGACCTTGCCGCACAGGAAGCGATTTACAACGCTTATGAAAATTGCTTGATCAAAGAGGTGTACAAGTCGAATGGTAGCGGCAGCCCTATCCAGTATAAGGTCTCTCTCGAGACGACTGATCAGCGGAATCTGGTTGTCGCTTTCGACGAAAGCGGCCATGTGCTGAAAGTCATGCCGGAAGACGAATATCTGGCGGCTCGTAAGAAAAACTGATTTGTCTGCCACTTTTCTCTTGAAAGAAAAAGTAATATTATTATATTTGCCCTTTGAAACAGGTTTCCCTGTCCTCCTTACAGGACAGGGATGAAAAGGGAACCGGGTGGGAATCCCGGACAGACCACGCTGCTGTGAAACTTCGGTAACATACCGGCAATACTCAATGCCACTGATCGGGGGATCGGGAAGGTGTCCGGGGATGGAAGTAAGTCAGAAGACCTGCCGTTTCGGTTTTGAAGAGTCTCGTCCTCGTGGGGTGGACAACGCTCGCCCGGTTATAATAAAATAATATTGAATATGAAAAAATGCCTGGCAGGGTGCTGCCTGCTTATGTCGTTGTGTGTCGCATCCTCGTGTACGACCAAAAACAATCAACGGACCGATAAGGTGGAAACGACGGAAGAAAGCGCGTTTTCCGGTGTCCATATTGTACCCGAGTATGCCCGTGGTTTCGAATTATCCTATCGGGGCGGGTATGTCTTGCTGGATATCCAGGACCCGCAGAATGAGGAAAGTACGACTTTTCATTATGCGCTTGTCAGGAGAGGAACGAAACCGGCCGGCATCCCCGGATCGTATACTGTGATCGAGACACCCATCAGAAGTGTTGTCTGTATGACATCTTTGCAGTTGTCCAATTTTATCAAGATGGGCGAACTGGACAAGGTCGTAGGGGTGACCAGTACCCGGCATCTGTTCAATAGGGAGATGAACGAACGTCTCAAGAGCGGGAAGACCGTCAAAATCGGCATAGAAGGGAATTTCGACAACGAGGTGATCATGAGTATGAACCCAGACCTGATCCTTGTTTCGCCTTTTAAACGGGGCGGATATGAGACCTTGAAGGATGTCGGTATCCCATTGATCCCGCATTTAGGCTATAAGGAGATGACGCCGTTGGGACAGGCGGAATGGGTGAAGTTCGTCGGCCTGTTGGTGGGACAGGAGCAAAAGGCAAACGAGATATTCGACGCCATCGCGGCCCGTTACAATGAATTGAAGGAGCTGACGGCGGAAGGAAAAGTGAAGAAACGTCCGGTCGTGTTGAGCGGCGAGATGCGGGGCGGTAACTGGTATGCCGTAGGGGGGGAGAGCTTTCTCGCCCAACTTTTCAAGGACGCCGGTGCTGACTATTTCCTCAAAAACGACAAACGTTCGGGAGGTGTGACACTTGATTTCGAAACTGTCTACAACCAGGGTGACGAAGCCGATTACTGGCGCATTGTGAACAGCTATCCGGGTACGTTCAGCTATGAGGCATTGAAGGAGCAGGACCCGCGTTATGCCGATTTCCGTGCCTTCAGAGAGAAAGGGATCATCTATTGCAACATGAAAGATACGCCTTTTTACGAAAGTATGCCGACCGAGCCGGAAGTCGTACTGGCCGACCTGCTGCATATATTCCATCCGGACCTGCTGCCCGATCATACACCTGTTTATTATGCACGGCTCAAATAAGCTGCACGAATGAGACATTCCACTACTTTTCTGATGTCGCTCATCGTAGCGTCTATCCTGGTCCTGATGTTCCTGAATTTGGTGTTAGGATCGGTGTCTATCCCGTTGAAGTCTGTCTGGAACATTATTTGCGGACTGGGAGACGAGCCGGTGACTTGGCAGAATATCGTCTGGAAATCGCGTCTTCCGCAGGCATTGACTGCTTTGGTGGCGGGAGCGGGCCTGGCGATAAGCGGCTTGCAGATGCAGACTGTTTTCCGGAATCCACTGGCGGGACCTTCTGTGCTGGGGATCAGCTCTGGTGCGAGCATGGGCGTGGCCTTTGTGGTACTGCTGAGCGGTAGCCTCGGAGGGGTTGCGCTTAGTAAATTGGGGTTTATGGGAGAAATTGCGCTTTCGATAGCAGCCGTGATCGGTTCGCTCTCGGTGATGGCGTTGATCGTATATGTGTCGCAGAAGGTGAAGGGGAACGTGACGCTGCTGATTATCGGCGTGATGATCGGCTACGTGGCGAATGCGGTGATCGGCGTGCTGAAGTTCTTCAGCGTGGAGGAGGATATTCGCGCCTATGTGATCTGGGGGTTAGGCAGCTTCTCACGTGTTTCCGGCAACCAGATGATGCTGTTTGTTGCGATCATGGCGATTCTGATCCCTTTGTCGTTCCTGTTGATCAAGACGTTGAACCTGATGCTGCTTGGCGACGGCTATGCCCGTAACTTGGGATTGAACATCAAGCGGGCACGTCTTTTGGTGATCACCTCGGCAGGAGTGCTGACGGCGATCGTGACGGCCTATTGTGGACCGGTCATCTTTCTTGGCCTGGCCGTCCCGCACCTGTGCCGGGCCATTTTTCAAACATCCGACCATAGGGTCCTGATGCCTGCCGTCCTGTTTGCCGGTGCCGCATTGGCACTCGTCTGCAACTTGATTGCCCGGATGCCCGGCTTCGAAGGGGCTTTGCCGGTCAACTCGGTGACTGCCCTGATCGGTGCTCCGGTAGTGGCCTCCGTTCTATTCCGTAAACGTAAAAACGAACTGAACGAATGATGAGACAAGATACGATTCATATAAACGATCTCTCTATCGGTTATCGGACAAAGAATGATACCAAGTTGGTGGCGAGCCATATACAGGCCCGGATTTATAGTGGAGAATTAACCTGCCTCTTAGGAGCGAACGGAGTCGGGAAGTCGACGCTTCTGCGCACGCTGTCGGCTTTCCAGCCGAAGCTGGGAGGCGAGATCGCCGTCTTGGGACGTGATATGGACAGTTATTCGGACAAGGAACTGAGCACGACGATCGGTGTGGTCCTGACGGAGAAATGTGATATCCGGAATATGTCTGTGCGGGAATTGGTCGGGATGGGGCGCAGTCCCTATACCGGTTTCTGGGGACGGTTGGACAAGGAAGACAAGCAGGTCGTGGAAGAATCGATCGCCTTGGTACGGATCGGGAACCTGGCCTCCCGCATGGTGCATACCCTCTCGGACGGGGAACGGCAGAAGGTCATGATCGCCAAGGCGCTGGCCCAGGAAACGCCTGTGATCTTCCTGGACGAACCGACCGCTTTCCTCGATTTTCCGAGCAAGGTGGAGATCATGCAATTGCTCCACCATCTGACACGAAGCGCGAATAAGACGATTTTCCTCTCCACACACGACCTCGAACTGGCGCTCCAGATCGCCGACAAGATTTGGCTGATGGACCGGACGAACGGGATTACGACCGGTACGCCCGAAGACCTCGCCCTGAGCGGCCACTTGAGCGGTTTCTTCGCCCGCAAGGGAATCGTGTTCGACACGGAGACCGGCTTGTTCCGCATCGATAACCGGTATTCGAAAGAAATACGCTTGATCGGGCACGGACAGAAATATGCGATGGTCCGCAAGGCACTCCAGCGGAACGGTATACGTGCCGATCGGCATGTGGAATCGCCTGTGTGGATCGAGACGGGCGATCTGTCTGTCGGTTCCGCATTCCTGATCCACCATCTTGACGGGCGTACGCAGGCGGCCGATACCATAGAATCTCTCTTGCAGGAGCTTTCTGTTTGACAAAAAAGCCTAAAAGGAAAAACTTTTCCCACTTCATTTGTTATTTCTATCAAAGAAGAATAATAGAGTCCTCGGAGAAGCAATTGGTAAATTATCCTATACTTTCCGTAACTCGGATAAGATTAAATGATATGAGAAAGTATTTCCTTTATGCTTGCCTGTTGTTCGCTGGCGTGTTTACCGCTTGCGATAACGATGATTCGGACGGGATCGACCTCTCGATCCCTTTCTATCAGAATTTGGGTGTCGAATATAATGTTACGCAGAACCATACCCATATAGGCGCAAATTTCAATAAATATAACAGCGAAGGGGCCAATCTGCGCCTGTCGGCCAAAGGCATTCTCTTTAACGGAAAAGTGCCGGACTTTTTAGGAATGGGAACTTATATGTATATGCTGTCGGAATCCGGGCTGGACCCGGTCACGTTCACCTTTTCCCGTTGGAAAGACCAGGTCTATACAAACAAGGCCTCCATCGACGATGTCGATCCAATCGCTCTTCCCGAATCCCTGACATCCGTCAAAGGCAATGGCGCAACCATTATCACTTGGGTAGGAAAGCCGATCGGGAAGGACGAGTATGTCCAGGTGCACCTGACCTACAACGGCGGCGTTTATGATATCAACAATACGCAGGAAGGCGCGACCTCCATCACGCTAAACTTTACGAATCCGACTTCTGCCACCAAAGGAACCCTGTTCTTGAGCCGTGTCAGGGAACTTCCTTTACAGGAGAGCAACGGTGATGCGGGAGGAAAAATCGATGTCTCCTACGTGCAGAACAAGGATGTTACATTTGAATAATCACGCTTGAAAGGTTATTTCCCCACTTTCCGAAATCAGCAGAACGGATAGCTTCCCAACGGGAAGCAAGGGGGTACAATGCTCTCGGCATTTCTGTAACAGAAGTGGGAAGAAACTTTGTTGTTCGGTCTTGCTGAACAGTTCCCATAGTTCTCTGGCCAGCGTCAGGGAATCTATTTTTTGTACGGACTCTGGTTTGCACCCCGCCTTTGTAGCCAATTCTTTCAGAAAGGCTTTGTTCATGACGACCTTTTTGCTGTGCGTATCCAGTGCTCCTTCCGCCAGTTTGACGGCTTTGCCAATCATGATTCCCATGACGACTTCGTCAAATTGCAGTTCGGCAGCTATTTTCAGTGTCTTTCCGATGAAGTTCCCGTAGTGCACAAACATTTGCGGAGGAAGTTCTTCCGACAGCCGTTCCGACAGGTAGCCTTTCAGGAAACGTTCGCTTTTCGCTCCTGAGTTGATGACGAGGCGAGAACATCCTATTGCTTTTGCAACTTCGGCTTCTTTCCGGATCGAGGCGAGAAAGGCATCGTTCGAGAAAGGGCGTACGATGCCGGATGTCCCGATGATCGAGATTCCGTCGATGATTCCCAACTTCGGATTGAATGTCCGGGCAGCTAACTTTTTCCCTCCCGGAACGGAGATCGTGACGACCACCTCCTTTATCTTGCCGGACAGGCCGTTTTCCTCCAGTATTGTTGTCAATTCTCCAGTAATCAGGCGGCGGGGAGTGGCGTTGATGGCTGGTCCTCCAATTTCGAGGCCGAGGCCGGGAAGCGTCACCGTTCCTACTCCTTCACCAGCCCGGAACAGGAAGGCGGGGGTAGGGGATTGCCCAGCCTGTAACTCGATACGGGCGATAACGGAACAGCCGTTTGTCACGTCCGGATCGTCGCCGGAGTCCTTTATAACCGTGCATAGGGCGGCGTTGTCCGCCCATTCGGTAGCGGCGACAGGGAGCATGATCTTTTCCCCGGAAGGGAGCGTGATGCAACTAACGGTTTGTTCCGTTTGGTTCAGGAGGGCAACTAAGGCGGCTTTGGCGGCAGCCGTAGCACATGTGCCGGTCGTGAAACCGCTTCGGAGCGGGAAGAAACCGGGAGCGAGGCGTTCGATGGCTTTACGAAGTCCTTCCATGCCTTGCACAAAGGTGAAACTGTCAGGCAGGGGAGGGCGTTGTATGACATAAACGGGAATGCCGCAGGCTTGTGCTGCTTCGACCTTTTCCTTGAAATATCCGCTTTCCCCACTTTCCTTTGTCAGTACGGCATCTGGAAGAAGCTGGTCCAGCAGCTTCTTCTCGTCTTCTCCTTCATGGAAAAAAATAATCCGTTCCTTTGGGAATCCGTCGGATTCAGCCAGCGAAAGCGACTCTTTCCGGTTCAGGATACGGAACCAGCAGGGCGTCTGCTCCCAGTAAGGACGCAGTTTCGCAATGGTCTTGACGCCTGTCAGGGCCAACAGGTTGCAGATCCCGTCCGCACGCAGGCGGTCGATGGCGGCGGCATAATCCGTGCACCATATCAACCGCTTGTCATGTGCGGGGTATTGCCTTTCCAACCGGACGACCGGAATCCGGAGACGGGAGGAAACCTTTGCAAGCGTCCGATGCAACCGGATGGCGAAAGGGTGGGCGGCATCGACTAGCAACGAGATTTTTTTCTCGCGGCAGAATTGTGCCATCTCTTCTTCGTCCATACCACCGGTGAGGCGGATGGCATGAACGGCTTCTATCGCCTGTTCGTTGCCGACCGTCGAGTAGTAGTAGGGCTTGCCAGCGCTCTCGACGACTTGTACAGCCTTGCGGCCTTCGGTTGTTCCTCCTAAGATCAGTATCATAATGCTTCTGTTGTTCTCTTGTCTTTACCGGTAATATCGCAGGGGGGCATCCTCTCTGGTGAGTACTTGCCTGGCAGCTATGAGGTTTCATGCCTGATAGCTATGAGGTTCCGTACCTCCTACTTATGAGGTGTCATGCCTCATAGGTAGGAGGTGGCCCCTCGCTAGCGGCGGTACAGATGCTTGAACTCCTCGGCGTAGAGACGTGATACCCCCGTACGGTTGTCTATGGCATCACCGACGACTAACAAGGTCGTCAGTGTCAGATTGTTTTCTTTTACGATCTGTTCCAGGTCTTTCAATTCGCCTCGGTAGATGCGTTCGTCTTTCCAGGTCAACTTGTAGCAGGCGGCTACCGGTGTCGTTGGCGGGTAATGTTCCAGAAGTTCTTTCTGGACTTTTCCGGCAATGCCGGCGCTCAGGAAGATGCACATTGTGCTTTGGCTGGCGGCTAGTTTATGCAGCTGCTCTTTCTCCGGCATGGGGGTACGTCCTTCGCCACGCGTCAGGATGATGGTTTGCACCTTTTCAGGAATAGTGAACTGGGAACGGAGAGCTGCTGCAGCAGCTTGGAACGAGGAGATCCCCGGTGTGATATGGTAACTCATGCCATAGCGGTCGAAGAATGCCATCTGTTCTTGTATCGCCCCATAGATGCAGGGGTCACCTGTGTGCAAGCGTACGATGAACTTCCCTTTGTCATAGAACTTTTTTATAAGGGCGAATTGTTCTTCTAGGTTCATGTCGGCAGAACTGCGAATCGTCGATCCTTTCTTGGCGCATAGAGTGAGTTCTTTGGGGACGAGGCTTCCGGCATAGAGGATCAGGTCTGCATTTTCCAGCATCCGCCGGCCCCGGATGGAGATCAGTTCTGGATCGCCCGGTCCGGCTCCGACAATTTCGATGTGTCCATGTCCCTGTTTCCCTTTTTGCTGACTATCTTTTTCGTCCCGTATTGCCGATTTGCTGATGGCTATCGCATAAGTGAAGTCTTTCGTCTGCCCCTTTTGTTTTCCCACCAATAATGGGCCTCCTTCCGCACTCAGGATGGCCGCTGCCTCCGCGACGCTTCCCGACCCGGTGGCTTTCTTTACTGTGGAAGAAGGATGGGGTACGGGGATTTTGTCCAGTACCTCTGCAGGATAGGTCTTGAACGGGCTGCGCAGGTAGGTGTCTGCCAGTTCCTTTAATATCGGTTCTTCTTTCTTTAGGTCGATGGAGGAGACGTCGGCTATGCTCTTCAGGTTGAACCTGTAGAAAATGGAGCAGATATACAGGTCCGTGAGGACGGACTTCATGTCTGTCAATCCCTTTTTACATCCGATACCTAAGTGAAGCACTTTCGGGAAGAATGATAGGCAGGGGATAGGGGATTTGTGGTAGTAAGTGGGACTGACCGTGATCAGCAGCTCGTATTTTTCGAGGTCGATATCTTTATATTTATAGAAGACATCGACGTGCGGGGGACAGGTTTCCTTCATATAGTCCGTCTCCTCCGTGCGGATATCGAGCAGGAGGGCGGTCGGTCGACAGTTGACGAAACGGGCGACACATTCGTTCATGGCCTTTTCCCTCGATGCATTGAACGTTTCCTCGTCTATCTTCTCGAAGTCGGTTTGGAAGAAACTGATTATGCCTTCCTGTGGGTTGTAGACATCCTGTTCCCAGCCATATTGTTTCGCGAAGGTGTCCAGTGCCCAAAGTCCCTGGTTGTCACTCTGTGTCGTGACAACCGCTTCGGCGTCCAGTATGCGGGCCAATTCATGTGTCAGTTCGTTCGCCCCACCGATATGACCGGACAGTACCGATACGACATATTTGCCGGTACTGTCGAGGCAGATGACTGCCGGGTCCGTGTACTTGCTCTTGATGTAGGGAGCGATACTCCGTACGCAGATACCCATCGCCCCGATAAACACAATCGTTTCCGATTTATCGAAAAGATTGCCAGTCAGCTCTTTGAAAGAGGTGAATGGTTCGACATCGTTATCTGCTTCTCTACAATAGATGACAGTTTTGCCCGGATATTCGTCCCGGATTTTGCGTGCTAACGACAGACTTCTTGCCGAAACCACAAGAATGTTCAGTGTATTTTTAGACATAATTTTTACCCGTTGCGCAAAGGATTGTAATAGGATTATTGGAATCGAGCGTAATGTTTATTTCTGAATGTAGTTTCAGACCGTTTTCTGCAACCGCCTCCCGGAACAGCTTGCTGCTTTCTTCTGAAACGGAGTTAAAAACGATCTTGCCGTTCAGACTGTTCAAGTGGGAAGCTACCTTGCGGATGATTTCTTTCAGCTTGCCACCATGACCGCCGATAAAGACTGCATCGACAATCGTGTTCTTTTCGATTGACAGATTGAGGAAGTTACCAATACGCAGGTCTATGCCTGGAGCGCTGTGCAGCCGTGTGTTTGCCCGGATGATGTTCTCGCACTCTTTCCGCACTTCAAAAGCTTGGATATTTAGATGAGGATACTGGCGCCGCGCTTCGATTGAAACCGAGCCGGTACAGGCACCGATATCCCAGAAGTAGCGACTGTTATGCAGTTCTAACAAGCTTAGGTCTATCACTCGTATCGGTGCTTTGGTAATCATTTTTGTCCGGTCGTTCAGCAAGATAAATTTCGTGTCAGGTATGCCTAAGGCCGGTCGTTGTAATGCGCAGTTCGGAGCCTTCATTAGCAGAACACAGTTCGGATTGGTGAAACTTATCTCGCTGATTTCCTCGATCGAGTAGATTTTATAGATTTTCTCTTTCTTCGGGTTGCCTAAATGTTCGGCTACCCACATGGTGTAATCTCTGTCCAGATGATATTCCATCATCCTCTTGGCTATAGCCCTGGGCGTATGGACACGGTCGGTCAGCACACCGATCAGCGGTCGGTATTCCAGCAATGCCCGGTCGAGTTCGTGCCACGGTCGTCCGGTAACGGACACGGCGTGCATGTTCTCATACGGAATTTGTTCATGGTGTGCGAACATCTGCAATGAGTTGAAGTAAGGAAACACTTTCATGCCTACTCCTAAAAGGTTTTTCCGGATGGTGGAAGCGAAGCCGAAAAAGAACGGGTCTCCCGAAACGAAGGAGACGATCACTTTGCCTTCCTGGATCAACCGGCTGTATTCCGTAAGGACGGCATTTATCGGAGCCTTGATTTCGATCCATACCGCATCGGCGGGCAGGAATGGCTTCACAATTTCGTAATGCCGCTTCCCTCCGGAGAAGATGTTGTCGTGTTTGACATTTTTGATAATGACTTCTATATGCTTAGGCTGTGGATTGTCGTCCATCCCGATCATATAGATGTGCGTTTTGCCGTAAGCTTCTACAATTTCTTGAGTTCTCATACGTCTCTACCTGGTTTTAATTGTTTTGCATCATTGTAGCATAAAATCGCGTTTACCAAAGTCGCGGCGAGGTTGCTACCGCCTTTCCGTCCTTCGATGATGAGTTTAGGAATAGAGACAAACGGCTTTACCATGTGTTTGGATTCCTGTACGTGTACGAAACCGACAGGAGCAGCAATAATGCCGGCGGGAATGGCTTTCCCTTTCCTTATCAGGTCACAAAGTTCCATTAATGCGGTCGGCGCATTGCCGAATACGTATAAAGCGCCGGGATGTTCCTGTACGGCAAGCCGGATGCCAGCTTGTGTGCGGGTGATCCCTTTTTCTGTTGCAAGTTGTACGGTGCGCTCGTCTTGCAAATAGCATTTCACTTCGATCCCCATACGCTGTAAAGCTCCCTTGCGGATGCCGGAAGCGGCCATTGTGACGTCTGTGATGATGGTGCGTACCTCGCCCCGGCTGAATTTTCCGTAAAGGGAAGCTACCGCATGATCGTCGATCCGTAGAATATTTTCCATATCGAAATCGGCTGTCGTGTGGATGGCATGGAGCAAAGCCCATTTCTTGTCGAGCGGTATTTCTTTGTTCTTGAGTTCTTTTTCGATAGTGTGGAAGCTGCGGATCATGATGTCTTGGCCAATCCCGACATCTGTTTTTATCTTGATCTCCCCGTAATAGCCGCGTGGTGTGATGAACTTGCCGTCAGTTTCGTACGACTGCGAGTTCCCGATCAGGATAATGGTGAACATGTCGACCTGCTCAGGGTCGAACTCTGCCAGCGTGGTTAGGTTGACGACCTGCTCCTCGCGTCCGGCCTGACGGACATAACCGACCGGTGTTTCGGGCGCACGTTCTTCGAGGAACAGTTCCTTGAGGCGATACAGCTGCCAGTAGCGTCCTTCGCTTTTCGGATTGTAGACGGCTGTCACGAAGTCGCCGATGGCGGCGGCCTGTATGCGTTTTTCAATCCGTAACCAGGGAGTCATCAGGTCGGAGAGGGAGATGATACAGAGATCATGCCCGATAGGTGCCCCCAGAAGCGAAGCCGCCTTTTGGAACGCACTGATACCGGGCACTACCTCGATCTCCACTTGCGGCGCCTCTTTCATCGTCCGCATTTCATATATCAACGGGGCCATCCCGTAGATTCCGGCATCACCAGAACTGATCACTGTCACTGTTTTACCTTCCGAAGCGTATTTGTAGGCCTCTTCGGCACGTATTTTCTCGCGCTTCATCCCAGTATCGATACATTGGGTATCCGGGTGAATTATATCCTGTATAAACTGGAAATAATAGTTATATCCGATGATCACATCCGACTGCCTGATGGCTGATAATGCCGCAGGCGTTATGTCATCGCGATTTCCCGGTCCAATGCCGACAACAGTAATTTTCCCTTTGTTCATATGAGCTGTTTGTAAATTAACAGAAAACAAAGGTACGATTTATTTACTTAGTTTTCCTCTGCGGGTTGATATAAATATCGTTTAATACTCCGTTTCGGTGTCTTTTCGAATTCTTCCTGATAAAGCTTGAAGCAAGATACTTTGCTGTAGGCAGGCATTTCAGTGTTCAGTTGGTCGATGTTCTGCTGCATCAGCTCTTCGATTTCGGAGTGTTGGATGCCTGCCTTGTCCACTTGTTCCCAGTCCGGATAGATCAGGGCGACCAGTTTACCTCCCTGAGAAATGATCAACGACTCCGCCACGTACAGCATATTGTTCAGGCGGTCTTCGATCTCTTCGGGATAGATATTCTGTCCGTTGGAGCTTAGGATCATACTTTTGCTTCGTCCGCGGATGTAAAGGAAACCGTCTTTGTCAAGTGTTCCCAAGTCACCTGTCCGTAGCCAGCCGTCGGGTAGCATCACTGCCTTTGTTGCCTCTGGATTCTTATAGTAGCCTAACATCACGTTCATGCCGCGAACCAGGATTTCGCCTACTTCGTTTTCCGGATCGTTCGAGTCGATCCGGATTTCCATGCGGTCGACGACACGGCCCACCGAGCCTTGCTTGAACGTGTCCCACTGTTCGTAGGAAACCAGTGGGCCGCATTCCGTCATCCCATAGCCAACCGTATAACGGAAGTCGATGGATTTGAGAAATGTCTCTACCTCTTTATTGATGGCTGCACCACCAATCACGATTTCGCCGAAGTTCCCACCGAAAGAGACTTCCAGCTTTTGGGCGATCTTCTCGCGTACCTTTTGGTCGATGTATGGCACTTTCAACAGCAATTTGATCAATGGCTTTTCCAGTTCGGGAAAGACCTTGTTCTTGATGATCTTCTCGATAATGAGTGGCACGGCAAGGATCAGCGCCGGGCGAACCGTCGCAAATGCCTCTGCGATGATTTTTGGACTCGGCGTGCGTGTCAGGAAATGAACGTGGCAGCCTTTGTTGACGGAGTTCAGCACTTCGAACGCTAACCCGTACATGTGCGCCATCGGTAACATACAGACGATGTTGTCCCCTGGATGTATGAAAGGAAGACGGTCGTAGGCGAACTGTGTGTTGCTCCACAAACTGCGGTAGGGGATCATGACTCCTTTCGAGAAGCTGGTCGTGCCGGACGTATAGTTCAAAACAGCCAATTCCTCCGGGTCTTCGATATGATATTTCACATCGTTGGCGGTGAAAGAACGGGGATATTTCTTGCCAAAATATTCGTTGATACGGTCGCGTATGGTGCGTACCTCTTTATTCTTGCAATCGATAATGGAGAAGTTGTCCAGCATCATGAATAGCTTGACATCCGGCATCATCTTTTCGTTCATGTTCTCCCAGTTGCTGGAGCCTGCCAGTACGGCTTTTGCTCCCGAATGGTTGACGATGTGATGGATATTGTCGGGTTTGAACTCATGCAGGATCGGCACGGCAACAGCCCCGTAAGCCAATATTCCGAAAAAGCAGATTGCCCAGTTGGAGGAGTTGCGTCCGACGATGGCCACTTTGTCGCCTTTCTTGATACCGGCATGTTCCAGTAGGATGTGAAACTTTTCTATCCGCCGTGCGACGTCTTTGAAATGGAAGGTATGTCCATTGTAATCGGAGAAGGCGGGGAGATCCCAATGCTCCTTCATGCTTCTCTCTATAAGGTCCAAGAAACGATTATCCATAGTGATATAATTTAAAAAAGAACCGGAATATCCGTGAGAATGTTGCAAAGATAGCAAAGAAACGATATGTTTTTATGGAAACCCAAGGAACACCTTTCCAAAACATATATGATTTGAATGCAAAACACCTATGCTTTGAATGCAAAACATAGGTGTTTTAAAATAAGTATAGTTGTTTACCACGGAGTGATTGTCACATTACGGAATTGTACTTCCTTGCCTTCGCTTTGCAGTCCGATGTAACCTTCCTTTACCTTGTTTGTCCCGGTGTTCTGGTAAACGCCGTTGATATAGACCGTGATGACACCGTTTTTCACGAAGATATTAGCTTCGTTCCATTCACCAGCAGGCTTCTCGCTGTCTTGATTCGCCTTCTGGATTTTCGGGAAAGAGGGGCGGGGTTGGCCTGGCTTATTCTGGTATTCAGCCAGATCCGAACCGCCGAGCAGGACGAAATCGCCGGCATTATCAAGCATCAGGTTGCATTCGATACCGTTCGGAAACGGGTTTTTCGGCTCTTCAATTAGCAGGAAGATACCGCTGTTCGCCTTTTCCTTGCCGTTTGGCCAGCGATATTCTACATGCAGTTTATAATCTCCGTATTTTTCTTTCGTGTACATGTATCCGAATGGCTGTCCTGTGATGTTGATGACACCGTCTTTTACGGAATATACCTGTTCGGCTGGGACGGAGTTCTTATCGACAACGAAGTTCCAGCCGGAAAGGTCTTTTCCGTTGAACAGCTTGGTTGTTTTCTGTGCACTCGCGTCACTTCCGAAACACAAAAAGGCGGCAGCTACTACTGCCATCGATAACATTCTTTTTTTCATGGTCTTATAATATTAATTATTTATACGATTAATCAACAATAAGTTTACGGTAACGGACACGTTTTGGTTCTACGTCGCCCAACAATTTGCGTTTGTATTCTTCATACTCCGAATAGGAACCTTCGTAGAACACGACATTCGAATCCCCTTCGAACGAAAGGATATGCGTACAGATACGGTCGAGGAACCAACGGTCGTGAGAAACGACGACCGCACAACCGGCGAAGTTCTCCAATCCTTCTTCGAGTGCCCGGAGTGTGTTCACATCGATATCGTTGGTCGGTTCGTCGAGCAGCAACACATTCGCCTCGGCCTTCAGCGTTAGAGCCAGATGCAGGCGATTCCGTTCACCACCGGAGAGTACGCCGCAAAGTTTTTCCTGGTCGGCTCCCGCAAAATTGAATTTGGAGAGGTAAGCGCGGGAGTTGACTTCCTTGCCGCCTACGCGGATGAACTCCTGTCCGCCGGAAACAACCTGATAAACGGTCTTCTTCGGGTCGATATCTTTATGTGTCTGGTCTGCATAACCGATCTTTACCGTTTCGCCCACTTCAAAAGAACCTTTGTCGATACTTTCCATTCCCATGATCATCTTGAACAGTGTAGTCTTACCTGCTCCGTTCGGACCGATCACGCCGACGATTCCGTTCGGCGGCAACATGAAATTTAGGTCATCAAACAACAGTTTGTCGCCAAATGCTTTTGCTACATGCTGGGCCTCGATCACCTTGTTCCCTAAGCGCGGACCGTTCGGGATAAAGATTTCCAGTTTGGCTTCGCGTTCTTTCTGGTCTTCGTTCAAAAGGGCTTCATACGAATTCAGACGGGCCTTACCTTTTGCCTGACGGGCTTTCGGGGCCATGTTGATCCATTCTAGTTCGCGTTCCAGTGTCTTACGGCGTTTACTTGCTTGTTTCTCCTCCTGTGCCATACGTTTGGTCTTTTGATCCAGCCAAGAAGAGTAGTTCCCTTTCCAAGGAATACCTTCTCCGCGATCCAGTTCCAGAATCCATCCGGCCACATGGTCGAGGAAGTAACGGTCGTGTGTGATGCAGATAACCGTACCCGTATATTGTTGTAGATGTTGTTCCAGCCAGTCGATCGACTCAGCATCCAAGTGGTTGGTCGGTTCGTCCAGCAACAGGATGTCCGGCTGTTGTAACAGCAAACGGCAGAGAGCCACACGGCGGCGTTCGCCTCCCGACAGCGTATCGACCACCTGATCTTCAGGAGGACAACGTAAAGCGTCCATCGCTCTTTCCAGGCGGCTGTCGAGGTTCCATGCGTCAGTTGCATCTATCTTATCTTGTAATTCGGCCTGCCGGTTGATCAGTGCGTCCATTTTGTCTGGATCTTCGAGTATTTCGGGATCGCCGAATTTTTCGTTTACTTCTTCATATTCTTTGAGGGTGTCCACAATATTTTGTACGCCTTCCTGTACGACTTCCTTTACAGTCTTGCCCGGTTCCAGTTTCGGTTCCTGCTCTAGATATCCGACAGAATATCCGGGTGAGAATACAACTTCTCCTTGGTATTCTTTTTCGACGCCGGCAATAATTTTTAGCAATGTAGATTTACCAGAACCATTCAAACCAATGATCCCGATCTTTGCTCCATAGAAAAAGGACAGGTAAATATTTTTCAATACTTGTTTTTGAGGCGGAAAGACTTTACTTACGCCTACCATCGAGAAAATAATTTTCTTGTCGTCTGCCATGTTTCAAATTGTGTGTATTTATATGATCATTTTTCTTCGTGGACAAACTTACATAAATATCTTCATAGTTTATATATGTCCGGATGAAAATAGCGTGTATTTTTATCTTTCCTGCGTTCCTTCGTATGCAATCTTAAGGGGCATGATTGCTTGTAATGGTATCGGCTTGCTGCAAAACGCAAATGCATATCCTCCCCCCCCCAGAGTGTCCCCAAAAAACGTTTTCAAAGGGATTATAAGTAATTTTCCTATCTCAAAACACCTTTTCTTTCCGGCATATTTTTTTGATGATAACTCGTTATTTACAGTCGTTTTCATCAATTGCTTATCCATAAGAGTTTCCAAAGTTTTACCGATGACATCGAAACGCAAAGCGATAGAATTTGTTACCCGTATCATGGGATTCAGTTGTTCTTCCTCATAGTGACGGATGAATCGGATAATATCATCCTGTCCCTTATTTTTTCGCCAGTTCCGATTTTACGGATTTAGGGGCTTCGGATGGGTTGATATGTACCTTATCTATATATCTGAACGCCAACTTTACAACTTTCTCTTTTTCTGGGAATAGCGTTTGCATATCTTCTCTACCAAAGCTACCGTTTCTTTGTCTATGGAAATGGTAGTGAATATCGTTTTTCGACTGCTGTTTGGCACGGTAATTACTTTTTTATAGAAATATGAACAGATCAATACCTGATAATAAGCATTGAAAAGGAAATGCTTATTACAAGTGTCATTACAGCGTGTTCTTGTAACACGCTAAATCGATAGGTGAAGCAAACTGATTTGCTTTTTCGAACTGTTTGTAGGTTTGAGAATCGGCCTATTCACGAACAAAAGCCCGGATATCGCTGGCTTTATAATACGTTTTTCGCCCGATAGCGTTGTAGGGTTCTGAAAGATGCTTTCAATAGAAAGGCTAAGTCTTGATTATCCAACAGCCTTTCGTTTTCATCGAATACAGTATCAGTATTGATAAGAGATTTCAAGTCTTGCCCGATCTCGGTGAGTTTCTTGGATAGCTTCTCCATCCACTTCTCGAAGTTTTCGTTGTCTAATACATTTTGCTTTAATTTTTAGTTCAACATTATTGTTTTCAATCGATTGATGAAGCAAAGTTCTGCAAAACAAGGTTGCAAAAAAAGAGGAGTAGGTAACTACTCCCCGAAAAATGATTTATAAACTGCTATAAATAAACGATTTGCAAAATTATCTTTTCTAATCTTTATTTGTTCTTGCGTTTACGGTCTTCTCTGGCAATAGTATTTCGCAAAGCGTCCAAAGTTTTAGTAAGATTGTACGGTTTACGAGTAAACACTTTACCGATCTTATCGTAGATACTACCAAATTTCAGATTGAAAAGCTGCTCAAAGCCACGAGCCAACTGAATTTTTGGGACTGGCGTTCCATTTTCCCCAACGATTTTTCCCAGTAGAAACAGAGCTAGTACAATTTCAGCAATACCTATACTCCCCAATTCTTTAGACTTTGGGAGTACATATAGGTCTGACTTGAACTCGGTAGACACAGGTGAATTAAACTGTTCGGAATGGGTAATTTTCAGATTGAGTAACTCTAATTCTGCATCAATTAAGGATAATGCTTTATGAATGTATAGATTTTTAAGCGTATTTTTCCCCCTGCCCATCCTGATACAACCCCTTTAAAGGGGCTATCTCAATACGGGTGAGATTAAGCATCCGGAAGACATGAGTATAGTCTTCCGAATTGCTAATTGTTACTATTTGCTTCACAAAATCTTCATAAGCATCTTGCATTTCTGTGTTAATAACTTCTTGTGAGGTATCAGCCAGTAAGATGAAAAACTTCGTTCTCAATAAATCATTCATAGGCATAAAATTTAATTGTGAATAAATTATATATATCAAAGCACTAGCTTTGTATGCTGAATGATTTCTTGTTTTGTTTGTAGTTCCTCTGCTAATCAGAATGATTCAAGGGGTATTCAGCCTTATTGGTCGCAATTCCAGAAATGGTGAACTTCAAATTCCTGCTTCTTACAAATATAATCCACTGGCATGAGTTCTAAAATAGCGAAATGTAGCTATACAGAAGAACTGAAACTTGCATCAATCCTTGTCAATCGTTTCTTTATATAGTTCATAATCTCTCTTTATTTCTGGTAAGTAATTCATCCATTTTTCCCTCTGCAATATATGGTAAGCACTGGCGTATTTTATCAGTAGACCAATTCCACCATTTCAGTATGAGTAATTGTTGAATTACCTCTGCATCAAAGCGTTTTCGTATTTCTTTTGCAGGAGTACCACCCACAATCGTATAAGGCGGCACATCTTTGGTCACTACGGCACGTGCGGCAATAATCGCTCCGTCACCGATATGAACCCCTGCCATAATCACAGCTTCGTATCCGATCCATACGTCATTGCCGATCACAATATCGCCTTTATTGTCCCATGCAGTAGTAATATTCGACTTCTCCAATTCCCATTCTTCATAAAATAGAGGGAAAGTATAGGTAGACAGAGATTTCAATGTATGATTCGCACAATTAAACAGAAACTTAGTGCCACAGGCAATAGAACAGAACTTGCCAATGATTAACCTTTCTCGATGAATAGGATAATGATAAAGTACATTGTTCTTCTCAAACAGCAAGGGATCAGCTACAAAATCATTGTAAATGGTATAATTGCCCACCGCAATTTGCGGATCTTTAATCACGGCATTCAGATACACCGTTTGCTTGTCTCCGGTGCGCGGATATATTTTTGTCATCATAACTTGATTCGTTTTAATAGTGTTTACTTTTCAGATAAAGGATAGATTGCAATGCCAACAGCATCACGAACAGATATTCTGCTGTCAAGTAGAGGGATAAAGATGCTTCTATACAGAAACTCAACCAATAGAGATACACTAAATATACACAGGTGGTTGTTACCTGAAACAGAAAGGTGATTTTTGTTTTTCCTGTTCCCCCGACCGCATTGAGATATACATAGCCGGGCAGTGCAAACGTGTAATTCAATAGCATCACCACGAAAGGAACAAATGCCAATTCCTTCAATAGTTCACTATCGGTATAGAAGCCCACGATCCAACGATTGCAGAGTAAAGCCACTCCGACCAATGGGATTCCCACCACATAACCCAATTTAAGAACCTTGTGGCAAATCGGGAAAAGTTCATTTCTCGCTCCTGCTCCAATCGAATTGCTCACTAATGAACCTGTTGTGACAGCAAAGGAGTTGGCGATTACGAAAAAGAGAGCCGATACGCTTCGGGTGATATTGGAAATAGCCAACTCCGTTTTCCCTAAATGCTCGATTGCCACGAAAAATAGAAACCAAGGGGCTACACTGATAAAGGCATGGAGCATACTCCACACAGACAGATTCAGGACTTTGATAAGTAACCGCCCATCATACACGGGTTTCAATCCGTATTTTTCTTTGTCAATCTTCGTTCCTGTGTAAATACAAAGCACAATCAAAGAACCCATTTCTGCTAACGATGAAGCGATGGCTGCTCCCGAAATGCCTAATCCCAGTGTGAATAGTAAAAAGTAGTTCAGCGGGATATTAATCGCCACCGCAGTAACAGCCGACCACGACAAGGCTTTCGTGTGCGTTATTCCAACGAAGAAAGACCGGATAGCCAGAAAAGGAAATGAGAACAACAGCCCGAAGCTACGCCAGTCCAAATAGCGGACTACCGCCTGATAAATCTCCGGTGAGGAAATTAGCCGTTTCAATAGATACGGAGAAACGGCATGAATCAGCAGGCAAAGCAAGACGGCTAATCCCGATAAAAAGAATAGTCCTTGAAAGAAAGTCTTTCCTGTTGCCTTATAATTCTGCTCCCCGTTTCTCCGGGCAATCATCACTTGCAATCCGATGCTGAACCCGAAGCCCAACATATAGACCGCCAGATAATAAATTCCGGCAATAGCGGATGCTCCCAATTCTACCTCGCCTACGTGACCTAAAAAGACAGCATCCGTTATATTGATTAACTGCTCCATGAGGATGCTCATCATGACCGGAAAGTTGATGAGCCATATTTGTTTATATGTATAATTCATTGTTCAACTGCAAAATAACACGACACGAGCAGACCTGCATTACATGGTCTGCCGACTCGTAAATTCATAAATAAAAGGATATAAAACCGCTGTGGCAAATAAATCGTTATTTGTCAAATAGCTGAATAGCTTTCTTGAAGGGGGCTATTCGCAGGAGCGTAGCTATATGCAGAGTTTCATAAGAAGTGAATACTATTTGTGAGTTGATATAGCGCAAATGTATGAAAAATCGAGAAATTCAACCGATTAATTCATGGATTTCTTTTATATGCAGGTGCAAATGATCCAAATATCCCTCTATCATTTCTCTTAATGTAACCTTTGCTCCTGTAAAATCGCACCAGTAACTATCCAGTCTACTCTTATCTATCGAGTTAATCACCTGAATGATGTGCAAATTATAGAACTTCCACAACTGGATTAAGTTAGCCCAGTCTGCATTTTGATAATCTTGCAAAGCTATCCACAAGTCATTATCCTGTGTATAATCAGGGAAGAAAAGCAGGTCTTTGCTATATTGTAACCGAACCATGCGTTGGTGATTATTGGATGCCGAATCAATCAAGTGACCAAGAATTTGCTTGATGGTGCGATTCTGCGTATTTCGCCTTTGTGTGATAACCTCTACGGGCAAACTACTTAACAATTTCTCTTCTGTTTCAATAACCTGTGCAATGCCAGCAGTTATATGTATAAAATTACTTGCTTGCATAACTTTCTAATTTTAAATACTTCTGCAAAAGTAAGTTCTTTGCCTATCATCCACTTGTAAAAAACTGACTTTATCGCAAATGACTACGCACGACTATGCGATTTAATAACATTCAGCCTACAATCTTCGGAAAAGAATGTAGAATACGGAGAACGGGAAGATAGATATTGAGTAGGCGAACAGCCTGTAAACTCTTTAAAGTCTTTCACCAAGTGCGAAGAGTCGTAAAAGCCACACGAATAAGCCAAGTCTACGAACTCCATCCCCGGATGATTCTGCAACAGATACAGTGCCCGCTGAAAGCGAACTACCCGATAATATTCTTTAGGGCTCATTCCTGCATAGTTGGTAAATACTCGCTTGAATTGCCTATATCCCAAACAAGCACTTTCAGCAAGGGTATTCACGTCAATTTGCGGTTGATTGATGATTTGACGGATAGCGTGATGCGTTCTTTGGTAGTTACAATTTGCATCGACCAACCGTTGCATGAAAAAGCGTTCAATCAACCAGATACAGGTTTCAAGGGCTGGTTCGGCAGAAATATTTCGTTTCAGGTGATTCAATTCTATATCTTCCAGATCTTCTACATTTATATAATGGTTGTAAAGCTCACTCATAGAACACCGGACAAATGGATTCAGCCCCAGAGGATGAAATATAACGGCAATCATATCAATGTTGCCCTCTGAAATCAAACTCCCATAAGTTGAGAACTGTCCACGGATAAAATTCTTTGGCTGTAAACCTTTGGATTGGATATTCAGATTCTCACCCCGATGGAAAACAAGGTGTACGCACCCCGATGGAATAGTCTGTACCATTACTGGCTCTACTTCATCGGTTTTTAGCACCCAATAGTATTTAATGTATTGGGAAAGTATAGGTGACGGATATAGAACTTTGCTTTCTCTCATCGCTATTTCGTTAATCTGCTGTGCTCTTGGCGGTAAATATAGGCGTTAATCTCCGCATGACAATAAAGTAAGCCGAAAATTTAGATGAATGGCGTGTGTTTTGTTCCGCTATATGTCAGTGTTAAACGGTGCATCGCCCTCGTTACCGCCACATATAACATACTACGGTCGATCTCCGAATGATAATTCCTATCATCCACCTGTGGGATAATCACCTCATCGAATTCCAACCCCTTTGCCATGTGTGCAGAGGTGATAACGATACCCTGTACAAAAGCTGAACTTTGGCTCGATAGGAAATGAATATCCGGAATTTGTAATTTATCTGCCATCTCACGGGCTTGCGATTCGGTTTTGCAGACAATCCCCAGCGATTTGTAGGCGGATGCCTGATAAATGGCAATTAATTCTTTAATAGCAGATAGCTCTTCTTTCTCGTTATTAAATTCTAATACTTGCGGTTTCTCCCCATGCCGTGCGACTGGTTCAAGATCGGTATTTTTCCGTATTTTCTGTGCAAGATCAGTGATCTCGCAAGTAGAACGGTAGCTTTTGCATAGCTTCATCACTTCGCCTGTGACAAGAGCTTTCCGGATCATATCCGCAGTAGACGAGCCGTAAGGATTGACCGACTGGCTGGCATCGCCCAACACCGTTTTCCGGCAAGGGAATAGCTTTTGCATTACCTTGTACTGGATGGGCGAATAATCTTGCATTTCATCTACCAGTAAATGTTTGACACAGTTCTTTGTACTACCTTCCAAAGCAATATGCAAATACGCCAATGGTGCTAAGTCGGCATATTCAAGCGTGCGGTTCTTCCGCATTTTAAACAGTTCCGCCTTACCCATCCATGCGAAGAAATCCTTATAGACTTGCAGGTCGTTGTTTCCGGCAAACATTCGCTTGATCTCTTTCTTTAGGAAATTCCGTTCGGCAGTCGTCACCGTGAAAGCGTACTGTACTTTCATCATATCGAGAATATAATCCGTCATTGCCTCGAACCGTTGGCGCATGGGGTAACGGTTGAAGCGGTGGAATTGCTCTCCGATAAATTCAGCCGGGACGGTAATATGTTTGGTTAGCTTCACATCTTCCGCCCTAAAGTAATTGTTTTCGATGTGCAGAATGAATCGATCCAGACTGGCGATGAAGTCGAAAGAGGATTTATATTCGATTCGCTCGATAAAGTCCGGTGTTGGTTTTGTCAGTAACTCGTTTACTTGCTCAAAGAAACTCAGGTATTTGTATTTGTGATTCAGCACTTCGGAAAGTATCTGTTCCATGCCGGATCCGGGTACGGCTTCTTCACCCAGTTCGGGCAGGACGTTGGAAATGTAATCGGCGAACACCTTGTTCGGAGAAATAATCAATATGTCTTTTGAAGAGATATTGCCTTGAAAAGCATATAGCAAGTAGGCGATGCGGTGTAGGGCAATAGAAGTCTTACCCGAACCCGCCACTCCCTGAATGATGAGCGTTCGGGCTTCCTCATTACGGATAATCCGGTTCTGCTCCCGCTGGATGGTGGCAACGATGTTCTTCATCTTATCATCCGCATTAGCACTCAGTTCCTTTTGCAGAATATCATCGTGGACGGTCAGCGCACTTTCGATCATAAATTCCATCTTGCCTCCCCGAATCCGGTATTGACGTTTCAATGAAATATCCCCTTTTATCTCTCCCGATGGGGACTGATAAGATGCTTCGCCCAGTTCGTGATCGTAGAACATACTCGAAATAGGCGCCCGCCAATCATAAATCACGGTTGTCCGGCTTTCAGTATCGTGAAAGGTGTGGATGCCGATATAAACAGGGATTACCGGACGGTTCTCGCTCTTCTCTTGAAAGTCGATCCGACCGAAGTAGGGAATATCCAGTATCTTGGAAAGTCGTTTGCGCTTGTCGATCACGCTTTCACCTATGGCAAAATGATTCAGGATACTTTCACGCATGGAACGTATCTCATGCGGATCAATATCCTTATTGCTCCAAAGGTAGTCTTTGTACTCCGCCAATGTATCTACATGGTCTTTTACGGACACATCGGTATGGCTGATTATCTGCTTCAGCCGATTGATTATTTGCTGCAAATAGCTTTTTTCTTGCTTTTCTGTTTGATTGAATGCCATAGTAATTTATTGCTAAAGGATGAAAATAGAGTCAAAACGGTGCGCAAAATTACGGCAACCCAATAGGATACGAAATGGCTATTTATAGCTATATATCCATACGTTTTGTATCTTTGCACGCTCAAGATGAATGATATGGATATTTTTGAACTTGCCTTACATAATCAGCAAACCGCTTGGAAAATACTGGAACATACCGGCATTATCCCGGCATGGGAACATATTGGGGCTACAGTTCATCTGGTAGGCTCCCTCAAATCCGGTCTGTTGGCAAAGAATAAGGATATAGACCTGCATATCTATACCGATACATTGGATATTGGAGCCAGTTTTTCTGTAATGCAGGAACTTGCCGAACGGCTCTCTTTAAAGGAAGTCCACTATAGGAATCTGATTCAAACGGAAGAAGAGTGTATCGAATGGCACGTCCTCTACGAAGATGAGGACATGAACACGTGGAAGTTCGACATGATTCATATTCGCAAAGGCTCGAAATATGATGGTGTGGTGGAAAAAGTAACGGCTGCCATTACGAACCGACTTACCCCGGAAATCAAGCAAACCATCCTTCAAATTAAATTCGATGTGCCGGACGGTGTACAGATTCCCGGCATAGAAATCTATCATGCTGTTTTCGTGGGTGGAGTTTGCACTTACGAAGAATTGGAGCTATGGAGAAAAGCCAATCCGTTGACAAATAGCTTGGATTGGTTGCCGTAATCAATAGAGAATACCGAAACTTTCTGCCCAGTTAAGGGCTTCGATCACATTGTCAACATTCAATTTTGCCAATATATTCTTCCGGTGATTGTTCACCGTGTAAATACTAAGGTTCAGTTTATAAGCAATCTCTTTGCTCAAAAATCCCTGCCGGATTAATAAGAGTATTTCCTTTTCCCGCTTGGTTAATTGTTGGTCTGCCGGAACAACTGCCGATGCAAGTATCTCACCCGTCTTCCGATTAATAACCGTCCGCTTGATTCGCTCCATAGGCGTTTGATCGGGTGAAAGATCCATCACTCCCATAATCATCCATGCTTTTCCGTTCTTGTCTTTCTGAATCACTTGGTGGCGACTGATTACATTTACATATTCCTGCCGGGCATTCAGCATACGAATTTGGAATATCTGCAGATAATCATTCCTCTGTTCCTGCGGAAGTGAATAGATGAACTGTCCGTGTTCAATTTGGTGTTCGATGAGTTGTGCCCGGTCGTCTGGGTGAATCCGTTCCTCCATTCATTGTAAAAATATTTATCATCATGTTATTAGAGTAGAATGTGTTTATGAAGTCAAATAAAGTAAATGGATAAAATAGAGTATCAGTGTAACAAATATGGGATTAAAGTTCAAAATAATCTTTGGTTATAGCATTCTAATAGTTCTGCTTGCTGTAACCATTTATTTGTTCCGCAGTGAACAGATAAAGAGAAACACCCTTCTTCGCAACGAAAGGGAACTGGTTAACACTTGGCAACTTACAGAACAGATCTATGCAGATTTACTTGAACTTGCCACGGAGGGTGAAATGGTAAGCGTCTGGAAGCATGAGGATTATATTTCTTACAGAAAGAAAAGAACGGACATATGCGACACGTTACAGATTCTGAAGAATAATGCCCATACTCTCGGACTCCAGAACAGAATAGATTCTCTTTGTTTTCTGCTAAAGGATAAAGAACTGTTGCTTGGAACGGTTATGAATACGTTTAAAAGGCTTCAAAACCAAACAGATATAGTCAATGAGAGGATTCCAACCATCATCTCAAAAGTAGAGAAACTTCCAGATATTACAAAGGAAAAAGCCATTCAAGAGGAACCCAAGCGGAGAAAAAACATTTTTTCCATATTTCGCAGAAAAGAGAAAAAATCCGCATATCTTCAACATAAGGAAAATGCAGAAAACCCTCAAGAAAAAAATTCCTCTTCCGTTACTACCGGAATGCTTTATTCCTTGAACCGTGAAGTTTCAAAAGAGAGACAGGCACAACAGATTATGTTGACCAACCAGATGGACAGTCTGTACACTAAAAATACAATTCTTAACCAAAAGCTGAACAGCCTTATCCGAACACTTGAATTTGAAAGTAACCGAAGAATTTCCGACAGATACAGGCGGTTCGTATCGGAGAGGGAACAGTCATATCTTCTTATTTCCTTTCTTGCCATATCCGTCTCCCTGCTTGCCATTCTGTTGTATTTCATAATCCATAGAGAGTTAAACAGGAAATACCGGTACGAGAAGGAACTTGAAGCATCGGATAGAAGGAACAGGGAACTGTTGCAGTCAAGAAAAGACATGATGCTATCCATTGCACATGACCTGCGCTCTCCACTGAGTACGATAAAGGGTGCTGCGGAACTCTTGCCGGAGGAGTCCGTACCGGAACGCCGTCATGAATATATGGAGAGCATATCACACGCATCCGACTATATGCTTACATACGGTGAAACACTCATGAATTTTTACCTGCTGGATACGGAGCAGAGCCGTCCACAAATCTCCGTTTATAATCTGGAATCCCTGTTCAAGGAAGTCGCTGACAATTTTCTTCTGCAGGCCAGGAAGAAGGATCTCCGGTTCTCAAGCGAGTTCCTTAATATGGACATTATTGTCTGCGGAGACAGAGGACAGCTGCAACAGATCGTAAGCAATCTGACAGCCAATGCGCTCAAATTTACCGAGAAAGGAAGCATATGCCTGAGAGCCGAATATTACGACGGAGAGCTGCGTTTTTCAGTACAGGATACAGGTTGCGGAATGGACTGCAAAGATACTGAAAGGATATTCACAGCCTTTGAACGGCTTGAAAATGCCCGTAACGTACCGGGATTCGGACTTGGTCTGACCATATCGTATAGTCTTGTCTCACGGATGGGTGGCAATATCCGTGTTGAAAGCCGCCCGGGAGAAGGCAGTACATTCATTGTCATTCTTCCACTCCGACAGGCGGACGATGAATCTCCGATAGAGGAAAGCAAGCCTGTTTCCGTCTTGTCAAGCCTGTACGGCATTTCCATACTTCTGCTTGACGATGACATCAGACAGCTCCGCATCACGGGAGAAATGCTCAAGCGGCTCGGAGCAGACTGCACCTTATGCACCACCAGCCGTGAACTCATATCCCAGATAAGAGAGAAAAGCTATGATGTGCTGCTGACAGATATCCAGATGCCTGAAATGGACGGATTCTCCATTCTTGAGCTGCTCCGTTCCTCCAATATAGGCTGTGCGAACAGTATCCCGGTGATAGCCCTGACTGCCCGTGTAGATGATGACGTGAACTATCTTTCATGCGGATTTGCCGGCTGCATCCGTAAGCCGTTTTCCATCGACAGCCTGTCCGCAGGCATATCCGGAGTCATCGGAACGGCAAAAGAACGGGCCTGGAAGCCGGACTTGTCCCTGCTTTTTACCGGAGAGGACAACCATGAGGAAATGCTGAGGATCTTTGTCGATGAAAGCCGTAAGGAACTCTCCCTGCTGCATGATGCACTGCGTAGAAATGACAGACAAACCTTTCGGGATGTCCTTCACAAGAACCTGTCGCTTTGGGAAACCGTGAATCTGGACTATCCTATGGAAATGCTTCGTGAGATTGTCACAACGGACCCCGGAAAATGGCAGGAGAAGCATCTAAAGGAAATATACAGGATTGAACAGGCGGCATCGAAACTGATCATCCATGTTGAAAAAATGCAGGAAGAAACATATGAAAAGAACAATACTGATAATTGAAGACGACATCATATTCAGCCGCAGCATAAGCAACTGGCTGAGAAAAAACAATATGGAAACGGAATGCGTGGCACAGCTCTCTTCCGCACGCAGGAAACTTTCATCCGGAGAGTATGACCTTGTCTTGGCAGACCTGCGTCTGCCTGACGGTAACAGTACGGATCTGTTAAGATGGATACATGAAAAGGACCTGAATGTCCCATTCCTCATAATGACCAACTACGGACAGGTAGAGAATGCGGTGGAAGCCATGCAGCTCGGAGCTATGAATTATCTCTGCAAACCTGTACATCCGGATAAACTGCTGGAGTCCATCAACAAGGTCTTCAGCCGTATAAGGCATGATATCAATGAGTTCTATTGCGGAGAAAGTGACAAGGCCCGTGAGATGTACCGCCAAATAAGCCTGGTTGCGGCTTCCGACATATCCGTCCTTCTGTGCGGAGCTTCCGGTACAGGCAAGGAACACATAGCGCGGGAACTGCATGAACAGAGCCGTAGAAAGAACAGGCCGTATGTAACGGTTGATTGCGGATCCATACCCGAAGAACTTGCCGCGTCTGAATTCTTCGGTCACCGGAAAGGTTCGTTTACCGGTGCAGTCAGTGACAAGACAGGCCTGTTTCAGGAGGCTGATGGCGGAACACTTTTTCTTGACGAGATAGGCAACCTCTCCTACAAGACGCAGATGCTCCTGCTTCGTGCCCTGCAGGAAAAATGTAACAAGCCGGTCGGCTCCATGAAAGAACGCCGTTTTGACATCCGTCTTCTGGCTGCCACAAACGAGAATCTGGAGAAAGCCATAGCGGAAGGACGTTTCCGGGAGGATCTGTTCCATCGTCTCAACGAGTTCATCATCCGGGTTCCCCGATTATCCGAATGCCCGGAAGACATACTTCCCATGGCAAAATTCTTCCTTGACCGTTTTTCCAAAGAATACAGGCTGTCTGTTCAAGGATTTGACTGTCTTGCCATAGCCGCCATGCGGGAATACGGATGGCCTGGAAACATCAGGGAGCTGAGAAATGCCGTCCGCAGTGCCATGTTGCTTGCCACCAACGGCTGGATAACAGCCGGCAACATGAAACTTGACCTCAGTGTAAAACCAGAAGAGGATGTGATTCTCTCAGAGGATGAGAAGGAACGGCTGCTGCTCGTGAAAATGCTTGAACAGACGGGGAACAACCGTTCAAAGACGGCCAAACTCCTGAACATGAGCCGTACAACCCTGTACGAAAAGCTGAAAAGAAATGGAATTATCTGATGCAGACCGGGGAGTCGGATTTTCCGACACCCACAGAATTAACTCTTTTTGTCTTACATTCCGGCAGGCTTCCTTTTATGTTTGGCAATAAAAGACAAATCATAAAAACGATGAATCATGAAGATACACTCATTATGCGGCAGATTGCGTATGCGGATCTGCGACTTTGAAAGCCGGGAAAGGATGTGGAAAACAGGACTGGCACAGGCCATGAGGCTTTCTCCTCCCAAAGGCAGCGTTCCGGAAATCATAGAAACCCTTCTCCTTGTCCCGATAACAAACGACCTCTGCAGGGAAACCAGCAAAGCAATCCGTTACAGACAGACGCTTACGGGCAGCTTCGCATTATTATACAGGGACAGGCCTTTTGCTGTCATATTCCTGCCCAATCCGGGAACCGGAAGGGTATTCATAAAATATCTGAACTCCAACAGTGTACAGTGTTCAGCCTTGAAAGAACTGCGGGATACAGATGAGATTGCCGGATTTATCCGTCAGAGGTTTCCCTGAAAATCCGTCTGATGCGAGGGGGCTTACAAAAAGTGTACATATTCCTTACACTATTGTAAGGCGGGTGTACATTGCAGGCTTACACCTGATGAATACCGTGAAATTTATTCATCTGTATTCCTGATACTTATAGAATTTCATATCGGTTCCTATCTGTGAGGCATGGTATTGGTTTATACATAAACCGAATGTAACACTTAAATTAGGAGCGTATGGAAACATTAATGAGTAGCAGTCGGTTAGAATATTTTGCAGAAACCTTCCATGAAGGCAAGACAATCACAGAAGACAAGATAATCGGTGCTTATGCGGAGTTCATATCCCTGCTCTCCCTGCTGGCAGACGGAGAACATACAGTGATAGACAAGTTAAGACATCTCAGGATATTGGAACTGGAACTTGATCTCTACAGAAACATACCGGGATACAGTTCTGATCATGTAATGGAAATATATCTTACAAAAACAACCTCCCTTGTCAAGATGAAAATCGAACTTCTTCTCTTTTCGGTGGAACATCCGGAATGCCGTGTCTCTTCCAATATACAGAAGAAGCGTAGCGGTGGTGCTCCGTCCATACTCTGGAACGGCTCCATCATCAATCTTATGGAGCTGATAGCTTCACTGGACTATTCCGGCTTTATCACCAATGACAACGGCAGCCGCCAGTCCTTTGCCGGGTTGGTTGCCGCATTTGAAGAGTTAGTCTTCCCAAACCATACGATCTGCGTGCAGACCTCTCAAGACGCAAGAAAAACCTCTCCGTCCTGCTTCCGAAACTCAAGGAGAATTATGAGAAAAACATTGTAAACTGCGGTCTCGGATAGCGTTGATACAAGGCGGGAAGTACCGTGTCCTTCAAAGTCATCTTTTGTCATGGATAGTCATATCCCGATATTTGGTCGGTATTGAAAATCTCACTTATTTTGCCTCCGTAAAAATAACCCAAGAAATTATATGTTCCATGGCTAAAATCAGACAGACCGGCAAGCCGAAGCAGGCTGCCATCACACAAGCATGAAAGGGAGGGCGCAAGCCGAAGGATGAATCCGAACTTGATTCCTATTATTACGGTTTCCGCCTTGACGAGGTACAGAATATAGAGTTTGAAAGGCTCTATTCAAATTCGGGTGCAAGCACCAAGTCCCAGTTCATCATATCCGCCATATTCGGCGGATCGCTGAAAATTGTGAAAATCGACAAAGCCGCAACGGACTTCTATATCCGTCTGACAAACCTTCAAAGCGAATACCGCCGTGTCGGAGTAAATTACAATCAGGTTGTAAAGGCCGTACATGGCGGGCAGCTGACCGAGAAGAAGGCACTTGCCCTGCTTTACAAGCTGGAACAGCTGACTGTGGAATACATCGCTCTGAACAAAGAAATCATCCGTCTGACAAAAGATTTCGAACAATGGTTGCAAAGATAACATCCGGTGCGTCCGTTTATGGTGCACTTTATTACAATTATGAGAAAGCGGACAAGGACAAGGCAAGGATACTTGGCTGGAACCATATAATGGAGCGTTCGGACGGAACTGTCTCCCTATACGTCCATCGGGGGCAAGATACTTTATCCGGAAAGTGCATTGTATGAAACACTGAGAAAAAATTATCGTGACTACAGGAAATATGTGAATAGCATATGTGGGAACAACGAGAGGCTGTCTCTATGCAAAAAACAGAGATAGACTTACTTATAATTTATAAGTTACAATATGAAAATCTCCTGCTTTTAGTCCTATAATTGAAGTAAACAAGGGCTAAAGCAGGAGATTTTTTATTTCTAAGTTTTAATCTATAAGATTTTTACTTTTGCAATTCTATTTTGAGACAGCCTCTTGTCGTTAGTTGGCCAGACGAAACGTGTTGCCGATTCTGCCGCATATCTTGTCGGTGTCTTCCTTGATTTTCGGGTTTACCAGTTCAGCATACACCTGCGTGGAGATTATGCTCTTGTGGCCGAGAACTTTCTGTAAGGTATCCAAGGGCATTCCCTGGTTCAATGCGAGGGTTGCAAACGTATGACGTGACTGGAGTTTTTCAAATAATCAAATATTGAGAGTAGCTTATCAGCAAAAATCATTTCATAATCTATGTGTATTTAGTCTCCATATAGTAGTGTTAAAAATACTGAAATAAAATGGCCATAATTATCTTATCTGTGATAAAATTTTATGCATAGCAGCTTTATAAATATTCCTATCATTGATTATTGCCGAGACAGCTTTTACTTCGTGTCCCAAAGAATCTAATCTACGCTTAATTTCTTCTGCCTCCTGCTGGTTCCGAGTTTGCGATAGAAGTAGTGCCTTCAAACTCTCAACTACTTTGTCAATTTGCTGTTCAGGTGTCTTATTAATATTGTCCATTGATAATTTGAAAATTACGTTCTTTACTTACAAAGGTAAGTATTCTCCATTGGATATGAAAGATTAGAGAAAATGTCTTTATCTTTGTGGAAGATAATATTAGTCCTCAAATGTTTAATTTATAGTGCAGATTATGTCATTTAAAGCTAAAGTTTCTATAGATGTAAACGGTGTGAAAGAAGAACGTTCGGTACTATTTATACAGACTCTTTTACTTGGCCGAACTAAAAATAATATTGATAAAGGGACTACACAATCTAATATTGACGGTTATATTGAGTTGCTTGATTCATCAAATAGAATTAATGGCAAAATTACTGTTCAGGTAAAAACTGTATCTCAAAGGGATGAAGGACATAACAAGTTCCCTTGTCCTACATCTTTATTTGCATATGCTGAAGCAACAACTGATAATGTCTTTCTTTTAGCAGTAGACCATTCTCAGAATAAAGTCTTATATAAACATATTTCACCAAAACTTTTAAATGAGAATCGTGACAAAGAGCAACAAGATACTATTACATTACATTTCAGCCAAAACGAGGAACTGCGTGAAGATAATATTGACACCGTATTAAAAGATTGGTTAAGTATATGCAGTAGCCGTGTATATTGCTTAACTCATGGCGAAGCCATTTTAGAGGAGAATAGTGAATTTAAGTCATATCTTCTAAACATGCCTAAAATGGCAACAGATTTAAGGCCTTGTGATATTCAGGAGATTCAAAACTTCATGGATGCATATAATGGATTATTAGAATCTGATTTCAGGTACATTAAAAGTGTTCTTTTCCCTAATGTGTGGAAACGTGGGATTGCAATATATACATATTCGGATAGTTCATTAGAATATTCTCTATACAATGTAAATGTAGGAGAACTTGTCGCACCAATAGTAAAAATGCCCAAGTGTTCAATTTTTGAGATTAAACACAACCATGACTATGCTTCATTTTCTTATGCCGAAAATAAGCTTAAAGAAAATCCCAATTTATATTCTATTTCTATCATTAAGAAGCACGTAGAGGACTTTATCAAAAAGCAGAGAATTATTCCATTAGATGAGAGCTTTTTGGTAGAATATATTCATGAGTTTATTGAAGCAAATTGGAGACATCTACATTTAAAAAAGTATTCTGAATTGAATGTGTATTCGTTGATTCAACACTTTCAATCAAAATACCCGTACATTGACAAAATGCCAGTACACTTAGTGTCAGGAGGGAAATCTCTATATGTAAACACTGTATATGATGCTATTAAGTTTTTATCCGAGATTGGGTATACGACCATACCATATCCCTATCCCGCTAAAGGTTCTTATGGAAATACGGGGATGGTATATGATTTTTACTCTCCAATAACAGCATTGGATAAATCTCGAATAGTAATTTTAAATACAATACGAGCATATCAGAATTTTATACAGTCAGAGTTCCCTTTATTAGCTAATGACCTTGATGCTTTTTATGGTGGAAATCTTATCTCTGTCTTGGTAGACTATTCTGATCCAGGACATAAATTTATATTTCACATTCATTATTTTAGAAGCATAATACCATCTAATGAAAAGGTTATTATAATTGAAGATATTAGTGATTCGAAGATAATGAAAGAAAATAATTTATCTTCTACATCGGATTTGTTCGGGAAAGAATCAGTGATGTTCAATGGCCGAGAGTTCTCTTGTTTCAAGGGAGGAGGGCTTAATGATATGACAATATTATTCGGGAAATATAATTGTTTAACCTATTTTTATGAGTTATTAAGAACTCATTTTGATGATTATTTTAATCAGCATGGCTATATGTAATTACAACAAACAAAAATTCCACTTGATATAGTATCATAATTAGAAAAAGTATTATCTTTGTATTTAGAATAAAGCGTTCTTATTAATAATGCAAAATAAGGTAGATAAGGGAACTTTACTCGTTTCTAAATCGTTACCTATCAAGATTTTCAATTCTGTAATTTGCTTGTTTTCAGAGAGAAATAGAAACTGCTATGTCTTGCAAGATGGAAGGTGACGTTTTTGTCAATTCCGCATACGATGGCAATTTCTTTCAAATAATCATTCATCTTTTGATTGCTGATAACTGGTAATAGCTGACCGTTTTTAAGTTTTCCCTCGTATTTGTTCAGGATAGCTTTCGGAATATCCAGTAACCGGATATTCGATGTTACTTTTGTCTTGTGACGCTTCTTTATAATCCACAAATTATCATCAAATGCCAAACGTATATCGTTGCTGGTTAATTCGCATATATCCACGTATGAAAGTCCCGTATAGCAACAAAGTGGCAGGTAATTACTTTTAGGAAGAATACTGAGATGAAAACGTAATCCGTTGAAATATAGTGATATTTCATTGATTTTCATTTTAAAGGAATGACCGAAATCGGAAGAATATTGCGACGGTTCAGCTACCAAGTCGTTACCTGTTTCCAACCGGGTAAATTGGTGAGAACCATGGATTTTCCTTCCCGACCGTATGCAATATTAAAGCTTTCCCTTCATTCATGCAAGGGAAAAGCCACCGGTCGGATTCTTTTGCACTGTTTTGCTTGTTTTTTCATGTCTGGAATCCTTGTAACAATTTATAATATTGCAATTTAAACAAGGAAAAGGATGAAAACAGAAATCAAGGTGCTGCTCTACCTCAAACGAAACGGGCAGGGAAAAGACGGGCTTTGTCCGCTGATGGGAAGAATCATGGTGAAGGGAGCGGTTAATTCCGTCACACAGTTCGGGTGTAAGATAAAGGTGGACCCGAAACTGTGGAATGCCACTTCGCAAAGGTGCACCGGAAAGAGCCGGATGGCTGTCACCACCAACAGGGAGATAGACAGGATGCTGCTCCTTCTGCAAAGGAGATACAACGAACTGGCGGAGATCAGTGATGACATTACCGCCGCACAGATACGTGACGCTTTTCAGGGAATGGCCGAAAAGCAGGTGACACTGATGGGACTGTTCCGCGAAAACAATGAGGAGTATGCCCTGCGTGTCGGGGTGAACCGCGCCCCGAACACCCTTTACCTGTATAAAAACACATACCGCTTAGTGGAGGGATTCCTCAAGGAGAGATACAAGGTGTCGGACATTCCTTTCAAGGCACTGGACGAATCGTTCATAGAGGCGTTCGAACTGTATCTCCGCATTGACAGGAAGTTCCAGACCGGGACCTCCATCGGGCATGTCCAGCGGCTGAAGCATATCGCACAGATTGCCGTGAACCGGGCTGTCGTGCCTTTCAGCCCGTTCAAGGACTTTTCCCCCATGAAGCCGGGACAGAAACAGATGTACCTGACCCGTGAGGAACTGGACAAACTGATGGGCACCACATTCGACACCCCCAACCGTAACTTTACCAGGGACATGTTCCTTTTTTCCGTCTTCACCGGCATTTGTTACTGCGACATGCGGAACCTGACTGAAAAAAATGTGGTACGGGACTACGAGGGGAACCTCTGGATAGAAACCAGGCGCCAGAAGACGGGCACTCCGGAAAATGTGCGCCTGCTTGACATTGCTGTAAAAATCATGGAAAAATACAGGGGGATGGCACCGGAGGGGAAACTGTTCCCCATGCTGACCAAGGAAAGCATGAACATCCACCTGAAAAAGATGGCCGTACAGTGCGGCATCGACCGTAATTTGTCCTTCCATATGGCCAGGCACAGTTTTGCTTCCCAGATCTGCCTCTCGCAGGGAGTGCCCATCGAGACGGTCAGCAAGGCCATGGGGCACAGGAACATCAGTACCACGCAACGCTATGCGAAAGTGACCAATGAGAAGGTGGACCGTGACGTGACGGCCTTGAGCCATGAAATCACGGGCAAATACACTTTGTCGGGCATTGACCTGCCGCCATCCACCATCTTGAAAGACATGGGCTTGAGGGAACAGCGGAGAAAAGAGAAAAATACCGGGTCAAACAGGGGGAAGGAGGTCAAGGCATGAGAAGCACCTTTCGTCTGCTGTTCTATATCAACAGGCAAAAAATCAAAAAGACAGGGAAGTGTCCGGTAATGGGACGCATCACCCTTGACGGTAAAGTGAGCCAGTATTCTACCGGAGAGGAAGTGCCACCTGAATATTGGGATGCCGGCAAGGGACGTGCGGCCGTTCATGGGAAGGATTCTGAAATGACGGCGGAGTTGAGGAAACTCAACCGGAAACTGGAGGAGCTGGAGGAAAAGGCTAAGGCCGCCTACAAAAAGAATGTGGATTCGACCGGATATGTCTCGGCCGAACTGATAAAGAACGCCGTGACGGGAAAGACCCGGCCGAAGGAGACACTGCTCGCTCTTTTTGACGAGCATAACGGGGAGTATGCAAAACGTGTGGGTGTAGACCGCACGCGCCATACCTATGTACGGTATCTGACGGGCCGCAGGCACTTATATGACTTCCTGCAATACAAGTACGGTGCGGAGGATATGGCATTGCGGTCGGTTGACATGCGGTTCATCGAGAATTTCCATTTTTATCTTTCCACGGTGCGGAGGCTGAAAACCGTGTCTTTGAACGACTATCTGATCCTGCTGTGCAAGATAGTCCGGCTTGCCGTCAAGCGCAGGATACTGGGACGTTATCCGTTTACGGGTTACAAACTGGAGACTCCCCCGAAACTTCACAGGCATCTGACGGGCGAACAGCTTGCGAAACTGATGGCCGCCAACCTGCCCACCTACCGGTTGTGCCACACGAGGGATCTTTTTGTCTTTTCGGCTTTCACAGGCCTGGGAAGGGCGGAGATGGCCGAACTGTCCGAGAGCCACATCGTTACGGATGAGAACGGCTCAAAATGGATATACATCCATCGTCTGAAGACAAAAGTGGAATGCCGTATCAAACTGCTGGATATTCCGCTGAAAATCATGGAGAAGTACAAGGGAGAGGGTACGGACGGCAGACTGTTTTATGTGCCGACCACTTCCAGCCTGTGCAGGAGCCTGAAAATAATCGGGGATATCTGCGGGCTGGACTGTCATCTGACCTACTATATGGCCCGGCATACCTATGCGACCGAAATCTGTCTCTCCAACGGGGTTCCCATTGAGACCATCAGCAGGATGATGGGGCACTCCAACATCCGCACCACACAGATATATGCGGAGATAACCAACCAAAAGGTCCGGAAAGATTTCGGGATACTGTCGGAAAAGACGAGGGACCGGTATTCCCTGCCGGAGGACAACATGCCGTCCAGGGTCTACCGGTGCGGACAGTACAGCGGATGGAAGAAGGAATGTGGAAGGCAAAAGGACGGTACGGATTCATAGCCGTAATGTACGGCATATACAGGACAATGGGGAGGAAGTCCGGACTTCCTCCCCATTGTCTTACAGCAGTTTCCTATGACAACCGCCCGACTTTTCTATACCCGTCCTGCAGCATCCTTTCGATGTCACTTTCCCTGTACAGCACCTTGCCTCCGAGCCGGATATAGGGCAGCTTGCCTTCGTTACGGTATTCCTGGAGGGTTCTGCGGCTGATTTTCAGCATTACGGAGAGTTCACTGTCGGTCAGGAAACGCTCTCCGTTCAATACCGGACGGCAATTCCGGGACAGACTCCCGATTTTTTCCACCATGCGGTCAATCCTTTGGAAAAAAGAGAGGACGTCCCTGTCCTCCCCGGTCAGCAGCTCATTCATGCCTGCGCCTCCTTTCTCCTTTGGACTACGGGAAGTATGCCTTGTATATCTTCCGGCCTGTAGTAGATTTTGTGACAGATCCGGCTGTATGCCAGCGTACCGTTGTCCCGGAGGGTCTGCAAGGTCCGGGGAGTTACATCAAGCAGGATACAGGCCTCCTGGTTGTCCATCCATTCCCCCATTCTCTTTTCACGGTGCCTTTCACAGAGGTCATCCGTAATTTGTGCCGCATCCTCCAGACGTTTCAGCATCCTTTCAAAGACACGCGCTTCGATAGTGACGATTTCCATAAGCGTATTCATTTGGTTCGGAACAAAAATATGAAGGGGGACCGCTCCGTTCCAAATCTTTGTCCTCAGATGGCATCAAATTTCATCAGATGTCAGCTGCCATATGACGGAGGTTTGCCTCCCATTGCAATCCGGGCAAGACAAGGGCTTGCCCGACGGCAAATAAAGCGGAACCGGAGAAAAAGACAAAGCGGACACGATAAGGGTAAAAGTATATACAATAAGACGAACACCATGCAGAACAGAGGGAACTGAAGCCCCTGTCTTTTCATGAGATACGGATATTTCGAAAGCAGGCAGTGTCGGGGAACTTGAAATGCCCTGGGGATGGCTGGGTTTCCGGCAAAGAAAGAGGCCTCTTGTCACATCATGTATTTATATGTATAATATGCAACGTCCATGCGTCACATCGGTCACAGTTAGCCCCTATAATCTTCCATCAAATCAAATCCGTTGTCCGGGTGTTTGTTTCCATAAGTATTTTCCACGACGCCAGTCGCAAGGAAAATACTTATGGAAAGCGAAGCCGGAACACCCGTGGCAACAAGGATTTGATTTACCTTTGATTATAGGGGAAACTGTTCTGTTTCCAATCGATTCATTTTAATAAAAACATATAGTACACCATAAATGGATGTTCTTTCAACAATCTCCCTTAATTTTGAGAATATCGGTATTCGTTAGGTGCAATACCTGTTATCATTGCATTTTTCAATAAGCATCACGGTATATAAGTCGAGTTTCACGGCTTCTTGCTCCAAATTCGGGTGTTTCAGATTGATGATGCTTGCTTGAGGATGTAGTGTCTCATGTTCCAAACAACGGTTGCACTCATATACGCTTTTTATGTCTAACGTATCTTTCATCTTATTCATCAGACAACCATCTTTGTGCGGTAATCATTAGGCGTTTGCCCCACTACTTTTTTGAACAATCTGGTAAAATGTTGAGGATATTGAAAGCCCAATCCGTATGAGATTTGGCTGATGGATTTTTCTGTATCAAGAAGATATCCTTTAGCCATATCCATTACCTTTGATTGGATGTATGCCTGGGCTGATTTGCCGGTTTCTTTCTTTATCAAATCTCCGAAATACCCCGAAGACAGGCATAGTTCGCTTGCACAGTATTTCACCGTAGGTAATCCGGCATTCTGAGCCCTACCGGATGAAAAATAATTGTCGAGCAATGATTCAAAACGGGTCAAGAGATCCCTGTTTATCGGTTCCCGTGTGATAAACTGTCTTTCGTAAAAACGAAGACAGTAATCCAGCAATAATTCAATATTGGTGGCAATGAGACGTTTACTGAGCTTGTCAATAGAATGTTCCAGTTCTTGCTGGATTTTTCCAAGGCAATCGATGAATAGTGCCCGCTCCCTTTCCGACAGATGCAGGGCTTCATTCACTTCGTATGAGAAATACGAATAGTCCTTTATACTGCGGCCAAGCGATGTCCCGTATATCAATTCCGGATCGAAACAGAGCGCCCATCCCCGAGGCTGGAAGACTTCTCCCGTGTCTTCGATGCCTATAACCTGTCCCGGAGCCAGACATACCACTGAGCCTTTCCGGTAATCGTAACGTTGTCTTCCGTAAATCAGTTCACAGTTTTTCTCATCTTTCAAATATACCGTATAGAAACTGAATGTATGCGCATGTGTTTCATCGGCTTTGCTTTCGACAAATCGATTACACTGACCAACGGATGTAGTGTTTCCACCCCTAACATCTCGTTATATTCGGTAACGGTCCTAATATTTAATAATTCTTTGTTCATATCTATGATTTTGATGCAAAGATACGGATTGATTGATAATGGTATGCAAAGAGTAACGCATAAACAGCGATTTAGGTAAGCAAATCCGCAATTTATATAAAAAGACGTATTCTCTTGATAGTAAGAGATAAACAATCAGCGATTTTGGTAACTCAATCTGTAATTTATCTAATCTCTGTCTACGTTAATCCGGCTACTTTTGCAGTGTGAAATAAAGTAATTAACGTGAGTTCGATATAATGGTTATAATTATTTATTTGAAAATTAGTAACATAGCGATAAAAGTATTAAATTTATAGTGACCAATTATAACATTTAATCGATTACCACTATGTTCTCAGAGTCTAAAATTACAGAGATTTATTGTATGGCCGATGATTTTTGCAAGGAATTTTCGTTTCAACAGGAAAAATATATGATTGAAGACAAGAAGACCGGGCATCGTAATAAGCCTAACCAGATGAGTGATGCGGAGATTATGGTCATTCTTATTCTGTTCCACTCCGGTGGTTTCCGCTGCTTCAAGCATTATTACAAAGAGTATGTCTGCAAACATTTGGAACACCTGTTTCCGCACCGGGTGTCCTATAACCGTTTTGTGGAACTGGAGAAGGAGGTGTTGCTTCCCCTGACCATTTTCATAAAGAAAGTCCTGCTGGGAACCTGTACCGGTATCAGTTTTGTAGACTCCACTCCTTTACATGTCTGTCGTAACCAAAGGATTCTGATTCATAAGACATTTGAAGGGCTCGCAGAGCGAGGAAAATGTTCCATGGGATGGTTCTTCGGATTCAAGCTGCATCTGATAATCAATGACAAGGGTGAAATCCTCAATTTCATGTTCACACCTGGAAATGTGGATGACCGGGAACCCTTGAAGCAGAGTAAGTTTCTGAAGAACATTAAAGGAAAACTATGTGCAGACAAGGGATATATTGGCCAGGCTCTGTTTGAGAATCTTTTCCTTAATGGTATACAACTTGTCACTAAAGTTAAAAACAATATGAGGAACTCCCTGATGAGTATTGCCGACAGGATCCTGCTCAGAAAGAGAGCGTTGATTGAAACAGTCAATGACGAGCTGAAAAACATTGCACAGATAGAACACTCACGACATCGTTCTTTCAGCAATTTCATTGCCAATTCATTATCTGCTATCGCAGCCTATTGTTTCTTTGAAAAGAAACCCGCCATTGAAGTGAACTTTATCAATGACGGGCAACTTACTATCTTTTGATTTTATGTCGAACTCACGTTAATTAATAAAACGCATTAGACATGAAACATATTTTGATTTTCGCATTCAGCTTTCTGCTGAGTTTCGGACTTACATCTTGCGACAAGGATGCTCCAACGGTTGAAACGTCCGGAACTGAAACTCCGGATACGCCTGATGACAATCCCGACGGTGGTGAAGATGGTCAGTCAGGAAAGATTCTCATTGTCTACTTTTCGCGTACAGGGTACAATTATCCTAATCAATGGCTGGAAATCGGACATACCGCAAGAGTGGCAGGTTACATCGCAGACTTAACCGACGGTGATAGATTTGAGATTATTCCTGTAATTCCTTATCCAGACAACTATCAGGAAACGGTAGCGATAGCCAGAAAAGAATATGACAACAACGCCCGTCCTGCAATCCAAAACAAAATTGAAAATATAGATGAATATGACACCATATTTATCGGTGGTCCTGTCTGGCACGGTACAATGCCAATGATTATCCGTACATTCTATGAATCATGTAACCTGACGGGCAAAACGCTCGTGCCGTTTGCAACTCATGCCGGCAGCGGTCTGGGCGATTGTGAACGGTTGGCACGAAGTTATTATCCGGACAATACCATTCTGAGCGGTCTTGCCGTGCAGGGAACCAATTCTGCCAACGCACGCAGTGATGTGGAGGCATGGCTCAAGAGAATCGGTATAATTAATAATGAATAACAAATAAGAATATAATCATGAACAATTTTGTATTTCAAAATCCCACGAAGATTTATTTCGGCAAGAACCAGCTTTCGCATCTGAAAGAGGAAATCAAACAATTCGGTAACAATGTGCTGCTGGTTTATGGAAGCGGTTCCATCAAACGCATCGGACTGTATGACAAGGTCATGTCAGTATTGAAAGAGGCCGGAGTCAACGTATCCGAACTTTCGGGAGTGGAGCCGAATCCCCGGCACACGACCGTAAACCGCGGTGCGGACATCTGCAAAAAAGAACATATCGACGTGCTACTCGCCGTTGGCGGTGGTTCAACCATAGACTGTACCAAGGCCATTGCCGCAGCCGCTTTCTATGACGGTGACTGCTGGGATCTGGTCAAGCGGAAAGCCCCCGTTACAAAAGCTCTTCCTATCCTGACGGTGCTTACCTTGGCCGCCACCGGTTCGGAAATGGATTGCGGAGGTGTCATCAGTAACATGGATACGCATGAGAAACTGGGACTCGTACATCCTCTGCTTTTCCCGAAGGTCTCTTTCCTTGACCCTGAAAACACATTCAGCGTGAATGCGTTTCAGACGGCCTGTGGCAGTGCGGACATCCTTTCTCACGTGTTCGACTGTAACTATTTCACGGCTGATGACCGTATGGACATGGCTTGCCGCATACAGGAGGAGGTTATCCGCACGGTGGTAAGGTATGCCCCGATAGCCATGAAGGAGCCGGAGAACTACGAGGCAAGAGCCAACCTGATGTGGGCATCCACCTGGGCATTGAACGGTTTTCTGGATAACGGTATCTCACAGGCCGCGGTCTGCCACATGATGGAACATGAACTCTCCGCTTTCTATGACATCACGCACGGTTTGGGGCTTGCCATCCTTACCCCACGTTGGATGGAGTATATTCTTGATGAAGGTACGGCACCTCAGCTCAAACGATTCGGAACTCGTATTTTCGGTGTGGACGAGAGTCTTTCTGACATGGAGGGTGCAAAAGAGGCCATCAACCGGCTCAGCAAATTCCTGTATCAGGATTTGAATCTCCAGAGCCGCTTGTCCGATTTGGGCATCGATGACGGGCATTTCGCTGAAATGGCTCAAAAAGCTTGTAACGGTGGTATCATGAAAAGTATTAAGGATTTGACTCCTAATGATGTGGAAGCCATCTTCAGAATGTGTTTGTAATAAAAAACAGGTGCAATGAAAACAAGATTCTTAATAACACTGTTTGCCGCGTTCCTGATTGCAGGAACCGGAAACATCGTAAAAGCGCAAGAAACAAAAATGGAAAACAAAGTATTCAATCAATTATTTCCGCAAGGCGAGAAACTGCCTGAACAGTTCTCGGAATATTTTATAGGTCAGGCGTACCTGGCAAGACTGACTGCAAACAAAGACCTCAATGTCCCTATATCGAATGTCACTTTTGAACCGGGTTGTCGCAACAACTGGCACAGTCATACCGGAGGCCAGCTGCTGGTAGCAACCGCCGGCAGGGGGTATTATCAGGAACAAGGAAAAGCGGCACGTGAGCTGAAACCCGGAGATGTGGTCGAAATCGCCCCGAATGTGGTACACTGGCATGGCGCAGCTCCCGACAGCTGGTTTTCCCATCTTGCCATCGAGTGTAACCCGCAGACCAACAAGATCACCTGGCTGAATCCCGTAAACGATGAACAATACACTTCTGCCACAACCTCCCAAACTGCGGATCTGCGTCTTTCGGAAGCCGCCATACGCAATCATGACGAATGGTTCCCGGGTTATGTATCGACAGCCAGACAAACCGATCCCGAACTGATAGAGGTGTTTGATAATTTCGCCTTCGACGAAGTGATGCAGTACGGCAATCTGGATCGCAAGACCCGTATCATGGTGACGATGGCGTCATCCATCGCCCAACATACCGTCCATGAATATAAGATGATGCTGCGTGCGGCACTTGCAAACGGAATCACGCCTGTGGAGATCAAGGAAATCCTCTATCACGCCGTTCCGTATGTCGGGATCGCAAAGGTGATTGACTTCATCGGAGTGGCGAATGATTTTTTGGCAGCGAACGGCATAAGCCTTCCTGTGGAACCGCAATCCACGACCTCGCCCGAAACCAGATACGAAAAAGGACTCGCCCTGCAAAAAGATATTTTCGGAGAACGCATCGATAAGATGTATGCCGCCGCTCCCGACAACCAGAAACATATCCAACGTTATTTGTCGGCAAACTGTTTCGGGGATTATCAGACCCGTACCGGGCTGACCGTGCAGCAACGCGAACTGCTGACCTTCTCCATGCTCATATCCTTAGGCGGTTGCGAGTCGCAAGTCAAGGGGCATATCGGTGGAAATGTAGCCGTAGGCAATGACAAGAACATCCTGCTGGCAGTCGTCACCCAATTGTTGCCCTACAATGGCTATCCGCGCACGTTGAATGCCATCGCCTGCCTGAATGAAGTGATACCGGAAAACAAATGACCGGTATCTTTCAGATTCAATTAAAAACAGCGATTTCGGTTATATAACCGGCAATTTGTTTAAGCATAACCTCATACATACAGGCTACCTTTGTATTAGAAAAAACAACAACAATAAATACATGATATTATGAGCAAAAGTATATGGACATTCCTAATGATGCTGACGGCAGTCTTGCCTGTCACATCCTATTCTCAAAGCAAAACGAGTAATGCAAAAAATATGGAAAGTAGAAAAACATTGGTAGTATTTTTCTCAAGAACCGGGGAAAATTATGCCGTGGGTAATATCAAAAAAGGAAATACCCACATCATCGCGGAAATGATTGCGGAAGAGACAGACGGTGCACTTTTTCAGGTAGAACCGATGAAAGCCTATCCGGAGGATTATAAAAAATGTACCGAAGTGGCAAAACAGGAAGTGGAATCGAAAGCACGTCCTGCAATCAAGGGCGATATTGCAGTAGAGGACTATGACGTGATCTATATCGGCTATCCCAACTGGTGGGGAGACATGCCGATGCCGGTCTGTACCTTCATTGAAAAGCATAATTGGCAGGGAAAGACGGTCATCCCGTTTTGTACCCATGAAGGCAGCGGCTTGTCGGATACGGAAAACAAACCGAAAAAAGCATGCGAGGGCGCGACCGTGCTGAAAGGTATGGCGATACGCGGAACTACAGCCCAAAAGTCGCAAGAGCAGGCACGGAAAACAGTGATAAGCTGGTTAGCGAATCATTCAAAATAAACAAGCAATAATTAAAAAGATAAAAGACATGAAAAATGTAATGATACTGACCGGAGCCGGTCAGATAGGTATGGCGATAGCCCGCCGTATGGGGTACGGAATGAAAATCGTAATCGGTGACAAAAACAAGGCCAATGCCGAAGTGATAGCCAAGACAATGAATGAGGCCGGTTTCGATACCGTCCCCGTGGAAATGGATTTGTCTTCACGCACATCTATCCTGAATCTGATTGCCGAGGCACAGAAGTATGGAGAGATTTCGATGTTAGTGAACGCTGCCGGTGTGTCGCCCAGTCAGGCATCGATAGGAACGATTCTGAAAGTGGATCTGTACGGAACCGCCGTACTGTTGGAAGAGGTAGGCAAGGTTATCAGACCGGGCGGTACGGGTGTTACCATCTCCAGCCAGTCGGGACACCGCATGCCTGCACTCACTCCCGAAGAGGACGAACTGCTTGCCACTACTTCTACCGAGGAACTTCTCTCGTTGGACATGCTTCAGGAGGGGAACATCCGTGATACGTTGCACGCCTACCAGATGGCCAAACGCTGCAACGTGAAGCGTGTGATGGCGGAAGCCGTGAAATGGGGAGCAAAAGGAGCACGGATCAACTCCATTTCTCCGGGTATTGTCGTCACTCCGCTGGCTCTTGATGAGTTCAACGGACCGCGCGGCGATTTCTACAAAAACATGTTTGCCAAGTGTCCGGCAGGCCGTCCCGGCACGGCAGATGAAATCGCCAATGTGGCGGAACTGCTGATGAGCGACAAGGGAGCGTTCATCACCGGTGCCGATTTCCTGATTGACGGCGGGGCTACCGCCTCTTTCTTCTACGGGCCGTTGAAACCAAGTAAAAACTAAATACGATTGATATGACCACGACATCCGGTATTTCAAAATCATGGCACTACGGCTATACCATCGTGATTTGCTGTTTCCTTATCATGCTGGTTGCCGTAGGGCCGGTAATGAGCTGTGCGGGTATCTTCTATAAACCTGTAAGTCAGGAACTCGGCATTGAGATCGGAACGTTCAGTATCTACATGTCACTCTGTTTCCTGTTCTCGACCCTTACGCTGACTTTTGCCGGACGGCTCATGGAGCGGTACAGCGCACGGTGGATATTGACCGTTTGTTCAGCCGTAACAGGATTGACCATGGCGGCTATGTCCGTGTTCACCTCTGTATGGGAGTTCTATGCGGCCGGCGTTATCTTTGGCGTGACCTTGGCTTTTCTTATGTACCTGGGATTCGCCACCATGCTCAACCGCTGGTTCAAGACACGCATGGGGCTGTTTCTCGGCATTTGCAGTGCCGGTTCGGGAATCGGCGGTATGTTGTTCAATCCGCTTGCCGGCTATCTGATTACGGAATACGGATGGCGTAATGCATATCTGGTGTTCGGAGCCATGATACTCGTCCTTGTCACTCCCGTTATCGGGGTGTTCATGCGGGATTATCCCAAAGACAAAGGACTGCTCCCTTACGGGGATTCAGGCGAAGACAACATTGCGTCGTCGGCAACCATGCGGTCGCAGGATGATGGCGTGGACTACTCCAAGGCTATAAGACAGCCTATTTTCTACGGGATGATTCTTTTCGCTTTCCTGATAAACGCCACCGCGACCTTGAACGGATTTCTTCCCGCTTTCGCTCAAAGCGTGAGCTTCAGCATTGAAGAGGCAGCGTTTATCGCTTCCGGGGCAATGGTCGGCGTGACGGTGGGAAAGGTCATACTTGGCATGATTAACGACAGGAGTCCGTTATGCGGAGTTATGGTTACTACCGGCTTCGGAAGCGCAGGCTTACTGCTGCTGTTGGGGCATGTCAGTATCTACCTTTCCGTTTTCGGAGGCTTCCTTTTCGGGTGGGCTTATGCCGACGTCACGGTGCAGACCCCTATTTTGGTCAGAACGGTGTTTGGCAACAGGCATTATGCCCGGATTTACGGTAACGTATCTATGGCAATAGCCATAGGTGGCGCAGTCGCTGCCGGCGGTTGGGGCCTGCTTGCCGATGTGGTAGGATTCAACGACATCCTGATAGCCGGAATCGCGTTTCTGATCATATCGTGTGTGATTGGAGTTGTTGCATTAAAATCCGAACACAAATATGTCTGATAAAATCACCCGTCGTCAAGCTATCAAACAGATGGGAGTTGCCGCCGTCACCGGAGCAGCCGTCAGTGTCGGACCGGCTGATTCTCCGAAAGTCATAAGTCTGAGTAGAAAAATGAATAGAAATATGAAAGTTCTTTTAGTCAATGGCAGCCCTCATGCTGAGGGCTGTACATTTACTGCATTGAAAGAAGTAGAATCTGCTCTAAGGCAGAGTGGTATCGAAACTGAAATATTCTGGATAGGCAGAAAACCGGTGAGCAGTTGCATCGGGTGTGGCGCCTGCCAACATTCAGGCAGATGTTTTATGAATGATGCTGTCAATGAGTTTCTGGACAAGGCTGATAACTTTGATGGATTTGTTTTCGGTTCTCCCGTGCACTTTGCGGCGGCAGGGGCTATGAGCTGTTTTATGGACAGAGCCTTTTTTTGTGCAATGGCTTCGGATTTAATGGCGGGCAAACCTGCGGCTACCATAGCGAGTTATCGTAGATCCGGAACAATCTCCACGCTTGATCAGCTTAATAAATATCCCATACATCGTGGAATGCCGTTAGTTCCCTCGCAGTATTGCCCTATGGTATTTGGCAATACTCCGGATGAAGTCAGGCAGGATAAGGAAGGTTTACAAATCATGCGGACATTAGGAAACTGCATGGCTTGGTTGATGAACTGTATAGAAGCCGGAAAACAAATAGGGGTAAACTATCCGGGAAAAGAGCAACCGCACGTAAAAACAAACTTTATTCGTTGAAAGGAGATTGGCGATGCGAACTATTTTAAAATCTTCATCGTCCCACATCATAACAGATTCCTCAAGGGTTGCAAGCACGGTAATATAACGATGGGTTGTGCTGATATTGCTTTGTGTCTGGAATATGCTTACTGACTCGTGTTCTATCTCCGCAACACGTTTACGTTCGTGTAAAACAATGGCGACTATACAACCGATAACCGCCATCAATAATAAATATCCTGCAACTATCTTATGCTGTAATAATAACTTCATTAGCTTTTGTATTTGTAAATCTATAGAGTAACGGCAATTGAAGTTCCGCAGGTCAGCGTATTCATCCATTCGGAGCTGCCGGCACTGTGCGAGGGTGTCAGGTTGTAGTCGAGGAAAAACCGTGCTCCCAAGTGCTCTTTCGCCTTGAACGTCAAAGAGAACCCGCATCCGAAACAAACTCCGTTTTTTATAGGAACCGTCTGCTCGGAAAGTTTCAGACTGGGATAATGCACATAGCCGCCCAAAAGTTTACTGCCGACCAGCCAGCGCGACGACAACGGATAGGAGAAATAGGCACCTCCGCACAAAGACATCGCATCGAACGTATTGTCCTCTGCATCACCGTTATTGACGATTATGGAGGTGTTGGAAACTGCGAAGCGTCCGCCCATGCCGATATAAGGATTGAAGAAATAAGCCCCTTCCACGCCGGCCGAGCTACCGGAAGAAGTGCGGAACTCCGTCTGCTCGTCGATATCGTATCCGCTCAACGGAATATTGAGTCCGAGATATAGACTTATGAATGAGGGGTTTGCCATTCGTTCGAATATCTCTTTATCATCGAACCGGTTGATTCCCTTTTCCTTGAATATCAGATCCGCAAAATAATAACCCAACTCCGTGGAGAGGATTCCTATGCCTGCCCCGGTCAGTACGTCGCTCAACCAGTGCTTGTTGTTCGCCATCCGCATCAACCCCGTGGTAGAAGCTGCGGTATAGGCCCCGATGCCGATCCAGGGGCTTTTATGCCCGTACTCTTTGGTCAGCATGGTCGCCGTCATGAACGCCGTTGCCGTATGGCCCGAAGGAAAAGAACGGTCGTTCGAGCCGTCCGGCCGCATCACATGGGTGGTCTGTTTCAAGGTATTCACCACGCTTCCCATCAAGAGAGCGGAGAAGGCGTCCGAGACAATCATCCTTCCCCACGAACTTCGTCCTTTCACGCCGGCGACCTTCATTCCCAGCATGACGGCTGCCGGGGCATATTGCAGGTAGTCGTCCGCGCGACGATTGAACCGGGGCAGATAGTCGTTGCGCAGGCTCCGGAAATGGTCGTCCTCACTTTTTACAATCAAACCTCCGACAACCAGAGGAACGCCAATATATGTCATTTGATAAAACCGGGAGGATGAGAACCTATCAAGTCTTTTGCTAAAACTATTTATTACATGGATAGGTAAACTATCACTCCTTTCTGTGTTCAGGTTATCTGTCAGATTTTGGGCCGACAAGAGGGCAAAACTGTAAATACCGACGATACATAGTGCTATCTTTTTCATGCTGTCATCATCTTTTTGATTTATGGCAGCAAAGATATCGGGTGACTTTGGGGAAAGTTTGAAGATTTACAGAAATATCACCGTAAACTCATGTTTTCCATTAGTATAGGCGTATGAAATCTTCCAGCCGTGATAATCGCATACGGCCTTGACAATGGAGAGTCCGAGACCGTTGCCTGTCGTTTTTTCCGACGGGCGATAGAAACGGTTGAATATCTGGTCGGCATCCAGTGCCGCGTCGTCCGACGTATTGGATATTGTCAGCCGGTCGTCCGACAAGGATACGGTTATTTCTCCACCGGTCTTATTGTGGCGAACGGCATTCACGACAAGATTGTTTACCATACTTTCCAACAAGGAATGGTTGGCCTTTATCGGCAAAGAGTCCGCTGAAAAGTTTTGCTTCAAGACCAACTCGCCGGAAAGACTTTCGAGATAGGGCTGAAGTTCTTTTATCACCGTTATGACATCGACGGACTCCGTACGGCTGAACTGGTTGTTTTCCATTTTGGCCAGCAGAAGCAGGTTTCGGTTCAACCGCGCCAGGCGGCTGTTCATTTGGTATAAATCCTGTATGATGGCGGCTTGCCGTTCGGTCAGCTCCGGTTGTTGCAGTAACAGGTCGAGCTTGCTTTGGAATACAGCCAATGGTGTTTGTAGCTCATGTGAGGCATTTTCCGTAAACTCTTTCTGTAACCGGTAGCTGTTGAGGCTGTTCGTCATCAGTCTTTGCAAGGCGGTATTCAGTCTTGCAAATTCTTTGGTGTCGCTTTCCGCTAATTGTGGACATACTCCATTTTCCAGCTTGAAATGTTCTATTGCCTCCAGTGTCTTGTCGAACGGTTGCCATAGACGGCCAGAGATGAAGTGCATCATCAGCACGATAGCCACGCCCAATACGGTAACGATAAGTGCAAACTGGATCATGATACCATGCAGGATATCCTCTTCGAGATCGAGGGCCGGAACCGGTTTCCCTTGCTGTATGGCTTCGATAATATCTATCATGTCCTCGGCATAGAAGCTCTTGGTCAACCAATAGAACAGAGGGGTTGCCAACAGCAGGAGTATTGCCACGCAGACAATGAACTGCGTGAGCAATTTGTACATCAGGCTCTTCTTTTTCATAATTCAGTCCATTTATATCCCGTTCCATACACATTCCTGATACAGTCCTTACATCCCGCGACAGCGAGTTTCGCTTTCAGGTTCTTGATGTGGGTATAGACAAAATCGTGATTGTCCATCATGTCCGCCATCTCTCCGCTGAGATGCTCGGCCATAGCGCTCTTCGATATGACACGCTCTTTGTTACCGATGAAAAACAACAACAGTTCGTATTCCGATTTAGTAAGTTCTATCGGTGTTTCATTCGCTATAGCCGACTTGTTCAGCAAGTCGATCCGGACACCATTGCTTTCCAGTATATTGTTTGCCGCGAACTCCTTACGACGGATAATGGCATAGATGCGCATACTGAGTTCGGGCAGGTGAAAGGGTTTGGCAAGGTAGTCGTCCGCTCCTATCTCCAGCCCCTTTACTTTATCGTTCAGCGAATCCTTGGCCGACACGATAATCACGCCTACCGGATTGCGCTGCTTCCGGATGTCACGCAGGATGTCGAGGCCGTTACCGCCGGGCAGCATCAGGTCGAGCAGCACACAATCGTATTCATACATATTTACTTTCATTTTGGCATCGTCATAGGTGAAAGCCTGCTCGCACAGATATTTTTCACTGCTGAGGTAGGCTACAATGCTATCCGAAAGACTACGTTCATCTTCTATAATCAATATCTTCATATTCACTTACTTTATTAACATTACAATACTCCCGCTCGTTATTAGCAATGCTCCGATAACGACCCTCGCATTGACCGGCTCTTTCAACAGCAGGAACGACAGGCAAATCGTAATGACGACGCTCAATTTGTCTATCGGTGCCACACGCGACACATCGCCCGTCTGCAATGCCTTGAAATAGAACAGCCACGAGAGACCGGTGGCAACACCGGACAGAATAAGGAATATCCATGTATGTCCGCTGATACCTTTCACTTCGGCCGTATGGTTTCCGGCAAAGACGATTCCCCAAGTGATGAACAAGATGACCGACGTTCGGATGGCAGTGGCCAAATCCGAATCGATATCTTTTACCCCGATTTTAGCAAACACGGCTGTCAGTGCTGCGAAGAGAGCCGAAAGCAAAGCGTAATATTTCCACATAAACTTTTTATTGCTGCAAAATTAGTCATTTATAAATGATAATTTTCTCTTTTATAAATTAATAGCATAATACTCGGCAATACGAGCAGAAGCAAGGGTAAGCCGACAATAAATCCGCCGATGACGGCTACCGCCAAAGGCTGCTGCATCTGTGCGCCCAGGCCGATTCCGAGAGCCAATGGCATCAGGGCGAGTACGGCACCGATAGCCGTCATCAGTTTCGGACGGATACGCAGGGCGATGGCATAATCGACGGATTGGGAGACATCGCCGCCTCGGTTTCGGTTCATCCGGTACTGCCATACGGTGAAGATGGCGTTCTCGGCAATGATGCCCACCACCATGATGATACCCGTATAGCTGCTCACGTTGAGCGGAACGCCCGTCAGCCACAAAGCCGACAGACAGCCGCAGATACCCAGTACGGAAATAAACAGCACGGCGAGGGATATGCGCCATTCGCGGAAAAGGAACATCAACACAGCGAATACCAGCAAGACGGCAAGCGAGAGAATCATCATCAGTTCGCGGAACGACTGTTGCTGTTCGGAATAGGCTCCTCCGTAGGAAATGCTGTAGCCTGCGGGGAGATGAAGCTGCGCATTGAGAGACGCTTGCAAGTCTGATATCGCACTGCCCAAATCCCGGTTCTCCAAGCGGGCGGTCAGGGTGATGTTACTTTTCAGGTCTTCACGCCGCTGCTCTATCTCTCCCGGAATGACGCAGACGTCGCAGAAAAAGCCGAGCGGACGGGTGCTGCCGTCGGGCAGGAATATGGGCTGCCGTTCCAGCCATTCGGGAGAGTTGTCTGCGAAGTCCGTGAAACGGAGCAGGATGCGGCGCATCTGCTCGCCGTCCTGAACGGAACCTATTTGCAGACCGCCCGTCATGGCTGCCTGTGCGGGATTCGGCTCTATCATATTGACAGGCTGGCAAAGGGGAACACCGCCCGTATGTGCCGCGAGCTGTTCCTGAAAATCAATCAGCGAAATGCCGAATTGCAAAAGGCGTTCCTGATTCGGGGTGAAGACTATCGAGGCTCCGGCGGGTATCAGTCCGTTGTCGATGTCCACAATGCCCGGCACGGTTTCCATGACTTTCTCTGCCTGTGCCGCCACCTTCTGCAAGGTTTCGTAATTGTTGCCGAATATCTTCACTTCGACGGGTTGCGCGGTACTCATCAAATCGCCCAAGAGGTCGGCGATGCGCTGCCCGAAGCCGATGGTCATCAACGGAACGGCTTGCGATATTTCCCGGCGCAGGTCGCTGATGACTTCGGGGGTACTCGTCTTCCGGTCCGTTTTCAGTTGAATCAGATAGTCGCCGAAATTGCTCGGACGTGTCTTGAAGGACATGCCGAGCGCCGTGCGGCGCGAGTAAGTCTCCACATCGGGATGCGCCATGATAATACGCTCCATCTGACGACAAAGGCGGTCGGTCTCCTCGATGCCCGTTCCTGCGGGAGAATGATAGTCGAGCACGATGGTTCCTTCATCCAAATCGGGAAGAAAGCCCGAAGAGAGCTGCGTAGAGGCATACCAGCCATCCAGCCCTAAAAGCAGGACGAACCCCGCGACAAACAGCGGTTTGCGATAAACAACAGTCAGGAAATGAACTTTTCGGATGGAATGTTCTTCGAGCGTTTTCACGTCCAAGTCTTTCGGGCGCAGTCGTTTCTTATAGCCGATGACGAGGTGCAGCACGGGGAGCAGTAGCCATGTGACGAGAAACGAAGCGACGAGCGTAAGCTGCATCGTGTCGGATAACTCCTTGAAAAAGCTACCTGCCAGCCCGCTCATTAGCCGGAACGGGAAATGGATGACAATCGTCGAAAGCGAAGATGCCACCATAGCAGGAAAAAGATTACGGATAGCATGGCGTACGACAGTGAAGCGGTTCGTGCCGGGGCGTTCTTCGTGCTCCCGGTAAATCTGTTCTATAACGACGATAGCATCGTCGATAATCAACCCCACCGAAGCCGCCATCGCACCGAGCGACATGACATTGATGGTAATTCCTGCCAGATAACAGAACAGGATACTGAAAGCCACCGTAACGGGGATGGTCAGCATGACCACCAGACTCGACCGCCACGAGCGGAGGAACAGCACCATCACGATGATGGCGAGAAACAATCCTTCGTAGATGGTTTTCAGCACGCTGTGGATGCTGTCACCCACGAAGGCACTCTGATTGTAATAGGGCTTCAATTCATAGCCTGCCGGAAGCTGCTGCCTTATCTCGTCCGCCTTGCTTTCCACCTGTTTCGCGAAATCTATCAGATTCACACCCGGCTGCTTCACCAAATCGACAAGCACGGCATCGTTACCGTCGGCATTGATTTTCAGAAACTCCTGCTGTTCCTGTATCTTGACTGCCGCTATATCGCCCAGACGGACAATCCGCTTGTCATCGTTGCGGACAATTACATTCCGCAGTTCTTCCATGTCGTTGATACGTGTATCGGTCAGTGTTAGGTACAGACGGTTATAGTCCGCCACGTTGCCGTTTCCCAATACGTAATTCGTCTGTGCGAAAGCAGTCTTTATCTGTGCGGGAGTAATGCCGAGTGCCGTCATCTTCGCGGCGTCAGGCTTCACGACGAACTCCTTCGCCTTGCCGCCGCGTACCACTACATTACTGATACCGTTCACTTGCGAGAACATGGGACGTACTACGAGGTTGCCCACATCGCGCAGGGCAATGCGGCTGTGTGTCCTGCTCTCCAGCGTGAATCCATAGACCGGAAATAACGACTGGTTCATCGCCTCGGTGGAAATGACCGTACCGTCGGGCAGAAAACCTTTTATCTCATTGATACGGCTCTCCAACTGGGTTTTCAAGGCATAGATATCCAATCCCCATTTGAAGTAAACATCTATCACGCAACTGCCCCGGCTGGTGCTGCTCTTAACGACCGTCGTACCCTGCACTTTCTTCACCGCGCTTTCCAAGGGTTTGGTGACGGTAATCATCATACGATCTACGGGCTGCTGTCCGGCATCTGCTATCACCGTGATACGGGGGAACAACACTTCCGGGAACAGATTGGTCTGCATCTGCGTATAACACCACGCTCCGGCAAGCAGCAGAAGCAGCCCTACGAACAGGATAGGGCGGCTGTATAGCCGGTGGAGACTTCTTTTCCGTATTGTGTTCATAAGGCGGCCTCCTCTTTCGTAACGATGACTTTTGCCCCGTCCTCCAGACCGTATCCCCCCGTGAGGATAATGCGGTCTTGCGGCAACAAGGCTGTCGATTTGATTTCGATTTCCGAAGCGTTGCTGTTGCCTACCTCTACAGGTACTTTGACAGCCGTACTGTCATCGGCGAGTTTCATCACCCAATGCTCCGTAAGCGTTTCGTCGCTCTGTACGGCACTTTTGGGGAGTATCATGCCTTTATCCGAGGATGAACCGCTTTCTGTAAATACAGCCTTGACATTCATGCCTTCCGGCAGGAAAGGTGCTTTTGCCCGTGCGATTACCCGTTCCGATTGCGATACTGTGTTCATCGTAACTAACGGGGCGTGGACGGTTGCCGTCAGCCGGGTTCCGTCGGGCAGTTCCAGCATACATTTGCTTCCGCTGTGCGCATACCGCCTCTGTTCGTAGGGAACGTTAATCTCGAATACGAGGCTTCCGGCTTCAGCAACGGAGCAAAGCACAGCACCTTCAGTGACATAACTCCCCGCCTGCTGCTGCACGTCGAGGACAATGCCGTCACGCTCCGCTTTTATGGGAATGGCTGTATGGCTGCCGTTTCCCAAAGCATGTTGTTCCTTGCTCTCTATCCGGTAAAGTGTTTCTCCAGCTTTTACCCTTGAACCGGGTCGTACAAGTGCTTCGGTGATGAATGCCGGAATCGGAACGCCGACCACCGACTTGTTTTGGTACACCGTAGTTGCGGACAAGATGATTTCCTTCTCGATTTTGCCGAAAGCCACACGAGTCAGCGTGACTGCCGTTCCCGGCTTTTCTTTCTGTATGTTTCCGTTCGATGCGTCCCTTTGCCCGCATCCGCCAAGGCTTACGATAAGCGATAATAAAATTATCTGATATTTCATGACTATGATGATTTGATATTACCAATTCCAATAATTGTAGGCAGCTATGACGAGCTGTCTGTTCGTGCGCAGCAGCAAGCGCTCTTTTTCCGTCTGAATCTTGCTGCGCAGCACGGTGATATAGTCCAGTACGGATACTTGCCCGGCATCCATTTCCCTGCCGTAATCGGACAATACGGATTCGTATTTCGCAAGCTGGTTGTCCAAAGCCCGCTCTCTTTCGTCACACCGTCCCAATTCGGAGAGGCACTCCCTGATTCTCATGCTCCGTTGATATTCGGAGTTCTCCTTGTAAGTCCGTATGGTGTTCTGCTGCCACCCAGCCTGACGTTCTTTCAGGCGTTTCTGCCTGCCGTCGAAGATGGTCCACGAGAATGTCACCCCTGCGCTCAGCCCGAAATGGCGATACCATCCGGAAAAATCTCCGACTTGAAGGCCACCGTTTACGAACAGGTCGAGCTTGGGCTTGTATTGCAGATTGAAGGAGTGCAGGGAAGCTACGGTATTCAAGCTGTCCAATCTGTATTGCTCGGTAAAAAGGCTCGGCTCCCCGTCGCTGTGCAACCGGACGAGAAGGTTTATATCCGATAATGCCACATCGTTCACTTCATCGATGCCGCAGAGTAGGTTCAGGTCCATCAGATGGGTGTGGTAATCCTGGCAGGCAGCGGTATGCAATTCGGCATTGGCATCCCTTTCAATCATCAGCAGGTTCAAATCCGACTGTTTGGACAAGCCGCTCTCGACTAACTTTCGAACAATCTCCATTTGGTGGTCGATGACCGTGCCGACAGAATCCGTAAAGTTTATCTGTGTCTTGTCGAGCAGGCAGAGCAGGTATTGTTCTGTCACGGAACGCTCAAGCTGGTGCTCTTCCATACGGATGCGGTTATTCGTCCTATCCGTGTTGATCTTTGCCTGTTCTTGCGCCGCCTTATAGGAACTCCTGCCTAAAAAGGGCTGTGTCCACGTTACGCCGGCATGTAAAAAGCCGCTGCTCTCGCCCAGATCGTAACCGTAGTAATCCGTAGCCGAGCGTGCATTCCATTTGAAAGTGGCTCGTCCGCCGTCTTTCGAGATAACAGGCACAAACAGATAGTCGCCGTTCAACTCAAGCCGGGAGTGTGTGTACATGGCTTTCAGCCGTTCGAGTTCCGCTTGCTCTATCTCCGTCTGATTCCGGTAATCTGTTATCAGCGGGCTATGCTCTTTGGCTGTTTGTATGTAGTAATGCAGAGAACATTCCTGCACCTTCTGCCCATACGAATACAGCCAAACTAAACTAAATGTAAGAGATAATAGTAATCGGTTCATATTCTACTTTTAAGTTTCCGGCAAAAATAGAGCATGACTTTGTGGAAATTTGGGAGAAAGTGAAATTCAATGATATCTATATGTTCGTTGTTCCGGTGCTTATATCTCACACCGTATCCTTTCCGTAAAGAATGGAAAATTCGTAATTTACACTACACTGCTATTGATTTGAAGAAAATCAATGCCTTTCGCAATTTAGATTAGATTTGTTACGGCGAAAAATATAAAGGAAACTGTAATTGAGTGTCTAATAAAAGAAATTAAGCCATTAGAAAAAGTAACTAATTGCCTTTTTAGAAAGAATTGCATATTTTGGATTTTCATCAGTTTAACTTAACCGATTGAGGAATAAACTTTTAACGAATTATTTGAGAAGTGGCGGTAACGAGTTAGCAACCGTGCGATTTTCAGCGTTTTACGTTGCAATGCTGTCAAATAACTCTTTCATTTGCAAATATAATAGCTTTTCTCGAAATACAAACTATCGGCGACAATTTCATAAATCCGCTGGCAAAAAAGAAAATTATTCATCCTATTCACGGGTTGTAATGTGTTAGGGGTATCTGTTTTGTCATTCTGTTACCGGGATTTGTCCGTATGCATGTCGTTTCATTTTGCAATGTCCGGCATGTGGTTTTATGATATAACGCTCAGGTATCGTTTTCTTTTTGTTTTTTAATACGTGCAAATGCAAGAAACCTCCGGCAAATTACCTCGCCGGAGGCTGTTATAATTTGAAAAATTAGTATTATTAAAACGCACTTCTTCTATAATACTTTTAGTTTTATCTTGTAAATATCTTGTTATTTTTGACATAAAATCCAGTACAGTATATAGGATACCCGTATATCTTTCCACCCATAAAAGGATTTTTCAAAAAGTTATTTAAGTCATTGAATGTTGCTTTTACCTCGGCTTCTTGGTTTATGTCGGATGTTGTTAATAAAATAATCTTCGAGTTATGTAATACACCTTTAGGATTATTATAATCATCCATAAATGAATCTTTAAAAGCGGTTAAAACCTCCTTATAGGGAACTTCACTTGCTACTATGAAATAAGCACTAACCCCATATGTAAGACTTCGTATATAAATTAATTTTTCGGAGGACGTTGGTTCATTAATGAATAATCCATTTGAGGGGATATCCATTGACGTTGTAAAACCTTTGAATATAACTTCACCAATACATAGGCTTTTTATATTTTCTACATTAAATTCTTGTAGGGCTATTTTTTTTAGTGTATTACCAAAATCTTTATTATATGGGAAACAACTTTCTATATTTGATAGAGATTTTAGTTCTGCAAATTTTACGATATGTGGTCTTTGAGGTGAAGTGTAACTTTGGTATTCTTTAGAACTAATAGCTTCTTTAATTTTTTGTAAGTACTCACTTCCTTTGACTGTTTCCATAGATGTGATGTATGGATCTGGGAAATCAAAAGTTAAATATATGGGCTTCTTTTTGCCAACAATCTCTTTATCAAACGTTGTAGTAAATGTACTTTCGGGGAATACTGCTCCAATATATATGTAAGGTGGAGTTGCTAAATGTGACCATCCTTGTATTCCTAAATACTGTGTACCGATAAAAATTTCTCCATTGTCATTGCTATCATCGATAAATGCATCCCATTTAAGGAGAAATTCTTCTTGAATCGTATCTTTAGGTGTATCCACTAATGGCTTGTCATCTTTACCGTCTAAGTGCTCTTCTTTCTCACAAGAAGCGAGTAAATAGGAGGTTACCGTACATAATAAAAAAAATAAAAATTTTCTCATTTTATATTATATTTTTTGTTTACATACATTGTTTTTCAAGTGGCATATACCAAAACTTGAATGATGTGCAAAATTACGGAAATAGATTATAACTCTGTATTTACATGTATTTTCCGAAAGTTCTTTGTTCATCACGTATCCAGTACAAATCTCAATGTGCTTTTTATGGCGCAAATATAAAAATGTTATTCACAAAAGATTATGAAGAGTACTTTTTTATTGTTTTCCTGCGAGATAACACGGTTATAGCTTCATCCCCTTGCTTTTCCTTTGCGGTTGTATAGGTCGGCGTATGTTCTGCTTTAACTTCTCGAGCTATTCCTTAAACCACTCGGCAATGGGCTTTCGGTCAATGGCAAGAACCAGTCTCGTCCCGTCCACCGTGATACGGCACATCAGAGGCAGGTTGCCGTTTGGCTTCTCGCTGCCTTTCTTCACGTAAAATAATACCTTGAATGTACTACGCATAACCCACTCCTTTTTTTTGGGGGGGGTACAAAATTAATTATCAGTGAATTACCGACAGTTATAAAAACGATACAAAACACAGGAACAGAACCTTTTAGTAATAAATACGCATCCGTTACGAAAGTAACAAGGTGGTAATAGAATTCCTGCACCATTTGGCTTCGAGGTGGCATTTCGTTGATTCTGCCCCATAGAGAAACAAAGCGTAACGAATGCTATATCAGCTAATTCGCTACACTTTGCCCAAATTTACTTTTTCGCTATGTGTTTATTTTAGCAATTAAACTTTTTAAAAGCAATTAAACTAAGGTTACAAAGTTTTACTTTTTATTCTATTTTTTTACATTTTTTCTATTTGAGTACGATATTCTTTCGGGGTTCGTTGAGTTATGCTTTTAAATTGTTTGATAAAATATGGGACATTACTATACCCTGATTCGTAGGCTATTTGAGAAACGCTCAGATTGGAATATGATAGTAACTTACAAGCATGTTCCACCCTAATTTCCGCAAGGCATTGGAAAATATTTTTATCAGTCCGCCGGCGAAAATATCGACATAATGCTGATGGATTTTGCTTGACGTAATCGGCTATTTCTCGCAATGTGATTTTCTCCTTATAATGGTTGAATAAATAGGTATATACTTTACTAACAGGCTCATTGGCTTCTACGGTAGAATTCGTACTACTGTATGCCGTACCGGACAAAAGTTTCGTATTTTTACATGCAGACAACTGCTCCAAGATTTGAAGGAGAGCTATTATCCGATGGGTATATTCATAATGATCAATTTCTTGGAACCGTTGTCCTAATTCCTCAAATAACTCTTTATCATAAAAACGTATCCCATATTGGCTCTTTTGAAGCAACTGATAAATACACTGATAATCTGGAACATTCTCCAAATTAAAAGGAAATATTATTGGATGAAACTGCAAAGCTTCTCCGGCACTTAAATCAAAGTCCGTCGTAGGATTCAGTTTAGCATTGCAAAGATGCAAATGTGGCACATTACTACCGATTAATGCAATGTCGCCTTGCTGATAGTCAAGAACCCCTTCCCCGACAAACTGTTTTCCACTTCCTTGCGTAAACAACATAATTTCATATTCGATGTGCTTATGGCGAGGCAATATGAATTGAGGATAAGAAATGTGACTACACAATGTTGTCCGTTCATGGATAATTTTACGTTCCAGTATGCCCATATTTTCTTCTGTTTTATTTCTGCAAATATAAGAAAGTATTTAGCAAATATAATAGAATTATATATTAAAAATATGCCCTACCTTTGTAGAGTCAAAAGATTGATATTTAAAGGTATGAATAATAAACCCATAAAACTGATAGCATCCGATATGGACGGTACGCTCTTGGATTCAAACGGAATACTGAATCCAGAGTTTTTTACTGCGTTTGAAGATTTAAATAGTGAAGATATAATGTTTGTTGCTGCAAGCGGCCGACAATACTACAACTTACTGAAACTTTTCACTCCTATAAAAGATAAAGTCATATTTATAGCAGAAAATGGAACTTATGTCCTTTTCAATTCTCAAGAACTGCTAATAGTGGATATTCCCATAGAAAAAGCCCGTGAGGTCATACGTGAAGTTCGGGGAATAGAGGGAGCATATCCCGTTTTATGTGGCAAGAACAAGGCATATATAGAGGATTACCATCCGGATTTTGTAAAGCAGACATATACCTATTATGAAAAGTGTGATATCGTATCGGATTTGATGAATGTCACCGATGACAAATTTCTGAAAATAGCTGTTTACGATTTCCAAGGTTCTGCTATAAACAGCTATCCCGTCTTGGAGCATTTTAATAATAGTCTGAAAGTGGTTGTTTCCGGATCGAACTGGTTGGACGTAAGCCATCGGGATGCGAATAAGGGCAATGCCTTGAAGCTAATTCAGTCGTATTTTTCCGTAACACCGGACGAGTGCATAGCTTTCGGTGACCAAATGAATGATGCCGAAATGCTTCAGTCTGCTGTTTATAGCTATGCAATGGAAAATGCTTCGGAGGAATTGAAGTGTTACGCACGTTATACAGCCCCGTCCAACGAGCCCGGAGGGGTACTGTCAGTAATCAAAGAATCTATTTTTAATAAGCAATAAACTATGGAGATAAAGACAAAGATTACAGGAGTACAACATGCCGGTATTCCGACAAACGACATTGGAAAAAGTATGCAATTCTACCGAGGTCTCGGTTTTGAACCGGTCTGGCAGACAGTTAATCCGGACAATGGCGAAGCCGTGGCTTTCCTGCAACTGGGAAATCTGGTGATGGAGATTTACGAGAATAGGCAGGCGGTAGGTAAACCTGGAGCAATAGACCACATAGCATTGAATGTTACTGGTATCGATCTCCTGTTCGAGAATATGAAAGATGCCGGACACAAGATGCTGGATGATAAGGTTCAATACCTGCCTTTTTGGGCACATGGGGTAAAGTTCTTTACGATACTCGGTCCCAATGAAGAGAAAATAGAATTCTGTGAAAAACTGACTGAATAGAATGAGATGAACAAGGAGGATTTGTTATCGAAATTTGGAGATAGCCGCCAAAGGGTACTCAATGGCATAAAGGCCATTACAGAAGGTCGTGGTGTGTTGCTGGTAGACGATGAAAATCGGGAAAATGAAGGTGACTTGATTTTTTCTGCACAGAAAATGACCGAAAAGAACATGGCATTGATGATACGGCATTGTAGCGGCATTGTTGACCAACGAAAACAGTACAATATCCCTCCTTACTGAAATTGTAGAATTTAGTAACCAATATAATTATCCGATTATGAGTATCAATGATTTAAAAAATTACACCCCGGCTCCCGATTTTTTGCCGGGGCTGGTCGGTTCATTTGCAAAACCCGCGTCCGAAAATCCTACTGTGGCTATCATGGAAGCCGCTTTCAAACATCATGATATGCATTACAGATATATCAACTGTGAGGTGGAACCGGATAATCTGGAAGCTGCCGTAAACGGAGTTAAGGCCATGGGCTGGAGAGGATTCAATTGCTCAATTCCCAACAAGATTAAGGTTATACAATATCTGGACGAGTTGGGAGACTCTGCTAAAATTATCGGGGCTGTCAACACAGTCATCATTGGAAAAGACAAAAGGACCAGAGGTGAAAATACGGACGGGAAAGGCTTTGTGAAAGCCATTTCGGAAGTGACCTCCATTCCGGGCAAGAAGGTGGTGCTGTTCGGAGCCGGTGGGGCTGCACGTGCCATCAGTGTAGAAATGGCTCTGGCGGGAGCTGCATCCATTACTATTTTGAACATTGATGATGCAGGGCAGGAACTGGTCAATTTGTTAAACGGCAAGACGCCCACCAAGGCGGACTTCGTCTTATGGAATCATTCTTACCAGATTCCGACAGACACGGACATCGTGATCAATGCCACTTCCGTAGGACTTTATCCGAATGTAGATCAGCGTCTGAACATGGATTCTGACACCTTTCTGCCTCACATGGTCGTAGCTGACTGTATCCCTAACCCTGCATACACCCATTTTGTCAAGGATGCAATAGCACATGGATGCCACCATGTACTTCCGGGCATGAATATGCTTGTCAATCAGGCTGTAATAGCCGTGAAATACTGGACAGGTGTGGATGTGGATGCCGAGGTCATGCGTAACGAACTCAAAAAGGTACTTGGATTGTAATTAAGATAATGGACTTTTCAATGTGGACACAATCGTCTTCCGATTGGGGAATATTGCTTTTGTCTGCCCTGCTTATCGGTATGTCTAAAATCGGTATTCAAGGTATCAGCCTACTTGCTGTACCAATGATGGCAATGACTTTCGGAGCCAAGCCTTCTACCGGGTTGATATTGCCAATCTTATGTATGGCTGACTTGATAGCCGTCCTGTATTATCGCAGGATAGCCGAATGGAGGTATGTACTGAAATTATTGCCTTCTGCCCTGACAGGGTTTGCTGCCGCGCTATTGGTTGACAAGCTGGTTCCTCCCGCCGAGTTCAAGCACTTAATGGGTTACTGTCTTTTAGTGGTACTGCTCGTGATGTTCTGGTCGGATTGGAAAGGTAAAGAAAATACGCTTTCCTCCCACTGGTGGTACGGACCTTTGTTCGGGCTGATGGGGGGCTTCACCACAATGATAGGCAATGCGGCGGGGCCTGTCATGGCCATTTACCTATTGTCGGTCAAGATGCCCAAATATAATTTTGTAGGGACGAACGCTTGGTTCTTTTTGGTCATCAACTACCTAAAGATTCCCGTGCAGGTATTTGCATGGGGCAATATTACCGCCTCCTCACTGATCTTGGATATCTGTACCATCCCTTTTGTCATTATAGGCGGCGTGTTGGGAGTTGTATTAGTAAAAAAATTGCCGGAGAAGGGATTCCGCTATTTCACAACTACGGTCACCTGCTTGTCGGTATTGCTATTATTAGTTTAATAATTATCTTTAATTTTATACACAATGGAATATAGAAATTTGAATGGAACCGGACTTTTTGTTCCGGCATTGACTTTGGGAACCGCCACATTCGGTGGTACACATGGATTTGAAGGATGGGGACACACTGATGTGGCTGAGGCTACACGTATGGTGGACATGTGTCTGGATGCCGGTCTGAATATGTTCGATACGGCAGATATGTACTCCCGTGGGTTGGCGGAAGAAATTTTGGGAAAGGCCATCGCCGGAAAGCGCAATCGGATACTGCTGGCTACAAAAGGAACTTTTCCCATGAGCGACAATGACCGGAATGCTACCGGAGCTTCGAGGTATCATATTATCCGGGCTTGCGAAGCCAGTCTGAAACGGCTTGGTACGGACCATATCGACCTTTACTATATACACGGTTTCGATGCCAACACACCGGTTGAGGAGACACTACGCGCCTTGGATGACCTGGTGAGCAGCAGTAAAGTCAGTTACATAGGCTGCTCCAACTTTTCCGGTTGGCATTTGATGAAGTCATTGGCTATTTCTGAAAAGTATGGCTGGCATAAATACGTGGCACATCAAGTGTATTACTCGCTCCTGAACCGAGATTTCGAATGGGAACTGATGCCGTTGGGGATAGACCAGCAGGTGGGGACATTCATTTGGAGTCCTCTTGCAGCAGGTCGTCTGGGAGGAAAATATCGCCGGAATATTCCTATACCGGCAGATGGGCGTGTAGCTAACGGAGGTGTACCTGTACGTGATAATATCGTATCCTATGAACTGTTATACAACATCGTGGACGTATTAGATGAGATTGCTGCCGAAACCGGAAAGACGGTTGCACAAGTGGCGCTCAACTGGCTGTTGCAACGTCCCACCGTATGCAGTCTGGTTATAGGTGCACGTACAGAGGAACATTTGAAGCAGAATTTGGGATCTGTAGGCTGGAGCTTGTCTGAGGAACAAGTGAAACGTCTGGAGGAAGCGAGTCGTCAACCCAAACCTTATCCTTATTGGCATCAGAACCAGCGGCCGGAATTAAAAGCTCAATTGTTCTTTTAACAAATTATAAGTATATCATAAAGTACTATATACTTTAATCTTATTGCTTAATTTAATGGCATTGCAAATTAATATACCGGAGACAAGTAAAATGTACACATATAAACAAATAGGTAATAAATATATTATCAGTATCAACACCAGTGAGGAAATAGTGAATGCTCTAAATCTTTTTTGTGAAGAGAGAAAAATAAAATCCGGAAGCATAACTGGATTGGGAGCTATCAATGAGGTGACTCTTCGTTTCTTTAATCCGGAAACTAAGACATTTGTGGATAAAACTTTCCGGGAACAGATGGAAATATCTAATCTGACCGGAAACATTTCTACCATGAATGGAAAACCTTACCTACATGTACATATCACTGTGGGAACAGCTGATTATTCATCTTATGCCGGGCATCTGTTATCTGCTGTTTTAAACGGTGTCGGAGAATTTATAGTGGAAGATTTTGAGGAGAGCATAGAACGTACTTACAATCCTGCCTTAGGATTGAATTGTTATGATTTCAATAAATAGAAACACGACATGCGCTAAATTAATTGTATATAAAACTTTATCTTATCAATAATGATATAAGTCTACAAAACCATGTTTATGAACCATATAGCAGTAGGTATAGGAGAAGTATTATGGGACATGCTTCCTGACGGACGCAAGATAGGTGGAGCTCCAGCCAATTTTGCATATCATACTTCTCAATTCGGTATTGACGGTTATGCCGTAAGTGCTGTCGGGCAGGATATTTTAGGAGATGAGGCAATCGAAATATTGGGACAACAAGGAGTCAAATGCCTTATTCGGAAAGTGAATTATCCTACAGGAACCGTGAAGATTACACTAAATAATCAGGGTATTCCACAATACGACATAGAAGAATCTGCCGCATGGGATAATATCCCTTTTGATAACGAGCTGAAACGACTTGCTTTAAGAACTCGCCTTGTTTGCTTTGGTTCGTTAGCTCAACGTAACCCTGTGAGTTGTGATACTATCTGCCGCTTTATTGATACAATGCCGGATACGGACGATACATTAAAAGTCTTTGATATCAATCTTCGTCTAAATTTTTATACGAAAGAGTTGTTACATGCTTCATTGGTTCGATGTAATGTATTAAAGATAAACGATGAGGAATTGGAAATTGTAGGACGTTTATTTGATTTGCCTACAATAGGGCAATCTGAACGATGTCGTTTGCTATTGGAACGATATGCACTCAAGATGGTTGTCCTCACTTGTGGTATAGCTGGTAGCCATATTATTACACCAGAGTCTGACTTTTTCAGACAAACTCCGAAAGTCATTATAGCAGATACAGTTGGGGCTGGTGATTCGTTTTCCGCATCATTTTGCGCAGCTCTTTTATATGGTAAAAGTATCCCTGAGGCCCACCAATTGGCTATAGAAGTATCTGCCTATGTCTGTACGCAGCATGGTCCGATGCCTTCCCTGCCGTCTGAATTGAAAAAAGCAATCATAGATTAATATGAGTATTAATCAGAATAGAAATCGGAGTGAAATAATTGTTGTGAAGAATTGGATTGTTTTTCTTACAGTATTGTTAACCAGTATGACGGTTCAAGGATGTGCTGCCATAAATGGAGAAACTAAAGATTTCGGGATAGATGGTGGTAATAAAGAACAGTTAGTTATCTCTTTTGATTTTCAGCGTGGTGGTATCGCGTCCAGTCAATATGCAATCTGAGAGGATGAAGAAGGTAAACTAATACGAACGCTTTATGCCACCTCTTTTACGGTAAAAGGAGGATATAAATATCGTAGGGATGCCATTCCTTTCTGGGTGAGAAAAGCTTGCCTAGAAAAGATGACAGAAACACAAGTAGATGCTATTACTGGAGCAACTCCCTATAATGGGAAACTGACTTACATATGGGATGGAACGGATCAGAACGGAATTCAGGTTCCGAAAGGGAAATATCATTTTTTCATAGAAGGGACCCTATACTGAAAAAGTCGGGTGCTATTTTTAGGTACGGTGAATTGGGGTGGAGATTAACAGGAGTCAATTCCTGTTGAGATACGTTATTTCAATCGGTCATCCGTCAATAAAAACATGATTAATTCTATCAAAGTAGGCTACAAATGAAAATAGAAAAATATATGAAGAAAATAATTCTTATAAATACATCATTAAATCTATTTTCTTATATAAATTAGAAATAGTAGCCCTATTTTTAATAGAATTTGGATAAACTGCTAATAAAAACAGTATTCTTGTTGAAACAGATTGTATGAAAAGTCGAAATAGAAAAAATGGGAACTATATTAATTGTAGAAGATAACCGAGCATATGCACATATTATTGCTGTTTGGCTAAATAAAGTCTCGTAATCGGCTATTGATTTAATTGATTAATCCATTGAATAAGTTCACTCTCATGTGTCTCCATACAGCCATAGTGTCTTTCATCAGAACTGAACTTAAATTCATGTGCATCTTCCACTTTGGCACCATTCTTTCGGGCAAGTTCAATCATATCTTTAATGACACTGCCGGGCCATCCAGCAGTGGTCATGTAAGGAACAAGCACTTTCCCTGTAAAATCATTTTCCGAAAGGAATGAAAGTACTGCCGGAGCCATCTTGTACCACCATGTCGGAGTGCCGACAATGATACGATCATAATCTTTAATATTCACGCCGAGTGGTTTCAATTTGGGCTTAAAACCATTGCTGACTTCCTTTTCCCTTGGCTGACGACAGCCTCGTAATCTGGAGGTCCTTGGTTCAAGCCCAGGCTGGTCCACATTAATAATCAGCGATTTACGAATAAACGTAGGTCGCTGATTTTCGTTTTGCGAAAACAATGCGAAAACAAAAGGCTTGAGTTTCGCGGTTTGGCAGATTGAATATCTATCAATCTCTATGATAGGCGATTTAATTCATTTGACAGACAAGAGCCTACTATCCCAATCTCTTTGCTTTTACTAAATTGTAGTATTGTCGCAAGTAATTTGTAATTTTGCGACAACATGGACAACAAGAACACTCTGACACTTCAGGCATCAACTTTATCACTGACAGAAAACCAACTCTGACATTAAGCATATTAAAAACAACAATCCAACGTTAAATCACGTCTCATTTTCAGTATAATCTTTGTTTTTGTCGTAAATAATTCATAATTTTGCGACAAAATAAAATGCTATGGTAAGCATAGAGGACAAAATTTGGACTGCAATCAAAGCTAAAGGAAGGGGAAGCATTTTCTTTCCTTCTGATTTTACGTCATACGGAGAAGACAAGGCTATAGGGAAGAGTCTTGAAAGGTTGACAGTAAAAGGGAGTATCATCCGTTTGGCAAGAGGCATATATACATATCCTGAGATTGATACGGTCTTAGGACTTGGTATATTGATGCCATCAATAGAACAGATTGCCGAGACTATAGCCCGTAGAGACAAAACACGAATCGTACCAACAGGTGCTTATGCTATGAATAAGTTGGGGATATCTACCCAAGTTCCAATGAATATAGTATATCTGACTGATGGTGCACCTCGTAAGGTAAGTCTGGGAAACGGGCGGTCAATACAATTCAAATACACTACTCCCAAAAATCTCTCATTCACAAATCCGCTTGCAATGTTAGTTACATTTGCCCTAAAAGAGGTCGGAAAAGATAATGTAACAGACGATATTGCCAAGCAAATTAAGTGTATGCTTCAAAAAGAACAAAAAGATAATGTACTGGCAGACGAAGCACTGATGCCAGCATGGATAAGGAGTTTTATAAGACAAGCGTATGAATAATTATTTTCATTTGTCCATGAGACGACAACAAATGAGTTCTAATTTAGGCAATCTGCAAGATGTATAAGTTGTATTGTAGCGGATCTATAGTGGTTGATGAGTTGATTGGTAATTTACAAAGTATACATTACTTGATGTTGTATGATTAATTTTAGCTAAATATGACAACGGAAGAAAAAGACAGACTTTTCAAGTCGATTCAAGATATAGTGAATGACAATCCAGTTTTAGTAATTGGGTGTGGTGCTTCTATGAATTACGGTATTCCTGGTATGTGGGACTTGGCGATGGCTATAAAAGCAGATTTTACAAGGACACCGCCTATTTCTGAAGAATCCAAAAATTGCGTAAATGAACTTGTCGGCAAACTTGACGCAAAAATGGGATTGGAGGATGCTATGCTTAGCATAAAATGTACAGGGGAAGTAGAAAATAGAATACTAGAAATTGTATGGAATCAGATTAAGCCAAAGGACAATGAAGTTTTTATGGACGTAATACAATCACGTAGTTGTTTACCTTTGACTGATTTGCTTACACATCTAATATATAATAGAGCAGATGCTGGGGTAAATGTTGTAACAACCAATTATGACTGCCTTATAGAATATGCCGCTTCTAAAACTGATGCTTATGTGAATTGTGGATGTTCACAATCTCATATTGGACATTTTATAGGCTTTGACCATAAAAATCATTTGGTAAAATTGAAAGATTATGAAGGTTGTGTAAATATATACAAAATTCATGGTTCTTTAGATTGGTTCATAGACAACAATGGAGAAATGCGTAGTTATCCGAACTTGACATATATACCAAATGAAATGAAGCCATGTATAATAACCCCAGGGACAAACAAATATGAAAGAGCTTTGGAAGATCCTCATCGGACTTTAATTTCATCTGTTGATGGTTTGTTCAAAGATGCTTCTGGTTATATGTGTATAGGTTATGGCTTCAATGACAAACATATTCAACCGAATTTATTAAAAATGGCGATTGAAAGAAAAAAGAAAATTTTAATAGTAACGAAGGATTTGACGGAGAAAATAAAGAGTGAGGTCATAGCTAAAGCTAAAAATTACATCATTGTGTATTCGGATGGTGCTAATGGTACAAAATTCAAAAGTTCATCAGAAGCAAATGAAATGATTGACGAAACGACCGAATATTGGAAACTTGAAAACTTTATAGCAATTATACAATAATATGGGGAAAATGATACTTAATTATAAAGAAGAAGAGCTTATCGGTAAGATAGCTAGTGTGGATACCGGTACGGCAATTGCATTTATACCTGATGATAAGAAAATGTCAGAATTGCAAATTAATCAATTGATTGCAGTCAATAGTCCTCGTGCAGGAACTCATATCATTGGAATGATTGTAAAGATGTCTCGCCGCCTTGACGAAAAAATACTTCAAAATGATATAGACGATGAAAAAAATGATGAAAATGTTGTTTTACCATCAAATGCCATCAAATTAGTTTTTGTTGGAGAACTACGTGATAAAGAAGGTATAAAATTGAATGTATTTAAACGCAATGTAACTACATTGCCAAACATACAATCTTCATGTTTTCGAATAGATGGGGATAAATTGACAAAACTAATGGAATGTATTTCCACTATTGCTGCAAATGCTGTGACTCCATTGTCATTAGGAAAGTATTTTATAGATGAAAACTCCACAGCATATATTGATGGAGACAAACTTTTTCAACGTCATGCTGCCATAGTCGGTTCTACTGGCAGTGGAAAGTCTTATTGTGTTGCAAAACTAATTGAACAAATGGCAGAGCTTAAATCTGTGAATGCTGTATTATTTGACATACATGGAGAATACTCTGATGAATCTTTCAAACGAGATGGAATAACACAACTGAAAATTGCGACACCAAATGATTTGGAAACTGCAAACAAACTTGACAAAGGTATTCTGATGGTTCCATACTGGTTGTTGAACTATGAAGAAATGCAAGCATTGTTATTAGACCGTAGCGATAGTAATGCACCCAATCAAGCTATGCAGTTGTCTAAACAAATAATGACGGCCAAAAAAAGCACTGTAAAAGGTACGGAATATGAAAGTAAGATTACATTAGATAGTCCAATTGCTTATGATTTAAATGCTGTTTTACAAGAGCTTCATAAACTTGATACCGCAAAGGAACAAGGTGCAAGAGGAGAAAAGGCTGGACCTTTTAATGGTAAATTAACTCGTTTTAATCAGCGTCTTGAAAATAAAATGTCTGATAAGCGTGTGGGGTTCATGTTTTCTCTTACAAACGAAGAGCAGGAACTCGACTGGCTACAAAAATTTTGTAGGCAACTTATGGGTACGTCAAAATTTAATAATGGTGGCATTAAAGTTATAGACTTCTCGGAAGTACCTTCTGATATTCTTTCTCTTGTTATAGGTTTAGTAGCAAGAATTATTTTCTCTGTGCAACAATGGTCTGCAAAAGAAAAGCGTCATCCAATTGCATTGCTTTGTGATGAGGCGCATCTGTATGTTGAACAAAATGAATCTATCGATGCTGTGTCTGCAATTGGCTTAAAAAGTTTTGAACGTATTGCAAAAGAAGGTCGAAAATATGGAGTTAGTTTGGTTATAATCAGTCAAAGACCATGTGAGGTTAATAAAACAGTGTTAAGCCAATGTAATAATTTCATAAGCTTACGACTTACAAATGTAGAGGACCAAAATACGATTAAACGTCTTTTGCCAGACAATTTGGGTAATATAGCCGATAATCTTGCATTATTAGACATTGGCGAAGCGATTGTTGTGGGAGATGCAACTTTGCTTCCTTCTCGTATTAAAGTAGAAGAGCCCAAAATAAAACCACAAAGCAATACGGTACAATTTTGGCAAGTATGGGGAAAAAATGATAGTACTCAAGATTTGGACACAGCTGTAGAAAACATCATAAAACAATCAAAATCAGAATAATACAATACAAGATGTTATAGTGTAACATCAATGTAATGTACAACTATATGAATTGACAACAACAATCAAATATTGAGAAGTCTTTCCTAAAAAAATAATATGGATATTCTAAAAATAAAGAAAACTATACAGACCCTTGTAGAGAAATACAAGTCGAATCGTGATTTCTACAGAACTTCAAATTTCAACGAAACACAAGTGAGAAATGAGTTTCTTGATCCTTTATTTGAAGCTCTTGGCTGGGATATTCGTAATATGTCAGGCAAGAAAACAAATGAGCGAGAGGTGCTTCTAGAGGAATCACTTAAAGCCAATGCCGCCACTCATTCAAAGAAACCAGATTATACGTTTCGGCTCTTTGGAGAACGCAAGTTTTTTTTAGAAGCAAAGAAACCATGTGTAGATATCAGCATTGATGATAATCCGGCCAAACAGGTTAGACGTTATGGTTATACGGCTAACCTTAAGATTTCTGTATTGTCTAACTTTGAAGACTTATACATCTATGACACTTCATATAAAGTAGAAGACGGAGATACTCTAACTAAAGCTCGTATCAAAGCATATCATTATACTGACTACGAAAATGCCGTAGAGGAACTTCTTGAATTGATAGGAAAAGAATCTGTATATACAGGACGCTTTGAAGAGGTTTGGAATAACGTTGAACTGAATGTAATACACCAGTCAGTAGACTCAATGTTCTTGGAGCAAATCAATCAGTGGCGTTTGATGCTTGGTCAACAAATCCTTTCTTATGTTCCTGATATAGATATAAATTATTTAGGTGATATTGTACAGAGTTACATTAATAAAATACTCTTTCTCCGAGTTTGCGAAGATAGAAATATTGAAACTTATCAGCGTCTGCTTACAATTGCAGACCATAATAGTCATGAAGAACTTGTGGCGAAATTTAGGGACGCAGATAACAAGTATAATTCAGGCTTATTTGAGGAACTTATTTCAGAAGAGGTAATTGGAAATATCAGTTCTTCCTTTTGGACAATAATCCGTCAACTCTATTTCCCGGAAAGCCCATATTCGTTTACGGTACTTTCATCAGACATTCTTGGCCGAATTTATGAAATATTCATTGCTGAGAAACTTGCTGTAGTAGATGGAGTACTTAAGATTGTTAAGAAACCTGAGAATACAGAACGAGATATTGTAACTACGCCAAACTTTGTTGTACGTGAAATCTTGCGTCAAACAGTCGTTGAAATCATTCAAGGAAAGACAGCAAACGAAGTTAATAATCTGAAATGTGCAGATATAGCGTGTGGTTCTGGCGCATTTTTGTTGGAGTTATATCAGTTGCTCTATGACTCATTAGTAGATTACTATCTTGAAAATGACAGGAGTAAACTTCTTCAGACGAGCATTGATACTTATAAGTTGCCATACGAAATGAAACGCAATCTACTGCTCAGCTGCGTCTATGGTGTTGATAAAGACTTTAATGCTGTTGAAGCATGCAAATTCGGATTGCTACTAAAATTACTTGAAGATGAAGACGTAAATTCTTTGTCCTCATTCCATCCTATATTGCCTGACCTTTCAAATAATATCTTCTATGGCAATAGCCTTTTAAGTACGTCAGACGTTCCAAAGGATGATGCACTCGAAGTAAATCCTTTTGATTTCAATGATAAAGTCTTTGACTTAATCGTTGGTAATCCTCCATATATGAAAACTGAGGATATTAAGGCTTTTACCCCTAAGGAAAAATCTCTTTATGAAAAAGGTAATAGATATAGGAGTGCATACAAACAATATGACAAGTACTTCCTTTTCATAGAACGTGCTTTGAGTCTTTTAAAACCTGACGGCTATTTAGGCTACATCGTACCAAGTAAATTCATGAAGGTAGGTGCTGCAAGAGAGCTTCGCAACCTCATTGCCAAAAATGCCTATCTAAAAACCATAACTTCATTTGGTGCTCATCAGGTATTTACAGACAAATCAACCTATACGTGTATTATAGTGTTGGAAAAGAAAAAACATGAGAACTTTAAATATTCGGAAGTTAACGACTTCATTGGCTGGAAAGTAAGAAACAACGATGCTTATAAGTTCTGCCTTCGTTCATCAAGCACAATCAATGCCAATACTTGGGTGTTATGTACGGACGAACAGCTGCCATTATTAAATGCAGTAACCGCAAATGCTAAGCCGCTTGGTGAGATTGTTGGAGAGGATTATATTTTCAACGGCATTCAGACAAGTGCGAATCGGGTTTATGTATTTGTCCCAATTTCAGAAACGCGAACAACTTACACCTTTAAGGCTTTTGACGGTAATGAATATGAAGTAGAAAAAGCTGTAACAAAACCATATTTCAAAACAGCTCAGGGTGCAGCAGCAATGAGCACTTACCGTACATTCAAGCCCAATGCCCGTGTATTTTTTCCATATAAAAAAGATAATGACGGACATCTACAGTTGATACCTCTTGCAACTATCCAAAGACGCTATCCTCTGTTCTATACATTCTTAATGGCTGCAAAGCCTGAGCTGAGCAAGGGATCCAGAGATATTCAACCCAAGCCCACTACTGTGGACGAATGGTATCGCTACGGAAGACACCAAAGCCTTGAGGCATGTGAGGTAGAAGAAAAGATGATAGTAGGAGTATTAGCTCAGACTGATAAATATGCCATAGACAACAATGGAACCTTAGTATCATCTGGCGGTACAGCAGGGTATTGTCTGGTTAGTATTCCTTCGGGTTGTGAATACTCCATCTACTACATACAAGCCATACTGGGTTCAATACAAGGGGAATGGCTTGCCTCTCTCTATGGTGAGATATTCCGTGGTGGTTATATTGCCCGTGGTACAAAGGTGTTGAATCAAATACCAATTAGGGAAATAGATTTCACAAACCCAAATGAGCGCAAAATTCACGATGATATTGTTGTTCGTCAAAAGAGGCTTATTGGGTTAGGCGATAAGTTAAGTAAAGCTTCAAAGAACCAAAGAAGCCTTATACCATTACAACGCCAATTTGATTTGCTTAAACAAGAACAACAGAATGTCATCAACATGCTTTACGGTATGAAAAATGACGAAGTAGCATTAATACCTAAGATTAAAGAACTCTATGCAACTGATTGAAAATGCAACAAGTCAAAAGCTGAGAGGTGCTTATTATACTCCTCCTGTAATAGCCAGATTTATTCTACAATGGGGAATTAATGGCAGTAGCGATTTGAATATACTTGAACCAAGTTGCGGTGACGGTGTATTTTTGGAGTGCATTGCCAATGATAAGATGCTTTACAATAGCGTTACTGCTGTAGAATACGAAGAGGAAGAGGCAATGAAGGCTCGAGCAATAACCTTGCACGATTCAGAAGTAGTTAATGCAGACTTCCATCGTTTCTGTCTTGATACTGATAAGCGTTTTAACTTAGTGGTTGGAAATCCTCCGTTTATTCGTTATCAGTATTATAACCCTGAACAGCAGAAATTGGCAGATGAAATATTCAAGCGTTCCAAGTTGAAAAGAACAAAACTAACAAATGCTTGGGTCACTTTTGTGGTAGGATGTAGTCAGCTGCTGACCGAAACAGGTAAGATGGGGTTCGTTATCCCATCCGAACTTCTTATGGTCAAGTATGCTCAACAATTACGCCAATACCTGGCAAAGAACTTTAACAAAATAAACATCATCTCTTTTGAAAATCTTGTTTTTGAGGAAATTCAGCAAGAAGTGGTTCTGCTATTGTGTGAAAAGAATAGCACTGACGAACACTTGATTGAGCACATCGAAGTAAAGGATGCGGATGGTTTGCTTAGCCTTGATCCTCACAGACTGAAATTTCCTACCAAGAAAATAGACTTCCATACAGATAAGTGGACATATTATTTCCTTGAAAAGGAAGAACTCGACCTGCTGGAGAAGGTAAAATGTAATATGCCCTCTATAGCTACTTACGCAAATGTAGAAGTCGGAATTACGACAGGAGCAAATGATTACTTTACCATACCGAAATCTATAGTAGATTTGTACAATCTTGAAGAGTATGCAAGACCGATGGTTGGCAGAAGCGTACAGGTGAATAGCCTATGTTTTACGAATAAAGATTGGCAGACGAATGTGGATTCAGAAGCGAAAGCACATCTTCTCGTTTTTCCCTCGGGAGTAAAAAAGAATGGTAATGATGGTGTTAGGGCTTATATTGAGAACGGAGAAAAGGAAGGCGTAAACAAGGGCTATAAGACAGGTATACGTGATGAATGGTACATTATTCCATCTATTAAGCTTTCTGATGCACTCTTTCTTCGTCGCAACAATCAGTATCCAAAGTTTGTATTAAATGAAGCTAAGGCTTATACAACAGATACTATGCATCGGGTATTCATCAAAGAGGGTGTGAACAAGAAAGCATTTGTAGCAAGTTATTATAACTCTCTATCTTTTACATTTGCAGAGATTCTTGGTCGCAATTTTGGTGGCGGCTGTTTGGAACTTATGCCAAGTGAGGTTGGTGGAATCTATATGCCTTATCGTGCCGAGAATGAGGCTTTATTTGCAGGCATTGACAGAATGTTACGCCAGAAGAAAACTGCCGATGAAATTCTTGATTATACCGACAGGATAATTCTTCATGAAGGTATGGGACTTAGTATCGAAGAAGTTCAAACTGCACGTTCCATCTGGCATAAGATTATGGGCAGACGTTTAAGTCGTGAGACTCTCGAAAAGAAGAAAGAAGTAAAGACTGAGAAGAAGACAAAGTACGCTCAACTGAACTTCCTTGACTTATTTGAGCAATATCAGAACAATAATATCGTTGAAAATAGCATAGTTCGTGAAGATATGGTTGAATACGTTGCATCATCTCACAAGCATCTTATCAATGAGTCTAAGAACGTGCTCATCAGCCTTGTTAAGAAAGATAACTTCGAACAATACCTTGATAAGTCTGCCAAGATTTATTATACAGGTAAAAGATTTCCGTCTACAGTAGCTCTCAACAAGTTGTACTACTTCATGCCTTATTTGAAGGGTAAGGGTATTCGTGACTTGTATTTGATAAAGATTGCCCGGGTAGGCACACGTAGGGAAGGCCAATCAGGTGAAGACAAGAACGATTTCCGCTTAGTTTTCGAAATTGAGTATGTAACCCAACTCTTTGATGACTATCAATCAATAGACTTGAAGATTTGGAGGACATTTACAGATACTACATTGAAGAATTTATTAAAATAAATCGATTATGATTTACAAGACCTTATATGACAAATTGAAAGGCCGTTCTATAGATAATGATTCTGAGAGCGATGTCGTATTACGCCTAAAAAAACAATATGCTGTATTATGTGAGTTTTTGGATAAAAATTATTTTCATAGCCACAGGATGTGTGAATCTAAACAAAAGCTACATGATATTTGTGACTCTATAATTGATGTTATTAAAAAAGTAGAAGCTGGTCATCGATCATCTGCTTTTGACCAGTTATATGAACTATATTTCAATAAGGATAAGCGAAACCGTCTTAATATGTGTGATACAGAAATAGGAACTTCATTCTACAGAATGAGGTCAGCAGATAACTACACACAATATACAAAGAATACGGAGGATGAGATGTACCATATCCCTTTCGATAAGCGATATTTGATAGGAAATGAACGTTATAGTTTGACAGGCTTCCCTACATTTTACTTATCATCCTCAATTTATTCTTGTTGGGAAGAATGCAATCGATGTAATTTAGATTTCTCGAATGTAGCTTTATTTAAAAATAGTGACAAGCTACTATTCCTTGACATGCTTCTACCTAAACCCAACAGTAGCATTCAGGATAAAACGCTTTTGGGGATACCTTTAATTTTAGCATCAAGACTAAAAGTAGCACACGATAAGGGAAAGTTTGTACCAGAATAAACGGTATACGCACACCGCAGGGGATGAAACCAACCTTTGCATGAAAGCACCACAGACGGACAGCGATACGGCAGGACAATCCACAGCAACCGCAGACCTTTCAGCCCTCAGTCTTGAAATCGTGGAATACAGAGAGAAGTCGATAGCCGTATTCGGTGGCACCAAGCCGATAAAGGACGTTCTGAAAGACTTGAA
>OOCR01000077.1_pt1 | contig 100105 bp, 85 predicted proteins | sample 1671491 | NCBI WGS metagenome assembly OOCR01 (sample SAMN06348162, study PRJEB24527) | human gut metagenome | biome: human gut; feature: ankylosing spondylitis patient; material: feces | host: Homo sapiens | place: China | collected 2015-10
CGAGCGCTCGAGCGCGTGCAGTTTCAAGGTGTGCGAGCAGCAGAGCGCGCAGGCGAGCGCGTCGGCCGCGTCGGTGCGCGGAAGAGTCTCCAAGCCGAAGAGGAGCGCCATCATCTGCTGAATCTGCGCTTTGTCGGCTTTGCCGCTTCCGGTCACGGCCTGTTTGATTTCGCTCGGCGTGAATTCTTCGACGCGCAGCCCCTTGAGAGCCGCCGCGACGAGCGCCGCGCCGCGCGCCTGCCCGAGGCGAAGCGTGCTTTGCGGATTGATGTTGACGAAGACCCGCTCGGCCGAACAAACGGTCGGCTGATGCGTTTCGATGAGTTCGGTCAAGCGCGACGTGATGACGCCGAGCCGGAAAGCAAGCTCCCCGTCGGGCACGTCGATGACGCCGCAGGCGACGAACCGTTCGGTGCCCCCGCGCACTTCGACAACGGCCCAACCCGTGTGATTCAACCCCGGGTCCATGCCGAGGATGCGCAGGGGAGCCGTCGTCGTGGAAGTCCCGAGCGCGTCCGTCATCAGGGCTTCAACCCCCCGAAGCCGCCCATGCCGGGAAGACCCATGCCGCTCAGGGCGCGCATCATGCGGGAAAGGCCGCCTTTTTTCATGCGCTTCATCATTTCCTGCGTCTGCTCGAATTGTTTCAGGAGACGATTCACTTCTTGCACGGGTACGCCCGCACCGGCGGCGATGCGCTTCTTGCGGCTCGCCTTGATAAGTTCGGGCTTGCGGCGCTCCAGGGGCGTCATCGAGTCGATGATCCCCATCGTGCGGCGCACTTGCTTTTGGACTTCTTTGTCGTTGACCTTGCCCGCCATCTCCTGGAACTGCGCGGGGAGCTTCTCCAGGATCGAGGAGAAGTTGTCCATGGCGCCCATTTGCGAAAGCTGCGCGCGGAAATCGTTGAGGTCAAAGCGGTCGCCCGACTTCAATTTCGTCGCGAGCTTTTCGGCTTCGGCGAGGTTGATCGACTTTGTGACGTCCTTCACAAGACCCACGATGTCGCCCATGCCGAGGATGCGGGAGGCCATCGCTTCCGGATCGAACGCATCGAACCCCGTCAGTTTTTCGCCCGAACCTACGAACTTGATGGGTTTCCCGGTGACGTGGCGCACCGAAAGCGCCGCACCCCCGCGGCTGTCGCCGTCCGTCTTCGTGAGGATGATCCCCGTGAGAGGGAGCCGTTCGTGGAAAGCCTTTGCCGTATTGACCGCGTCCTGACCAAGCATCGCGTCGATCACGAAGAGCGTTTCGGCGGGCTTCAGGAACGTATTGAGTTCGGCAACTTCGCGCATCATCGCTTCGTCGATCGCCAGACGACCGGCCGTGTCGACGATCAGAACGTCGTAGAAGCGACGGCGGGCATGGTCGATCGCGCCCGCGGCAATGTCGAGGGGTTTTTCGTTCGGAGTCGAGGGGAACCAGTCGGCGCCCGCCTGTGCGGTGACGGTCTTCAACTGTTCGATAGCGGCGGGTCGATAGACGTCGGCCGACACCGTCAGAACCTTTTTCTTCATCGTCTCGACGAGGTACTTCGCGAGCTTGCCCGCGGAGGTCGTCTTACCCGCACCCTGAAGGCCCGCAAGAAGAATCACGGCCGGAGGCTGCACGCGCAGATTGAGACTGCGCTCTTCTTCGGACAGGTCGCCCCCGATGATGGCGGTGAGCTCGCGCTGCACGACGCCCACGAGCGCCTGACCGGGGTTGAGGTTGCCGACCACCTCCTCGCCCATGGCTTTTTCTTTGATGCGGGCGAGCACCTCGCGGACAACGGGGAGCGCCACGTCGGCTTCGAGAAGCGCCATGCGCACTTCGCGCAACATGTCGCGGGTGTTTTCTTCCGTAAGGCGCGCCTGACCGCGCATCGTCTTCACGATTTTCGAAAGACGCTGGCTGAGTGAATCGAACATGTGGGTTCCTCTGTGGATCCCGGCGTCAACCGCGACGGGGATCGGAATTTCGGCCGGCTGCGTCGGGGGCGCAGTCGCCCGAAAAGGGCGAGCGCCGCACCCGGAGCCCGCCGGACGTGCCGCTCCGGGATCGGTCGGAAGCACTGAAACTTCAGTCTTTCCTAAGACCGGAGGCTATAGAATAAAGACAATTGCGGCGGGTCTTCCCGAGCATCCCGGACGGGGTGCGGGCCCGCGGCATCCGGGGAGTTTTCCGTCCCTCGGAAAACGACATATTTTAAGGGGAGCCGGCCGCTTTTGCTTGTACGGTCATTCAGCCGGCCGCACATCGAAGAGGACCAAAGAGGACCACGGTCGACGAGCTCCGACGACGAATCGAGAAAGAACGAATGACAATGATGACGATTTGCACGGGCCTGGCCGCCCTCCTTTATCTTGCGGCCGGAACGGCCATCGTGGGGGCCATGAAAAACGACACGCCGCGCGCGTCGGGACTCATCCGAGTGCCGATTTTGCTCGGCATGCTCCTTCAGGGGTACGCGATTCAGGGCGAGATGTTTCGCGCCGACGCCGTTCACTTCGGGTTCGGCTTTGCGATCTCGGTGACGTTCTTCTTCGCCGTGCTCGTGCTTCTTGTCGAATCGTACGTGCACCGTCTGCACGGCCAGTTCGGGATCATTCTCGTGGCGGCCGCCTTTGCCGTGCTTCTCCCCGTGGTCTTCCCGGGGCAACCGATTCCGGCCGCCGAATGGACGACGCTCTTTCGCTGGCACCTCCTCCTGGCCATCGCCGCCTACGGCTTCATGACGATCGCGCTCGTGCATGCCGTCTTGATGGGTTGCCAGAACCGCGCGCTCAAAGCACCTGGTGAAGAGTCGAAGTTCCTCGCTTCGATGCCGGGGCTCGTCGTCATGGAGCGGATTTTCTTCCGCATCGTTGCGGCGGGGTTCCTCTGTCTCACGCTCGTTCTCGTGACCGGGTCGATCGCGACGAAGGAGCAGTACGGCGTCTTCATCCATCTCGACCACAAGATGATTCTCACGTGGCTCTCTTGGGCGATCTTCGGGTTGCTGCTCGCGGGCCGCTACTTCGCCGGGTGGCGCGCCAAGACCGCGCTGCGGTGGTTCTGGGTGGGCTTCGCGGTTCTCGTCGTCGCGTACGTGGGCTACAGCTTCATCCTTGAAGTCTTCTGAGCAACGGGCATGGGACGCATTCTCTTTTTCGTGGGACTCGCCGTCCTCATGTGGGTGGCGTGGGCGATCTCGCGCCGCAACAACAAGCTCGACAACGAAGAGCGCCGCGAACTGCGGCGCCTTCGTCGGGAAAAGGCCGAAGGCGAAAAGCGTGCCGAACGCACGCGTGCCCTCGGCGAAACGATGGTGAAGTGCGCGCGGTGCGGGACGTACTTCCCGAAGAGCGAAGGCGTTCGCCGGGGCGATCGCCTCTACTGTTCGGTCGCGTGCCGCGACAAATCGAACGATTCGAACGGAGCCGACCCGTCGTGAAGGCTTTCGTACAAACCGGCCGACTCGACGGCGTTCTCCAACGCACGTCTCCTCACTGCGACGCCCGCCCTGCGGGCGTTGTCGTTTCGCTACTCGTACTGCACTACATTTCCCTTCCCGCGGGGGTGTTCGAGGGCGAATGCGTCGACCGGCTCTTTACGGGCACGTGGCGCGAGGGGGACCCCGACGAGGTACGGAACCTGCGCGTTTCGGCGCATTTTTTCATTCGCCGCAACGGCGAAATCCGTCAGTACGTCTCTATCGACGATCGGGCCTGGCACGCGGGACTATCGAACTTTCGGGGTCGAAACGCCTGCAACGATTTTTCGGTTGGGGTTGAAATCGAAGGAACGGGCGAGGTGCCTTTTGAAGATGCGCAGTACGCGGCCTTGGGGCGCTTGATCGAGCGGCTCGTCGAGCTTTTGCCCCTTCGATTCGTTACGGGCCACGAGGTGATCGCTCCGGGTCGGAAGCAGGATCCCGGTCCCTTTTTCGACTGGGACCGCGTCGAGCGGATGCTCCCCGCGGGGCTGGTCCGCGCCACCGATCCCGAAGACTGCGATCGGGCGGCGCTCGAGGAACGCATGCGGGCGCTCGCGGCGGCCGTCGGTGCCTGACCGCCCGCAGGCACTTCGATTCCGGCCATGCCTTGTTGCATGTAGGTACGGTTGCACGTGTCCGACATCGGGCGGTTTTGCTATAGTCCCGAAAAATTTCTTCTCGAATCCTGCTTCTTCGAACCGTACTGCACAAGGACCGACGCCGACATGCTCGCTTCTCTCCTTCAGCTCGTTATCGGCCTCGTCACGACCATCGTCGGGGCGATGCTGCTTCTTCGCGCCTGGCTTTACTACTGGGCCGTTTCGTCGCGCCATCCGCTCGTCGAGATGTCGCGTCGCACGACCGATTGGCTGGTCGGGCCGCTCTCGAAAATCGTCCCCGCCAAGGCGGGGATCGACCGTGCCTCGATTTTGGGTGCGTTCCTCACGGCCTGCGTGACGGTGGTGCTCATGCGACTTCTCGCTGGCGGCTTCATCGCCGCGCCGCTCGGCCTCGCGATTGCGCCTTTTGCGCTCCTTTTCCGCTGGGCGCTTGAAATGATTTCCTGGGGGACGCTCATCTGGGCGGTGCTTACGTGGGTGAATCCGGGGAGTCCCATGACCTACACGCTCGCTCTGCTGATCGACCCCTTCCTGCGACCGGTTCGCCGCATGCTCCCGAACTTCAAGGGGATCGACTTCGCGCCGCTCGTCGTCATTTTGCTTGCGAACGTGTTGCTGATCTTCGTCGCGCCGCTTTCGCGCGGGTACCTCGTCTTCTGACGCATTTGAACGCGCGCGAATTTCTTCTCAGAAAAGCCGAAAGCCCGAGACGACGTCTCGGGCTTTCGGCTTTTTCGGGTGCAGGTTCAGTGCGAGTTCGAGTGTCTCGACCCGTCGGCCGACCGGCCGATGAGCGCGAGCGCTTCCGCGCGCGAGAGTGCGTAGTCCTGCGAGCCGCGGTGCGTCACCTTGACGGCGGCCGCATAAGCACCTACACGAGCAGCTTCGACCGGATCCGCCCCTTCGACAAGCCCCCAGAGAAGACCGCCCCGATACGCGTCGCCCGCGCCGACCGGATCGAGCGCGGTCATCCCTTCGGGAAGCGTCGCGGCGGGGACGAACACGGGCGCGTCCGCCCCCGGCAGCCACACCGAAGAGCCGCGCGCGCCGTGCGTATGCCAGACGGTTTTGCCCGATGCGGCGAGCATCCGCGGAGTGAGCCCCGTGAAGCGTTCGATGAGTTCGGCTTCGTAATCGGAAAAAGCGACCCCGAAGGCGCCCGAAACGAGCGTGTGCAAGCCCTCGGGCCCGTAGAGGGGGGTGGCTTGTCCGGGGTCGAAGAGGTAGGGAATCCGCGCTTCCAGGCATCGCTCGGCCTGCCGCAGGGTGGCACGCCGTTCGCCCGGCGCGAGAATCGCAAGCTTCGCCCCCGCTTCGGGCATCGGTGCTTCGTCCGCGCGATCGAGCGCCCCCGCATGAAAGGCGGCGATTTGGTTTCCGTCCGCATCCGTCGTGATGAAGCACTGCGACGAGAAGCAGTCTTGAAGTACGACGAGGCCTGAAAGGTCCGCTCCCCAGCTTTTGAAGCGCTCCAGGTAGGGACCGCCGTCGGCGCCGAGAGCACCCCAGAGGACGGGCCGTCCTCCGAGTGCGAGCATCGCCCAGGCGATGTTCGCGGCACAGCCCCCGAAGGAGCGTCGCATGACGGGGGTCGGGAAGGTGAGGTTGATATGGTCGAGCCCTTCGGGGGTCAAGGTATCGGAGAAGCGCCCGGGCGTGGCGAGCACGGTGTCGTAGGCGACGGACCCCGCGACGAGTACGGCGGGTGAAGGCGTCGAAGCAAGAGGAGAAAGCGAAGCGGTCATGAGGAAACAGGGAAAAACATTCGCCCCGAAACCGAAGGTCGCGGGGCGAAGCGGAAAGTCTGAAGGATAACGGCGCCCGTCAGAGGAGCGGATCCACCGCCTTGACGGCTACGTTCGAAGCGCCGTGCGGCAGGGGCGTCGTCACCGTAACGCGGGTGGCGACGGAGTCGCCGGCCGCGAGCACCGCGGGCGTCTGCGGATAGCCGTAGTCGGCGGGCTCGAGCAGACGCTGTGCGATGGTGTCGCCCGCAGGGTCGAGGAGTTTCACCTCCAGGGTCGGCAGGTACTGCGGACGGTCCGTCGTGTTGGCGATCGTGATCGCCACGACGACGGGGACGGGTGCATCGGCAGGCGCCGACGCGTTGGCGCCGCTCATCCCGGACGTCGCATTTGCAACGGTCGCCGGCGTTTCCTCGGGAGCAATCGCGGGAACCGCCTCAAGACGCCCCGTCACGGTGAGGGCCGCGGGTTCGAACCACACGAAGCCCGGGCAGGGCAACGTACGGCAGACGTCCTGGTAAATGACACGCAACGCGGGCATCTGCTGCAGAACCGGTCGATGGAAGTACAGGAGCGCGGCCGCGGCGAGCACGACGAGGAGAAGAAACGCAACGAGCGCCTTGAGTATCCCGAAGCCCCCCGACGCGGCGGGGGGTTCGGCGCGGGAATCGAATTCGGCGAGCTCGTCGGCAAGCGCGCTCATGGCGGCTTCGCCCTTGACCGCGGGGTCTTCGGGCGCGATTTTCGCTCGAAGAGCTTCTTCAAGACGCGCGTCGTCGACGGACGCGGTTTCCGCCTTGGAGAGCGAAAACACCGTACCGCATTCGCCGCAACGCAACGTCTCGTCCGCTTCAACGTCGTCGAAACGCCAAAGTGCGCCGCAGGCCGGGCATCGAAGGATTTTCGCCATGGTTGAGTTCCCCCTCTCTCGGATTTGTTTCTCTTGTGGATCGTGACGGCTCGAACGCCCGATGCAATCAGGCGCGCGTGCCCGCGATGCAGACCCAGTCGCCTTCCTGACGCCAGACGGCGAGCTTCACGGCGGGGTCGACCGCGCGGTAGGCCTCGATCACCTCGTCGGCTTGCTTCGCGAGCACGCCGGAGAGCACGAGTCGACCGCCCGGGGCGACGCGACCGAGGAGCGCGGGCGCGAGGAGCTTCAACGGGTTGGCGAGAATGTTCGCGACGACGATTTCGAAGGTACCGTCCTTCATACCTTCGGGTAGCACGAATTCGGCTTCGACGTCGTTCATGCGGGCGTTGTCGACCGCGGCTTCGACGGCCTGCGGGTCGATGTCGGTGCCGACTGCTTCGCGTGCGCCGACGAGTTTCGCGGCGATCGCGAGAATGCCGGTGCCGCAGCCGTAGTCGAGCACGCGGTCGTCGGCACCGACGTTCGCGTCGAGCCACTGAAGGCAGAGGTGCGTCGTCGGGTGCGAGCCCGTACCGAACGCCACGCCCGGGTCGAGACGCAGATTGAGGGCGCCCTCTTTGGGTTCGTGCCAGGTCGGGACGATCCAGAGGCGGTCGGAAACCTGCGTGGGCGGGAACTGCGCCTGTGTGAGACGAACCCAGTCCTGATCCTCGACGGGAGCGCTCGAAAGTACTTCGGGCATGTCACAGCCGAGTTCTTTGCAAAGACGTTCGAGTTCGGCGACGAGGTCGAAATCCTGTTCGACCAGAAGCGACACGATCGAACGGGGCCAGGCGCAGGCCGCAGGCTCGAGCCCGGGTTCGCCGTAGAGGGGCTGCTCGTCGGGGCGGTCGGCGTCCGCGTCTTCAATGGTCGCGGAGAGCGCCCCGGCATCCATCAGTTGGTCGGCGAGTGCTTCCGCACAGCGTTCGTCGGCAAGAAGTTTGATTTCACGCATGTCGAATCGGGCTCCGATGTTCGTTGTGTCCGAGTCGTTACAGAGCGGGACGCCGGACAAGGGAGAGGTGAGAAAAGATGAAACGAAACGGGGCTCCCTCGGGGAACCTCGGAAAAAAAGAAGACGGAGGCCGCGGCCTCCGTCTTCGAAGTGTACTTGAGAACTCAGCCGGCGCTTGCGCGGTGGCGAAGCTTTTCTTCCAAATAGTGGATGCTCGTTCCGCCTTGGAAGAAGCGCTCGTCGGCGAGAAGTTCGCGATGGAGCTTCGTGTTGGTCTTGATGCCTTCGACGGCGAGCTCCGAGAGTGCCACGCGCATCCGGGCGATCGCCTGCTCGCGGGTGTCGCCGTGCGCGATGATCTTGCCGATCATGCTGTCGTAGTAAGGCGGCACGGTGTAGCCCGCAAAGACGTGCGTGTCGATGCGAATGCCGGGGCCGCCCGGCAGATGCCAGGCCGTGACCTTGCCCGGGCTCGGGACGAAGGTGAAGGGGTCTTCGGCGTTGATGCGGCACTCGATCGCGTGACCGCGCATCTCGATGTCGCGCTGACGGTAGCGCAGGCGCTCGCCCGCGGCGATGCGGATCTGTTCGCACACGATGTCGATCCCGGTGACGAGTTCCGTCACGGGGTGTTCGACCTGAACGCGCGTGTTCATTTCAATGAAGTAGAACTCGCCGTTTTCGTAGAGGAATTCGAACGTGCCGGCGCCCCGATACCCGATGCGGCGGCAGGCTTCGACGCAACGGCTCCCGAGCTTGTCGATAGCGCGACGCGGAATCCCGAAAGCGGGCGCTTCTTCGATCACCTTCTGGTTGCGGCGCTGCATCGAGCAGTCGCGCTCGCCGAGGTAGATGGCGTTCTGGAAGTTGTCGGAAAGAACCTGGATTTCGATGTGACGCGGATTTTCCAGGAACTTTTCCATGTAGACGGTCGGGTTGCCGAACGCAACGCGCGCCTCTTCGCGGGTCATCGCCACCGAAGTGAGGAGCGCGGCTTCGGTGCGCACGACGCGCATGCCGCGACCGCCGCCGCCACCCGCGGCCTTGATGATGACCGGGTAGCCGATCTGGCGGGCGATGCGAAGGACTTCCTGAGGATCCTCGGGAAGCGCCCCGTCGGAGCCCGGAACGCAGGGTACGCCCGCTTCGCGCATCGCCTTCTTGGCGCTCACCTTGTCTCCCATGAGGCGAATGCTCTCGGCGCGCGGACCGATGAAGGCGAACCCCGAATGCTCGACGCGCTCGGCGAAGTCCGCGTTCTCGGAGAGAAAGCCGTAGCCCGGATGGATGGCTTCGGCGTCCGTCACCTCGGCTGCGGAGATGATCGCGGGGATGTTCAAGTACGAAAGCGGCGACTGCGCGGGGCCGATGCACACGCTCTCGTCGGCCAGACGCACGTACTTCGCGTCCGCGTCGGCCGTCGAATGTACGGCCACCGTCTTGATGCCCATTTCGCGACACGCGCGCTGAATGCGCAGAGCGATTTCACCGCGGTTGGCAATGAGGATCTTTCCGAACATAAGGAGCTCCGCCTCTTATTCGAGGATGAGGAGCGGCTGGCCGAATTCGACGGGCTGGCCGTTTTCGACGGCAAAACCCGTGACGACGCCGTCCTGATCGGCTTCGACTTCGTTCAGCAACTTCATGGCTTCGATGATGCCGATCACCTGGCCCTTCTTCACGGTGTCGCCCACTTCGACGAAAGGAGCGGCGCCGGGCGAGGGCGCGCGGTAGAAGGTGCCCACCATGGGGCTCGTGATCGAGCGGCTGTTGGTCTGCGGTTCGGGGGCGGCGGGCGCGGGAGCGGCCGCAGGGGCTGCGGGCTGAGCAACGGCCGCAGGAAGAACGGCGGGGGCCGCCACCGTCACCGTCTGGGCGACGGGCGTTCCGGGGCGATTCACGATGCGGACGCGGTCTTCGCCTTCGGTGATTTCAAGTTCGGCAACGCCGCTTTCGCTAACGAGGTCGATGAGCGTTTTCAGTTTACGCAGATCCATGGCAGAAAAACCTTTGTGTGTGATGTGAGGGAAGGGCCGGACGGCGGGGGCCGGTCGCTCTTCGGGACGCGCGAACTTCCCGACCGAACTCTTCGGGCGGGGAAGATGAAACTTCCGCTGGAAAAGGGGGCGGAACGGACGTCGCGGAGAGAGGGAAGGCGCAGATTGTACGCAAATGTCGCGAATGCGGCGTCAACTCTCCCTTATTTCTTCGCAATTCTCGACACTTCCGGGTGAAAAGTAAAGAGAGAAATCCTTCGAAGCGGAGTTCTTCGGAACGCATCCCCCACCTTTCGGCGGCAAACGGAAGCGAAAAATGCGATTTGACAGAAGTTTATCGAGGCGGCGCGGCATTGCCATGCCCTCAATCGGGTAATCCTCTTCATCCTTCCGCGTCACTCCTGTCCTCATTCTTCGGACGGGGTGACAAAGGAATGACGGGGTGCGGCTTGCGCACTCCGGTCCCCGCATCCTCACGTTCGGCGCTTTCCTGCGCCCCGGTGCCCTACGATCCGCACGAGAACGAGTTCGGGTGAGGCGCCTTCCCGCACGTCGAGCCGCGTTCGTGCTCGGATCGGCTTCGAGCGTTCCACGGCGAGCATCAGACGCTCCGTTTCGCCCGTACGCGGCTCCTCGACCCGAAAGTCGATCCGGGCGTTGAGAAGCGCGATTTCGACCGACTTCGCATCGCTCGCGTGAAGGACGATTTCGGTGACGGTGCCGGGAAGCGCCGCGCCCGCGGTCGCTTCGCCTTCGAGTCTCCCCTCGAAGGGAGCGAACACCCCGTCGAGAAGCTCGCGCGCAAGCGTGCGCTTCTCCGCCGTAGCGCGCTCGCGCGTGCCCGGGAAAAAGAGGTCCGCTTCGGCCGCAATGCGACGACGCAACTCCGAAAGCGCGCTCTCGTCGGACGAACCCGAAATCGTGCGGGCGGCCTCCCGAATGTCGTCGGGGAAAAGCGTTCCCGAAATACCCTCCTCGACGAGCTTGCGAACGACCTCGTAGGCAAGCGTTTCACGGTCCCGAGCGCGGGGTGCGGCCGGGAATCGGGAATCGGGACAAGGCGCGGCATTCGATTTGCGACGGGCAGACGACATGGTCAAACTCGATGACGAACGGAAGGGAAGAACAACAGGATGCGCGGCCGAGTACCTTTTCACGGTTCTTCGGCTTGTCGCTCTCGGGCCGGGCGTGGGAAAATCACGGATCCTCGGGGGGCGATCCGTGTATTCGCAGGTTCGGCCCCTCGACATTCGAGCGACGTCGTCCGAGCGCGGTGCGCGCGGATTCGCCCGCCGCGCCTTCCCTTTTCGTCGGGCGACGCGGACATCCTTCGACGATATTTTGGCAGGTCAGGCATGCACATTCATATTCTCGGCATTTGCGGTACCTTCATGGGCGGCGTCGCACAGCTCGCCCGTGCGGCCGGTCACCGTGTGACGGGCTGCGACAAGAACGTTTATCCCCCGATGAGCGACGCGCTGCGCGCGGCGGGGATCGAACTCGTCGAAGGGTACGATCCGTCGCAGTTGGAGCTCGCGCCCGACCTGTGGGTGATCGGAAACGCCGTCTCGCGCGGAAATCCCCTGCTTGAGGCCGTCCTCGAGTCGGGTGCGCCCTACACGTCGGGCCCGCAGTGGATGTCGGAACACATCCTGCAGGGGCGGCACGTTCTCGCCGTGGCGGGTACCCACGGGAAGACCACCACCACGTCGATGCTCGCCTGGATTCTCAAGGAAGCGGGCCTGGAGCCCGGATGGCTGATCGGGGGCGTTCCGCAATGGAGCAACCTTTCCGCAAACCTCGGTCGCACGGATGCGCCTTTTGTCATTGAGGCCGACGAGTACGACACGGCCTTTTTCGACAAGCGCAGCAAATTCGTCCATTACCGCCCCCGCACGGCGATTCTCAACAACCTCGAGTACGACCACGCGGACATCTTCGAAAACCTCGCGGCGATCGAAAAACAATTCCATCACCTCGTGCGTACGATGCCGGGTTCCGCCCTCGTCGTTCGCAATGCCCGCAGTGAAGCGCTCGATCGGGTGCTTGCGATGGGGTGCTGGTCGCGTACGACCGCGTTCGACGCGCCCGAGGGCGAGGCGGGTTGGTCGCTTGCGGGCGAGGCGGGGATCTACCGCGTTCAGAAGGACGGGAACACCGTCGGGGATTTGCGCCTTACCATGCCCGGGCGCTACAACGCCCTCAACGCCCTGGCCGCTCTCGTTGCGGCCACGAACGTCGGGGTCGAGCCCGCGACGGCCCTCGAAGCGCTTGCGTGCTTCGGAGGCGTCAAGCGCCGTCAGGAAGTCAAAGGGCGCGCGTACGGTTGCACCGTGATCGACGACTTCGCGCACCATCCGACCGCCATCGAAGAGACGATCGGTGCGGTTCGCGAAGCGATGCGCGCCTCGGGCGAGCCGGGGCGTCTTTTGGCCGTGCTCGAACCCCGAAGCAATACGATGAAGCTCGGTACGATGAAGGGGCGCCTCGAAGGGGCGCTCTCCGGAGCGGACGCCGTTTACTGCTATGCGGGTTCGGGCGTGCGTTGGGAGCCGGGCGACGTGTTGCATCGCAACGCGTTCGCGACGCACGATTTGGACGCGCTCGTCGCCCGAATCGCGGCGGATGCGCGTCCCGGGGATCGGATCCTCTGCATGAGCAACGGCGCTTTCGGCGGCGTGCACGGGAAGCTCCTCGCGGCGCTCGCCGAAAAAGAACACAAGGAAGCAAAGTAAGCGCAATGACGAACGAACTTTCGGAAATCGGGATGCCGGGGCCGATCCAAGGCACGGCCGAAAAGAAAAAAGGATTTCTCTATCTGCACGGATTTCTCTCCTCGCCCGCGTCGGCAAAGTGCCGCGAACTGGCCGAGGCGGCCCGTGCGGCGGGCTTTGTCTTCGTCGCGCCCGACCTCAATCTCGCGCCCGCCAAGGCGGCGGATCTGGCGGAAGCGCAGGTGCGCGCGATGGAAAGCGAAGGTCTGGAGGTGACGGTCGTCGGATCGAGCCTCGGAGGCTTTTATGCCGGGCGTCTTGCCCGACGGTTCGGTCTTCGCGCGGTGCTTCTCAACCCGTGCCTCAATCCCTGGGCGATCGTATCGAGGGAAACGGGGCTCCGCACGATCTACGGCACGGACCGCACGCTTCTCGTCGAGGAGCGCTTCGCGGACGAACTTCTGGCGCTAGCCGAAGCGACGCCGCCCGTCCCCGCGGACCTGACGCGCACGCTCGCCGTGATTTCCACGGCCGACGAAGTGCTCGACTGGAAGGACGCGTACGGGAAACTGAAAGGTGCCGAAATTCTTCTCTCCGAGGGTGACAACCATCGGCTCGAACGTTTTGCGGAGTTCATTCCTGCGATCCTGAGCGTCGCGAACGAAGGGTGAGCCGCAGGGCGCAAACGCCAAGAACAGCAGAACAGCACGAACAAGACGGAAACACACACCATGCATCTCTATTTCGAAGAGGACGGCGCCTTCAAGGCGGGTACCGTTCTCAGTCAGGCCGGTACCGCCTATCAGGTGGAACTGACGACGGGACGCCGCACGAAGGTGAAGCAGGCGAACGTCTTTTTCTCCTTCGAGTCGCCGAGCGCCTCGGAACTCATGACGCGCGCGCCGCTGGAGGCGGCCGAGCTCGATCCCGCCTTCCTTTGGGAAGTAGCGCCCGAGTCGGGCGAATTCGGCTTTGCGGACCTTGCGGCCGAATATTGGGGCGGCGACGAAGGGCCCGTGCAGAAGGCCGCGCTTCTTCTTGCACTTCACGGCAATCCCGTCTACTTCTACCGCAAGGGGCGCGGCGTCTACCGGCGCGCTCCCGCCGACATTCTCCAAAAAGCGTTGGAAGCGGTCGAAAAGAAAAAGCGTCTCGAAGCGCAGAAGACCGCCTGGGCGAAAGCCATGGCGGCAGGGGAGCTTCCCGAGGAGATCGGTCGTGACGCGCTGAAACTTCTGACGAAGCCCGACAAGAACGGCATCGCCTGGAAGGCTCTTTCCGACGCCGCGTCGGAAACGCGTCAGACGCCGCTCCGACTGCTTCTTTCGCTCGGCGCGATTCCTTCGGCCTGGAACTGGCACGTCGAAAGCTTCTACGCTCTCAACTTCCCCCAAGGTCGGGGCTTTCCCGCGGAACTGCCGCTGCCCGGAACGTTCGGCGAGGATTTGCCCGTGGCCGAGGTCGACGCCTTCTCGATCGACGATTCGGCAACGACCGAAATCGACGATGCGGTGAGCGTCACGCATCTGGAAGACGGTCGCACGCGCGTGGGCGTTCACATTGCGGCGCCCTCGCTCGGGATTCTCCGCGACGACCCCCTGGACAAGACGGCGCGCTCGCGCATGAGTACGGTCTATGCGCCGGGGCTCAAGACGACGATGCTTCCCGAGCCTTGGGTGAAGGCTTTTTCGCTTGACGAAGGCACGGCCGTTCCCTGCGTGTCGATCTACTTCACGGTGAAGGACGAAACGTTCGAGGTCGAGTCGAGCGAAACGAAGCTCGAAAAGATCGTCGTCGCGAAGAACCTGCGCTATGACAAGATCGACGACCTCGTGACGGAAGAGGCCCTGGCCGCCGACGCCCTCGAAATTCCGTACGCGCACGAAGTCGCTTGGCTCTGGCACTTCGCGAAGGCGCTTCAAAAGAAGCGCGAAGAAGTGCGCGGTCGCCCCGAACCCACGGGTCGCATCGACTGGTACTTCGTGCTCGAAGGCGAAGGACGCGACGCGCGCGTCGTCGTGAAGGGCCGTCGCCGCGGGGCGCCGCTCGATCTGCTCGTCGCGGAACTCATGATCCTTGCGAACAGTACCTGGGGGCTGTGGCTCGAAGAAAAGAGGACGCCGGGGATCTACCGCTCGCAGCGTATGGGGCGAGTGCGCATGAGCACGAGCCCGGCGCCGCACGACGGTCTGGGGGTCGCACGCTACGCATGGTCGACGTCGCCTTTGCGCCGCTACGTGGACCTCGTGAACCAGCGCCAGATCGTCTCGGCGCTTCTCGGCACCGGACCCGTTTATCAGGGGAACGATGCGGACTTCTTCACGATTGTCAGTCAGTTCGAAGCGATCTACGGTCTCTACAACGACTTCCAGACCCGGATGGAACGCTACTGGTCGCTGCGCTGGATCGAACAGGAAGGAGTCAAGGAACTCGAAGGCGCCGTCATCAAGGGCGAACTCGTCCGCATCGACGGGCTCCCCTTCGTGCATCGCGTGGCGGGTCTTCCCGAAGATCTCGCCCGCGGTCGCAAGGTACGCTTGCAGGTCATCCGCTGCGATCTCGTGGACCTCGTGATGGAGACGAAGCTCCTCGCGGTGCTCGACGAAGCGGAAACCTCGACGGAGGACTTCGACGAAGAGGTGCTCGACGAAGAAGCCGAGGTCGCGGAATCCGCGGAAGCCGCAAAGGGCGAAGCCTGCGCCGAAGCGAGTGCTCCCGAGGGGGATGCGTCCGCGGACGCGAACGTTGCGCCCGTCTCGTCCACGGTGTCGTAAGCACGGCATACCCCGCGTCGCGCGCGAAATTTCGACGGACTCGGGGTGCTTTGTGCTAGTCTCTCGGCGAGCCGCGCCTTCCGAAGCGCGACTCGCCGAGTTTTATTGACGTCGCTTCGGGGCGGTGGTCCGTCCGAAGACGATCCCCACAACCGATTCCCGCAAACCGGACCACGGTGCTCGCACCGAATCGACGACGAGGAGACGCAGAAGTATGGCGGCCCATGATCCGGAGGATCTGAAGAACCACCTTCCGCAGGAAGACGACGCGCCCTCGCCCGTGCGGGATTCGGACGAGGCGAGCCGTGCGCTCGCGCGCGTGCAGCAGATTCTCGAAGAGGATCAGGAGCGCACGAAGGACCACCCGATTCCGAAGACGGAAGAGGACGACGAGGCATTGCCCGTCTCCGTCGAAGCGGCCGCGGAACTGCGCGCCGTGTTGGAGCCCCTGCACCCCGCCGACATCGCCTGGGTGCTTGAAGCTCTCCCCGTCGACGAACGACTTGCCGTTTGGAATCAGGTCAAGAGCGAATCGGACGGCGACATTCTCGTTGAGGTCAACGACGGCGTTCGCGAAACCCTGATCGACGCCATGGACCGCGACGAACTCGTCGACGCGGTCGAAACGCTCGATACGGACGAGATCGCGGACCTGGTCGACGACCTCCCGCCCGACGTCATGGCGGAGGTTCAAGAGGGGCTTTCGCACGAAGAACGAGCGCAGTTGCGTGCGGCCATCTCCTATCCGGAAGAGAGCGTCGGGGCCCGCATGGACTTCGAGATGGTCTCGATCCGCGAGGAAGTGACGGTCGACATGGTGCTTCGGTACCTGCGTCGGTTCGAGGTGTTGCCCGATCACATGGATCAGATCTTCGTCGTCGACCGGCTCGGACATCTGAAGGGGTCGGTGGCGATCGCTCAGCTCCTCACGTCGGACCCGGCAACGCAGGTGCGCCGGATCATGAAGACCGATCGCCTCACCCTTAATCCGCTCGACGACGCGAGCGACGCCGCACAGGCTTTCGAACGTTACGACCTCGTGAGCGCGGCGGTCGTCGACGAAGCGGGACGTCTCGTCGGGCGACTCACCGTCAACGAAGTGGTCGACGTCATTCGTGAAGAAAGCGAAGAGGACGCGTTCGGTGCCGTTGGTCTCGACGACGAACAGGACTTGTTCGGCAGCGTCTGGGAGTCGGCCAAAAGCCGCTGGCTTTGGCTCGGGGTCAATCTCTGCACGGCATTTTTCGCCTCGCGCGTGATTTCCGCTTTCGACGGCACGATCGAGCGCGTGGTGGCGCTCGCCGCTCTGATGCCGATCGTGGCCGGGATGGCCGGGAATTCCGGCAATCAGACGCTGACGCTTCTCGTGCGCTCTTTGGCCATGGGGCAGGTGACGGAAGCCAACAAGGCCGACCTCATCAAAAAGGAAATCGGCGTCTCGCTCGTGAACGGCCTCATCTGGGGGCTGATCGCCGGGGCGTGCGCCTGGGGGCTCTATTGGGATCAGCCCGAAGGAAAGACGCTGGGGCTCGTCATGTGCCTTGCGATGCTTCTCAACATCATCCAGGGGGCGATCGTGGGGCTCGCGGTCCCGCTCCTTTTGCGCCGCTTCGGCCGCGATCCGGCTATGGGCGGATCGGTGCTTCTAACCTTCACGACCGACTCAGGGGGGTTCCTCATTTTCTTGGGACTTGCCACGTTCTTCTTTGCCTGACGGGGTGCGGCGTCGAAGCCCGAGTCGCGATCGACCAACCAAGCGAAAAGGGCGTTCCTCCGGGAACGCCCTTTTTGTTGCGCTTTCGTTCGGTGTTCGATTCCGCCTCAGAGGTCGCCGAAGAGGCGCTTCAAGTCGTCGAGGCTCCTTTTTGCTTCGGGCCTTTCCGAGTCGCTTTCCTTGCGGGAGACTTCCCGAACGGGGTAGTTGTCTTCGATTTCGTCCTTCCAGTACCCGAAGGGGCTCGAAGAGCGCAGGAACCGTTCGGCCGCTTCGGAGCCGATGCTCTCGACACGCAGAATGCGGTGCGTGTCGAATTCGATGTCGAGCCAGCGGCGCGACGGATCGTAACCAGCGGAGAGGATTCCTCCGCGATGAATCGGCTGCCTCTTCATTTTTGTGTCCTCCTCGAAGGGTGGCGTGCGCCCCGGGTCGACGTCGGGCGCACCGTCGATTCGTCCATTCTACCGAGCCCGGACGCTGTCGCCGAGAGCGGGTGTTTCCCGTACGTTTTCCGTGCTTTCTACTCAGGCATCCCGCACGAAAGCCCCTTTCCCGCTTGCATTCGTTCCCGCCGAGCGACGCATAATAGGGGACAACCTATCGGATGAATACGGAAAATTTACGCGCAGGGCCCGAAGTGCGCTTCCGAATTTTGGTTAGAATGCGCCCTTTCTTTATTCCGGAGCAAAGGACGGCCGCCCCTCGGAGAGGGGGCTTGAGGCGCCGTCGAACCGAACCATGAAATCTCACCGAACTCACGTCGCCCCGTCCTCAACCCGAACCCACCGGCCTTCCGAAACGAAGTCCGTTTGGGCGAAGCGCGTCGCCTTTACAGCGGTGGTCGGGACGATCGTCGGGCTCTGTGCGTTCGGCGAAGGATTCGGGCGTGTCTCGCTTGCCAAAACCGAACCGGCGGCCTTCGTCGAAGCGCCCCGCGTCGCGGAAGTGAAAGCCGTCGAGGCCGAACCCGCAGTCGTGCCCGTTGAAACCGTGCCCTCGAACCTCGGGATTTCGGGTACGTCCGTTGCGACCTACATTTCCCGCTCCTACCGCGTCACGCGCGAGGACGCCCTCCAGATGACGGAGTGGGCGATCGAAATCGGACGTGCTCAGGACGTCGATCCGCTCCTCATTCTCGCCGTCGTCGGCACGGAATCGAGCTACAACGCCAAAGCGAAGAGTTCCGCGGGGGCCGAAGGCCTCATGCAGGTGATGACCCGCGTGCACCTTGACAAATTCGAGCCCTTCGGGGGGCGTGCGGCCGCGCTCGAGCCCTATCCCAACATGGTGGTGGGAACGAGCATTCTTGCGTCCCTCATCAAAAAGACGGGCAACGTGACGAAAGCCTTGAAGTGGTACTCGGGGGCGGCTCTTCACGACACCGATTTCGGGTACGGTTCCAAGGTGCTCAAAGAACGGAGCCGTTTGCTCGTTGCCGCCAAGGGCGATTCGGACCGCGCGGTGCAACTCTCGCGCACGAAAAAGAGCGGCCCCGCCTTTGAAAAGAAGGCGGTCGTGAAGCACCTTCCCTACGAACACTGGGAAGCCGTGGAAGTAGCCGCGAACAAGGCGGCCGCAAAGCGCAATGCCGCCGCGGACGAAGCCGTGCTTCGGCTCGAAGGCGGCCGCGAAGTTGAGCTTGCGAACGTCGCTCCGAAGACCGACGCCGCTCCCGTGCGTTCGGCCGCGGGCGAAAAGCGCGCCTATCCCGCCGAGAAGAAAAGCGCGGGCGGAGCCGAGTCCCGCGGCTCCTGAGAACGCGTTCGCTCCTTTTCCCGCATCATTTCCCGCACGAGGCTCGGTAGAAGTTCGTTGTAGGCTTGTCCTCCGGACCGCCGGGCCTTTTTCGCATCGCGCGGGAGGGTGCGCGGTTCAGCGCTTCGGAAAGTCACCCGCGAGGGTCGAAACCCACACGGCGCAGGCCAGGCCCGCCGTTTCGGTACGAAAGACCCGGGGGCCGAGCAGCGTCGGGTGCCAACCCGCTTCTTCGGCCCGTTCGATTTCGGCGGGCGAAAAGCCCCCTTCGGGACCGACCGCAAAGACGATGCTCGCCAGGCCCGGCTCGATCGCGGGACGCGGGGCGTCCGCCTTCGCGCCCGGCGCGAGAAGGATGCGGAGCGCCCCTTCCGTTCGGAGGGCGTCGTCGAAGCTTGCCGCCCCGTCGACCGACGGAATCACATTGCGGCCGCACTGCTCGGCCGCGGCCCGAGCCGTTTCGCGCAGTTTCGCAAGGCGCTTTTCGAGTCGGTCGCCCGAAAGTCGGGTGACGCTCCGTTCGGCCGGTGTGACGACGATGTGCGAGACGCCCGATTCGGTTGCCTTTTCAACGATCCAGTCCATCTTTTCGGGCGACACCCAGCTCTGAACGAGCGTCATGCGAAGGGGCGATTCGACCGGAGGTTCTTCGACCCGGTCGACGTGTACGAAGGTGCTCTCGGCCGTGAATTCGATCGTGCCCGACCAGAGCTTTCCGCGACCGTTGAAAAGGTCCACCCGTTCGCCCGACGCGAGACGCAGGGCGCGTCCCGCGTGATGGGCGGCTTTTGGGGGAAGCGTGACGGTGCCCTCGAAGGTTTCGTCGGGGGCGTCTATGTAAAAGCGCGGATTCGCCATGGTGCTCGGAAAGGGTGGAGAACGTCGCCGCGGGGCGAAAAACGTTGCGTTCGAAGAGAAACTCGGGAAAACTCAGGGGCCTCGGAGTCGGGCTCCCGACCGTGAATGATAAAATAAGATGTTTGTCGGAGGCGCCCGCACGGGGCAACCGCGCAAGCGTCCGGCCGGATGCTTGCGGGACCCGACGGGAGATGAAGCCTCCCCCCTCCTCTGAGTCAACCCAATCAACGGATACATATGTCTCACGTTTCCGCTCAGACGATGGCCAACGCCATTCGTGCTCTCGCCATGGATGCGGTCCAGAAGGCGAAGTCCGGTCATCCGGGCATGCCGATGGGCATGGCCGACATCGCCGTGGCGCTCTGGTCCCGTCATCTCCGCTTCAATCCTCAGGATCCCCGCTGGGTCGGTCGCGACCGCTTCATCCTCTCGAACGGTCACGGTTCGATGTTGCAGTACGCGCTTCTGCATCTGACCGGGTACGATCTCTCGATCGACGACCTGAAGGCCTTCCGCCAGCTGGGCAGCAAGACGCCGGGGCACCCCGAAGTCGACGTGACGCCGGGTGTGGAAACGACGACCGGTCCGCTCGGTCAGGGCATCGCCAACGGCGTCGGCATGGCGCTTGCGGAAAAGATGCTCGCGAAGGAATTCAACCGCGAAGGCTTCCCCGTCATCGACAACCACACGTACGTGTTCCTCGGCGACGGTTGCCTCATGGAGGGCATCAGCCACGAAGTCTGCTCGCTCGCGGGTGTCTGGGGCCTCAACAAACTCGTGGCCATTTACGACGACAACGGCATCTCGATCGACGGCGACGTGCGCGGCTGGTTCCGCGACGACACGCGCGGCCGCTTCGAAGCCTACGGCTGGAACGTGATCGGTCCCGTTGACGGTCACGACATCGACGCGATGGACCGTGCAATCGCCGAAGCGAAGCGCTCCGCCGAGAAGCCCACCCTCATCATCGCCAAGACGACGATCGGCAAGGGCGCTCCCCACCGTCAGGGTACGGCCAAGGTGCACGGCGAAGCTCTGGGCGACGAAGAAATCGCCGCCACGCGCGAAGCGATCGGCTGGCCTTACGCTCCCTTCGAAATTCCGGCGGAAGTCTACGCCGCGTGGGATCACAAGGAAGAAGGCCGCAAGATCGAAGGCGAATGGGAAGCGATGTTCGCCGAATACGAAAAGGCCTATCCGGAACTTGCCGCCGAACTCAAGCGCCGCCTCGCGGGCGAACTCCCCGAAGGCTGGTCCGACGTCGTGATGGACGCGCTTTGCGCCGCGGAAGAAGCTCAGGAAACGATGGCGACCCGAAAGGCGAGCCAGAAGGCCCTCAACGCCCTCGCTCCCGCGCTTCCCGAACTCCTCGGCGGCTCCGCCGACCTCACGGGCTCGAACCTCACCAACTGGTCGGGTGTGAAGAGCCTCAACTCGGGTGAATTCGACGCCCGTCACATCAGCTACGGCGTGCGTGAATTCGGCATGTCGGCCGTCATGAACGGGATTGCGCTTTACGGCGGCTTCATCCCGTACGCGGCCACGTTCCTCACGTTCTCCGACTACTCGCGCAACGCGCTTCGCATGTCCGCGCTCATGAAGCAGCGTGTCATCAACGTCTTCACGCACGACTCGATCGGTCTCGGTGAAGACGGTCCGACGCACCAGTCCGTGGAACACGTTCCGTCGCTGCGCCTCATCCCCGACATGGACGTCTGGCGTCCCGCCGACACCGTCGAAACGATCGTGGCCTGGGCCTCGGCAATCGAACGCCGCGACGGTCCGTCGTCGCTCGTGTTCACGCGTCAGAACGTTCCCTTCCTCGATCGCGACGAAGTCGACGCCGACGCCATGGCCAAGGGCGGCTACGTGGCGGCCGAAGCGCCTGCCGGTGCGGGCGAAGCCGACGTCATCCTCCTTGCGACGGGTTCCGAAGTGGGGCTCGCGATGAAGGCCCGCGCCGAACTCGCGGCTCTCAACATCCAGGCGCGCGTCGTCTCGATGCCCTGCACGAGCATCTTCGACCGTCAGGACGCCGAATGGCGTGCCTCGGTCCTCACGCCCGGTACCCCGATCCTCGCGATCGAGGCCTCGAAGACCGACCTTTGGTGGAAGTACATGTCCGGCAAGGGCGACGTGCTCGGCGTCGACCGTTTCGGCGAAAGCGCTCCCGCGGACGTGCTCTGGCAGCGTTTCGGCTTCACGGTCGAAAACGTCGTCGCCAAGGTGACCGCACTTCTCAAGTAATTTTCACGTCACACTCCAAAAAACAGGAATCGCAACAAAATGACCATCCGTGTTGCCATCAACGGTTTCGGCCGCATCGGCCGCAACGTTCTCCGCGCCCACTACGAATCCGGCAAGGCCCACGACATCGAAATCGTGGCCGTCAACTCTCCGGGTGACGTGAACATCAACGCGCACCTCCTGCGCTACGACTCCTGCCACGGCCGTTTCAACGCCACGGTTGAAACGGACGGCGACGACATGATCGTCAACGGCGACCGCATGCGCGTCTTCGGCACGCGCGACCCGCGCGAACTGCCCTGGGCCGACCTCGGCGTCGACCTCGTCATGGAATGCACGGGCGCCTTCAATTCGAAGGAAAAGAGCCAGGTGCATCTCGATCAGGGCGCAAAGAAGGTGCTCCTTTCGGCTCCCGGCAAGACCGCCGATGCGACGATCGTCTACGGCGTCAACCACAAGAGCCTGAAGGCTTCGGACCTCATCGTCTCGAACGCCTCCTGCACGACGAACTGCCTCGCGCCCCTCGTCAAGCCCCTGCAGGAAGCGATCGGCCTTGAACGCGGCCTTATGACGACCGTTCACGCCTACACGAACGACCAGGTCCTCACGGACGTCTACCACAAGGATCTTCGTCGCGCCCGTGCCGCCACGCAGTCGATGATCCCGACGAAGACGGGTGCCGCCGCGGCCGTCGGCCTCGTGCTCCCTGAACTGAACGGTCTCCTCGATGGCTTCGCCGTTCGCGTCCCGACCATCAACGTGAGCTTCGTCGACCTCACCTTCATCGCCAAGCGCGACACCTCGCTCGAAGAAATCAACGCGATCATGAAGGCGGCTTCGGAATCCGAAGAACTCCGCGGTATTCTCGGCTACAACGACCTGCCGCTCGTTTCCTGCGACTTCAACCACGATTCGCACAGCTCCACGTACGACGCGACCCTCACGAAGGTCTCGGGCGGCCGCCTTGTCAAGGTGACGTCCTGGTACGACAACGAATGGGGCTTCTCGAACCGCATGCTCGATACGGCCGTCGCCATGATGACCGCGAAGTAAGTCGACCGACGATATTCGCCGAACGCAGCCGGCCGCTGGCCGGCTGCGTTTTTCCAACGAATCGGGCGGGTTGTGCTCCGCGGGGTCCCTCGGGGGCCCGCACCCGCAGCCCCGTCCGGGTACGGAGAAAAGAATGCACGTTAAAACTCTCGAAGAGCTCGCGAAGGCCGGTCAGCTTGCCGGCAAGCGCGTCATGATCCGCAGCGACCTCAATGCGCCTCACGACGAGGCCGGCCACATCACGAACGAAGCCCGTCTCGTGGCGAGCGTTCCGGCTATCCGCATGGCGCTCGATGCGGGTGCGGCCGTCATGGTGGTGAGCCACCGCGGTCGCCCGACCGAAGGCACGGTGACGGAGGCCGACAGCCTCGTGCACGTCGCGCGACGCATGGGCGAACTTCTCGGTCGTCCGATGCCGCTCGTCGAAAACTGGGTGGACGGCGGCTTCGACGTGAAGCCGGGCGAAGTCGTCATGCTTCAGAACTGCCGTTGCAACGCGGGCGAAAAGAAGTGTGACGAAGCGCTCTCGAAGAAGTACGCCGCGCTTTGCGACGTCTTTGTTCACGACGCTTTCGGTACGGCCCACCGCGCTCAGGCCTCCACGGTCGGCGTCGCGCGCTTTGCGCCCGTCGTGTGCGCGGGTCCTCTGATGGCGGCCGAAATCGACGCGCTTACGCGTGCCGTTGAAAACGCGAAGCACCCGCTCGCGGCGATCGTCGGCGGCTCCAAGGTTTCGACGAAGCTCACCATCCTCTCGAATCTCGCCGAAAAGGTCGATCAGCTGATCGTCGGCGGTGGCATCCTCAACACGTTCCTGCTCGCCGCCGGCAAGCCCGTCGGTAAGTCGCTTGCCGAACCCGAACTCGTCGACGAATGCAAGCGCGTTCTCGCGATCCTCGAAAAGAAGGGGGCGAGCCTTCCGATGCCCGTCGACGTCGTCGTGGCGAAGGCCTTTGCGGAAGACGCCGAACACCGCGTGGCCGACGTGGACGACGTGCGCGAAGACGAAATGATTCTCGACGTCGGTCCCAAGACCGCGGCGATGCTCGGCGAGCTTCTCCGCTCGGCGGGCACGATCGTCTGGAACGGTCCCGTGGGCGTCTTCGAAATGGCTCCGTACGCCGAAGGTACGCGTCAGATGGCCGAAGCGATCGCCGAAGCGACCGAAAAGGGTGCTTTCTCGATCGCGGGCGGCGGTGACACGGTGTCGGCCGTTGCGAAGTTCGGCGTCGAAGACCGAATCTCCTACATCTCGACGGGCGGCGGCGCCTTCCTCGAATTCCTCGAAGGGAAGACGCTTCCGGCCGTGGCCGTTCTTGAGGAACGCGCCTAAGTAACGTTCGGTGACCGACGGGGGACGGCCGCAAGGCCGTCCCCCGTTCGTCAACAAGCCCTGAAAACGCAATCTTTTTCAGGCCAACCTCCACCCATTCAAAAGGAGCACAGACGATGGACAAGAAGCAGGCGCTTTTGGAGCGGTTTCTCCGCTACGTGGCCGTAACGAGTCAGAGCAGCACGAAGACGGGGACCGTCCCGAGCACGCCCGGTCAGCGTACGCTCGCCGAACTGCTCGCGCGAGAACTCGAAGAACTCGGGCTCGTCGATATTGAAATTTCCGAGTATGCCGTGTTGACGGCGAAGCTCCCCGGGAACCTTCCCGAAGGGAAGAAGGTGCCGACGGTCGGCTGGGTCGCGCATCTCGACACGGTGGATGCGGGTCTGTGCGCGGACATCCACCCGCACGTCGTCAAGAACTACGCGGGCGGCGACATCTGCCTCAACGAAGAAAAGCAGATCTACCTGCGCACGGCCGAACACCCCGAAATCGAACGCTACGTCGGCGACGACATCGTCGTGACGGACGGTACCTCGGTGCTCGGCGCCGACAACAAGTCGGCGATCGCCAACATCATGACGGCGCTTTCCATCGTGCAAAGCGAAAACCGTCCGCACGGCGACATCTACGTGTGCTTCGTTCCCGACGAAGAAATCGGTCTCCTCGGTGCGAAGAAAATCGACTTCTCGAAGTTCCCCGTCGATTTCGCCTACACGATCGACTGCTGCGAACTCGGTGAAGTGGTGTACGAAACCTTCAATGCGGGCGGTGCCACGCTGAAGATCAAGGGTGTGACCGCTCACCCGATGTCGTCGAAAGGCGTTCTCGTCAATCCGACTCTGGTGGCGGTCGACTTCATCAACATGCTCGATCGCGGTGCGACGCCTGAATTCACCGAAAATACCGAGGGCTTCGTTTGGGTGAACGCCATGCAGTCGACACCCTCTCAGGCGACCGTTTCGCTCAAGATCCGCGACCACAACCGCGAAAAGTACGAAGCGAAGAAGGCCCAGATCGCCGCGGCGGTCGAGTATCTCAAGGTGCGTCACCCGCGCGCCGTGCTCGAACTCACGATGTCGGACGTCTACGGCAACATCGCCGATGCCGTCCGGGACGAAAACCGCATCTGCATCGATCACCTCTACCGCGCGCTGGAAATCCAGAAGATCGAACCCAAGACGATCGCCATGCGCGGCGGCACCGACGGTTCCTTCATCTCCACGAAGGGGATCCTGACGCCCAACTACTTCACGGGCGGGCTCAATTTCCACAGCAACTGCGAATTCCTGCCGCTCTCCGCCTGGGAAAAGAGCCTCGACGTGACGCTCACACTGATCGACCTGGTGACCGGTACGGAAAAGTAATTCGCTCGCGAAGAACGGAGCTAGGCCGTTCGGCTCGAAGGAGCTGCACGACATGAAGAAGGGGAGCACCGACCCAGTCGGTGCTCCCCTTCGCTCGAAGGTTGCTCGGCGGTCGTCCGGAGTACGGATGCTTATGGAATCTGACCGTAATGCTTCGCGAGGTAGTCTTGCGAATCCACAGCCTTTTCGCCGCGTTTCACGGTCTGACGCGTATAGCGGCCGTCGCTTCCCATGGTCCAACTCTGGACGTTGTCGGCAAGTTGCAGGTCGAGGCTTCGCTTGAGGCGGTCGCGGATGCTCTTGTCGAGTACCGGAACGAGAACCTCGATGCGTCCGTCGAGATTGCGCGGCATGAGGTCGGCCGAGCCGATCAGCACGACGGGCTCGCCCGCATGGTCGAACCAGTAGGCGCGGGCGTGCTCGAGGAATCGACCCACGATGCTCGTCACGGTGATGTTGTCGCTGATGCCGGGGATGCCGGGACGCAGACAGCAGATGCCGCGGATGATGAGCGAGATGCGAACACCCGCTTGGCTCGCTTCGTAAAGCGCGCGGATGATGTGGCGGTCGACGAGCTGGTTGCACTTGAAGATGATGCGACCGTTGCCGTTCGCCTTGTGGCATTCCACTTCCTTGCGGATGTGCTCGAGAATCGACGTGCGCGTCGAGTGGGGCGAGACGACGAGCTGACGATACTTTGTCTGGGACGAATAGCCCGTCATCACGTTGAAGAGGTCGGAGACGTCGGCGCAAATGTCGTTGTCGGCCGTGAGCAACCCGTAGTCCGTATAGATTTTCGCGGACGAGGGGTTGTAGTTCCCCGTCGAAATGTGCACGTAGCGCTTCATGCCGTCCGCTTCGCGACGAACGACGAGACAAAGCTTGGCGTGGATCTTGAGGCCGACGAAGCCGTAGACGATGTTGACCCCCGCCTTTTCCATCTCTTCGGCCCAGTTGATGTTGCGTTCTTCGTCAAAGCGTGCCTTCAGTTCGACGACGGCCGTCACCTGCTTGCCGCGTCGGCGGGCGTCGATGAGGGCGGCGACGATGGGGCTGTTGTTGCCGCAACGGTAAAGCGTCTGCTTGATTGCCACCACCTGCGGATCGACCGAAGCGCGGCGAATGAAATCGAGCACGCCCGAGAAGCTTTCGTAGGGATGGTAGAGCAGGATGTCGTGGTTGCGTGTCGTTGCAAAGACGTCGCCCTCCTGAACGAACGCGGGCTCCAGTCCTTTATAGGAGGGATCCTTGAGGTTCGGACGGTCGAGGCCGATGAGCGGCATGAATTCCGACATCGCCAAGGGGCCTTTCACGCGGTAGATCTGGAAGGGGAGGAGCTCAAGACGGTCGACGAGGAAGCTTGAGAGTTCCGTATCGGACCCGTGCTCAAGTTCAAGGCGAATGACGTCGCCGAAGCGGCGCTGGTCGACGAAGTCCTTGACGGCCTCAAGAAGGTCGTCCGCTTCGTCCTCTTCGATTTCGAGGTCCGTATTGCGGGTGATGCGAAAGAGCATCGACGCCGAGACGCGGTGCCCGGGGAAGAGCGCGCCGATATGTTCACGAATCAGATCTTCGAGCAGAATGATGTCGTCGTCGCGGCTGTTGGAGTTGAAGCCGAGTTCGTTGTAGGTCGACTCCTTTGTACGGGGCACGAAGATGAAGCGCGACATGTTGTTCGGACACTTCAGACGAGCGTACCGAACGAGACCTTCTTCGGATTCGAGCTTCACGAGGAAATTGAGGCTCGTGTTGGAAATCGTCGGGAAGGGGTGCCCCGGGTCGATCGCCTGCGGAGTAAGAATCGGGTAGATCTCGTTGTCGAAGTACCCTTCGAGGAAGGACTTCTGACGGTCCGTGAGGTCCTTGTAGCGAACAAGGCGCACGCCGCGTTCCATAAGGGCCGGGTGCAGTTTCAGGCGCCAGTGATTCTGAGCGCGGTTGAGAAGCCCCAGAACGCGCTTGCGGATTTCCGCGAGCTGCTTGGCGGGAGGCAGTTCGTCGGGAGAACTCGACGAGGCACCGCCCTTCATCTGTCGGCAGATGTTGGAGACGCGCACCATGAAGAATTCGTCGAGGTTGTTGTAGAAGATCGAGAGAAACTTGAGTTGCTCCAGAAGCGGCACGTTCGGATCGCACGCTTCGTCGAGTACCTTACGATCGAACTCGATCCAGTTGATTTCGCGGTTGATGTAAAGACGGGGATCCGAGAGATCCGTGACGCCTTCCGCGGAGGGAAGCGGAGGCGGCAAGTCATCGTCGACCGCAGCTCGTGCGGCTCGTGCGGGCGCCTTGCGCGTGCCGGTTTTGACACGGGGTTTCGTGGCGCGGGCTTTAGGTTTGGCGGGTGCTTCCGGTTGAGCGGCCGCAATGGCGGTGGTGGCAGCGGCGGATTCGGGCGTCTGCGTCTCGGTCATGGTGATTCGGGTTGTCCTCGGAGCCGTGAAAGGTAAGATCGATAGACCATTCTAGAGAACCCATATGTAATTTCCATGAAAAAGGGCCGCTTGCGCGGCCCTTTACGGGGTTATCCCGAGGTGTTTCCGATTTTCAGGCGTTTTCCTCGGTCTTTTGCTTTTGTGCCTGCCATGTCTGGAAGTATTTCCAGGCGAATCCCACCACGACCGGGCCGAGGAGCGCCGCAACGATGCCGAGAAGAAGGATGAGCGAGAGGTTGTTCTTGACGAAGGGAACATTGCCGAAGAGGTAGCCCGCCCCCACAATCGTCACCGCCCAGATGACGGCGCCCGCGCCGCTGAAAAGCTCGAACCGCAGGCCGTTCATGCGGGCTGCGCCCGCGATGAGCGGAGCGAACGCGCGCACGATCGGAATGAAACGGGCGAGGAGAATCGTCTTGCCGCCGTGGTCCGTGTAGAACGCATGGGCGTGCTGCAGCTTGGAGGCGTTGATCCAGGAGATGCTCCCGTCGTAGATCTTGTTGCCCAGCCACTTCCCCGTGGCGTAGCCGACGGAATTGCCGAAGACGGCGCCGAGGATCACGGCGAGCATGATCATCCAGGGACTGGCTGTTCCGGAGGCGGCTACGGTACCCGCCACGAAAAGAAGCGAGTCTCCGGGCAGAAACGACATGACCACGAAGCCCGTCTCCAGAAAGAAGATGATGAACATCGCCGCGTAGATCAGCGTCCCGTAGTTGGTCGCGAGGTGGACCAGAAAATGGTCGGCGTTCGTGAAAAGATCGACGATGAGCTCGATAAAATCCATGGTGCGGTGTGCTGTGGACCTATGACAAATGCTCCATATCATACTGAAGACACCCGAAGCGCGGCTTAACCGTTCTTCAGGATTTTGTAATCCCGTCTCAAGGATCTTCATGCCGTCTGAGAATCGCCGTCCTCCCATTCGAGAACTTTCCTCCGAGCTCATCAGTCAGATTGCGGCGGGTGAGGTGATCGAGCGCCCCGCGTCGGTCGTCAAAGAACTCGTGGAAAACGCCGTCGACGCGGGTGCCATGAATGTCGAAGTACGTATCGACGGGGGCGGCTTGAAGCGCATCGTCGTCACGGACGACGGCTGCGGCATCCCGAAGGACGAGCTCCCGCTCGCGCTCAAGCGCCACGCGACGAGCAAGATCCGCAATCTCCTTGATCTTGAAAATGTTTCGACGCTCGGCTTTCGCGGCGAAGCGCTCGCATCGATCGATTCGGTGTCGGCGGTGACGATTCAAAGCCGTGCAACGGGGGCCGACCGCGCCTGGGAGCTTTCCGAAGGCGAACTCGTCCCCTCGGCGGGGCCTCAGCAGGGCACGCGCATTGAGGTGCGCGACCTCTTTTACAAGACGCCCGCCAGGCGCAAATTCATGAAGTCCGAGGCGACGGAGAACGCGCACGTCGTCGCGCAGCTCCATCGCATCGCTTTGGCCAATCCTGCGGTGCGCTTTGTCCTGTACCAGAACGGTCGCCATATTTTCGACCTTCCGGCCGTCGAAACGCAGGACGAACGCATCGTCGCACTGATGCCGAGGGCGTTCGAGAGCGGGCACCGTTCGGTCGACGCGGAAGACTTGGGGATGCGCCTTACGGGTCTCGTCGGACTGCCGACCGTCTCGAAACCGAAGGGCGATGCGCAGTATCTCTTCGTCAACGGTCGTTTCGTGCGCGACCGAACCTTCGCGCACGCCGTGCGTCAGGCGTACCAGGACGTGCTTCACGGGCAGGCGCAGCCCCTCTATTGTCTTTTTCTCACGGTGCCCGCCGCCGAGGTGGACGTGAACGTGCATCCTACGAAAACCGAAGTGCGCTTTCGCAACACGCAGCGGATCCATTCCTTCGTCGACCGGGCGGTCGGCGAGGCGTTGGCACCCCCGCGGGCGGGTGAAGAGGCGGATCGCCTTTCGGACGAATGCACGGTTGCAGACGAGGGGCTTGCCGACTCGGCGACGGCCTCGGATGTAACCTTTGCGCCCCGTCCCCGGTACGAGCCGCGCTATGAGCCGCACCGCGAATCCGAGGCGCGCATCGCCGCGACGTTCCGCACGGCCTCCGAAGGGGCGGAACGCCCCTCGGCGTCGGCCGTCGATTCGGCCCTGCGTCTTTTCGGTGCGTCGGAAGCCGTCAGGGACTACGTCCTTGATCCAAACACCTCCTCGGGCGCGCGTCTGTCGCAAAGCTTCCGGGACTTCCCGAGCTCCGCTCCCGCTCCCGCGTTGCCTTCCGCACCAGTCGATCAAGGTGCTTTTGTGTTCGACAACGGCGTCGAAGTCGATGCGGTCGACACTGCCGAAGCCGCCGATGCTGTAGGTGATGAGTCCGAATCTCGGACGAACGTTGCGATGCCCGAGAGCCTCGTGCCGCCCGAGGAGTCCGTCGAGCCCGTTCGCCTGCGCAAGGAACCGAAGTCCGAACCCGTTCTGCCGAGCGACGCCCTGCCGACGGGACGCCTTGGGCGGCCCGTCGCTCAGATCGCCGGTCTCTACGTGATTGCCGAAAACGAGGAAGGCCTTGTCATCGTCGATCAACACGCCGCAGCCGAACGCATCACGTATGAAAAACTGAAGGCCTCGATGGCCTCGCACGCGATGCCCGTGCAACCGCTCCTTCTCCCGCAGGTGATTCGCGTCTCGGCCGTCGAGATGGCGACCTTCGAAGAGCACTCGGACGCGTTGAAGGAGATGGGAATCGAGCTTTCGGTTGCGGGCCCCGATTCGCTCGCGCTTCGTGCCGTGCCGGCGATCCTGCACGATGCACCCATTACGGCGCTCGAAAACACGGTGCGTGCGGTGCTCGAAGACCTGGAGGCCTATGGCGAAAGCTTCCTGATCGAAGAAGCGCGCAACAAGATTCTCGCGACCATGGCCTGCCATGGGTCGATCCGTGCCAACCGCAAGCTCGCCATGAAGGAAATGGAAGAGCTCTTGCGCGCGATGGAGCGCACGGAACGGTCGGATCAGTGCAATCACGGTCGTCCGACCTGGACGCAATTGAGGGTCGCGGAACTCGACAAACTTTTCATGAGAGGCAAGTAATGACGGAACGCAAGCCCGATGCGGTGATGATCATCGGACCGACGGCTTCGGGAAAATCCGCCTTGTCGCTGGAAATCGCCCGACGCATTCCCGTCGAAATCATTTCCATGGATTCGGCGCTCGTGTATCGGGGGATGGACATCGGAACGGCGAAGCCGACGCTTGAAGAGCGTTCGGTCTGTCCTCACCATCTGATCGACATCCGCGACATCGGTGAAAGCTACAGCGCGGCCGAATTCCTGGAGGATACCCTGCGGCTCGTTCCCGAAATTCGGGCCCGGGGGCGGGTGCCCTTGATCGTCGGCGGGACGATGCTTTACGCCAAGGCGCTTCGCGACGGTCTGAACGACATGCCGAGCAGCACGCCCGAGGTGCGGGCCGAGGTCGCCGAAGAGGCGGCTCGTCTCGGTTGGCCTGCCATGCACGCCGAACTCGCGCGCGTCGATCCGACAACGGCTCGGCGTCTTGCCCCGAACGACAGTCAGCGCATCGGTCGCGCGCTCGAAGTTTTTCGCATGACGGGGCGCCCCATTTCGTCCTTCCACGAAGAGAAGACGGAGTCGCCCCTGCAGTGCGTTACGATCGGGATCCTTCCCGAAAATCGCAAAGAACTCCATGCCCGTATCGAGGCGCGGTTCGACGCCATGCTTCGCGACGGGTTCCTCGACGAAGTGCGCACCCTGATGAAGCGGCCCGATTTCGATCCCGACAGTCCGGCCATGCGCGCGGTGGGTTACCGCCAGGCCGTCGACTTTTTGAGCGGACGATGCGATGCGTCCGCCTTCCGTTTGTCGGGTATCGCCGCCACTCGTCAGTTGGCCAAGCGACAGATCACGTGGATGCGGGGCTGGGATATGGATTTCGTAAAAAATTAACAATGAGTTGTCATCTCGATAGATGATTTTTCACGCGCTACAGCATGTGATGCGGAGGCGGCGCATGTCTCGGCGGGAGATTCCGAAGCCGTGAAGGCCTTTTTCTCGGACGAGCTCAAGAAGGAGCTTCTGGCGATTGATGCCGGCATCACGTTCGTCGACGTCTCCGAGACTGTAAAGGCGCACGGCCTCGGGACGTCCGAAAAAGCATACTTCCGAGACAGCGGTCATTTGACGGAAAGCGGCTCGACCGTCGCGGCGGAACCGCTCATGGAAGTGCTTGAGCCCGCAAAACTTCGACAACCCCGCAAACGAAACGGCCCCGAGAAATCGGGGCCGTTGGCTATTTGTGTATCACGGCATCCCCGCAATCGGGCTACCGAGATATTCCGAAGATCAAAGCACCACGCAGGCGGCTTCGCCTTCGGGGCGTTCGACGATCGAGCCGAGCGTGAAGACCTTTTCGCCGGCGGCTTCGAAGGCCTGCTTGGTCTTGTCGGCGTCTTCGGCCTTGACGATCACGACCATGCCGATACCGTTGTTGAAGACGCGGTGCATTTCATGGCGGTCGATGTTGCCCTTTTCTTCAAGCCAGTCGAAGATCGCGGGACGGGTCCAGGACGCGCCGTCGATGCGGGCCTGAACGCCTTCGGGAAGAACGCGGGGCACGTTTTCGATGAGGCCGCCCCCGGTGATGTGGGCCATACCCTTGATCGTGACCTGCTTCATGACTTCGAGAACCGACTTCACGTAGATGCGGGTGGGTTCCATGACGCGGTCGGCGAGCGTGGCGCCGTCAAAGGGCATCGACCAGTCGGCGCCGGACACTTCAACGACCTTGCGAATGAGGGAGAAACCGTTCGAGTGGGGGCCGCTCGAAGCCAGACCGAGGACGACGTCGCCCGGGCAAATCGTGGAGCCGTCGATGATCTGATCCTTTTCGACGACGCCGACCGCAAAGCCCGCGAGGTCGTATTCGCCTTCGGGGTACATGCCGGGCATTTCGGCGGTTTCGCCGCCGATCAATGCGCAACCGGCCAGCTCGCACCCCTTGGCCACACCCGCCACGACGCGCGAGGCAACGTCGACGTCAAGCTTTCCGCAGGCGTAGTAGTCGAGGAAGAAAAGACTCTTTGCGCCCTGCACCAGAATATCGTTCACGCTCATCGCAACGAGGTCCTGACCGACCGTGTCGTGGCGGCCGAGGCGGAAGGCGAGCATCAGCTTCGTACCCACGCCGTCCGTACCGGTGACGAGGACGGGGTTCTTGTACTCTTTGCCGACTTCGAAGAGGGCGCCGAAGCCGCCGATGGAACCGAGAACGCCGGGGATGAGCGTGCGCTTGGCCGCAGGCTTAATGCGTTCGACGAGCTCGTCGCCGGCATCGATGGAAACGCCGGCAGCCGCGTAGGAAAGTTGACTCATGGATAGTCTCACGGAAGGGTAGGAACTCCCGGAGCCCGGCCGGACAAAGCGCAATCGACGGGGAGCATCGGGTTGCGAGGACGGGTCCGGTAGTGGTTGATGAAAAGTGCTTGAAGTATAAGACATCGACCCCGCGGCTTGTCGACGCAAGGTCGACTGAAACCGGTTGCGGCGAAGCGCGTCTACAGCGCAGCGCGATCCCGGTCGTCGGTTTCGCGCCCTCGGGCAAGCCAGAAGACGGCGGATTCGAGGTAAACTCTGCACAGTTTTGTGATGCAGACCTCAACGTGACAGCCGGCATGCAGGAACCCGATCAATATCTACTCGATCTCCCTGAACTTCAGGAGCGCGACCTTCCGACGCTCGACAACTTCGTCGTCGGTGCGAACGCAGAGGTCGTGGCCGTGCTTCGGGAGATGGCGCAGGGAAGCGGACCGAAGTTCCTTTACCTCTACGGCCCGCAGGGGTGCGGTCTTACGCATCTTCTGAAGGCCGTGAATCCCGGAAACGGCACGTCTCAGTTCCGCGTCCCCGTCTTCAAGGCGGGAACGCCGCTCTACACGGTGGACGACGTTCACGACCTCGATCTCGGGTATGCGCGACAGCTCTTTGCGCTTCAGAATGCGGTTTATGCCGATCCGACGGCCAAATTGATCTGTGCCGGGCGTACGGCGCCGCAAAAGCTCAAGTTGGCCGAGGCGATTCGCAGCCGCCTTGCCTGGGGCCTATCCTATGCCGTCAAGCCGCTTGACGAAGAGGAGCGCTTTCAGGTGCTCGCGCGCCTCGCGTCTCTGCGCGGCATTCGCATGACGCCCGACATCGAGCGGTGGATGACGACGCACTTGCCGCGCGACATGCGCACGCTCACCCGCGTTTTGGATCTTGCCAATCAATTGGGGCTTCGCGGCAAGCGCCGCGTCTCCCTTGCCGTGATCCGCGAGGCGGCCGACGTTCTGGATCTCCATTGAGGCGTCGTTCCGCGCTTCGTCACGGACAGCAGTCTGTTAAGAATGAAATTAGCCGTTTTTGATTTAGACGACACGTTGCTCCCCGTGGATACGGGGAACCGGTGGCCTCGCTGGGTGGCGAAGTGCGCCGGACTCGACCTGCGGGCTTTCGACGCCAAGGTCGATGCGTTTGCCGAGGCGTACCGCGCGGGCACGTTCTCTCCGGAAGAATTGGTGCGTTTCCATACGGAATTGCTCGCGCGCTTTCCCCGCAAAGAGCTCGACTTCTGGCGGGCGTCCTTCGTCGAGTCGGTCGTGAAACCCGCTCTGCGGCCGGAAGCTGCGGCGCTCGTTGAAAAAGAGCGTGCCGAGGGGGCCGTGCTCCTTCTTGCAACGGGTACGAACCGCTACGTGACCGAACCCGTCGCCCGGCTCTTCGGCATCCCCAACCTGGCGGCCGTTGCACCCGAAGAAACGCCCGAGGGCGAATTCACCGGGAATTTCACGGGGTCGCACTCGTACGGCGAAGGGAAGCTTTCGCTCGTCAAGGACTTCGTGCGAACGCTCGATGCGAAGGAGCCGCTCTCGGTGACGGCCTACAGCGATTCCGTCAACGATCTGCCGCTTCTCAACTATGCCGCGGATACTGAGGGGGGCGCCGCCGTTGCCGTCAATCCCGACCCGAAGTTGCGCCGGGAAGCCGAAGCACGCGGTTGGACGGTACTCGACATTTTTGGGGAAGCACACCATGTTTGACAGCATCATTCGTCGCGTCCGCGCCTTCATGGGTTCGGGGCCCGATACGACCGTCGTGAAGGAACCTCGCATTTACACGAAGGAGGAGCACGGTATTTCGCCCGACCTCGTTTCGTGGGAAGCCAAGCGCACGTGCGAACTGCTCCATGCCCGAGGTTTCAGGGCCTACATCGTGGGCGGGGCCGTGCGCGACCTCCTTCTCGGCGTCAAGCCGAAGGATTTCGACGTGGCCACGGACGCCACGCCCGAACAGGTGAAGCGCGCGCAACGTCGCGCCGTCATCATCGGGCGTCGTTTCCGACTCGTTCACGTCATTTTCGGCCGTGAAATCATCGAGTGCTCGACTTTCCGCGCGCTCGAAGGCGCTGGTGTGCGCAAGGACGCTTCGGGTCGTGTCATTTCCGACAACGTCTTCGGCGAAATGTGGGAGGATGCGGCGCGTCGCGACTTTACGATCAATGCCCTCTATTATGATCCCGCCACCGAAGAGCTCTACGACTACCACCGCGGGTTCGAAGACATCGGCAAGAAGCGCTTGCGCATGATCGGCGAGCCCGCCGAGCGTTACCGTGAAGACCCCGTGCGCATGCTACGCGCGGTGCGTATCGCCTCGAAGCTCGGTTTCGAAATCGAGTCGCAGACGCGACGGCCCATTGCCGAAATGGCGAAACTCCTCTCGAACGTGCCCACGGCCCGCCTCGTCGACGAGCTCCTGAAACTCTTTACCTGCGGTCACGCCGTCGAATGCGTGAAGGCGCTTCGAAAGGAGAGCCTGCAAAAAGCGGTCTTCCCGGTGCTCGACGTGATTCTCTCGGAGCCCGACGGGGAGCGCTTCCTCATGTTGGCGCTTCAGCGAACGGACGAACGCATTGCCGTCGGAAAGAAAATTTCGCCCTCGTTCCTCTTTGGAACGCTCCTTTGGCCCCAGGTTCTCAAACGATGGCGCCACAACTTCGAGGCGCGCGGCATGTCGTACATGGGGGCGCTTTATTCGGCTTCTCAGGACGTTTTGGCCACGCAGTGTCAGCAGCTCTCGATTCAGCGTCGGTACCAGGTCGACATGCACGACCTTTGGATGATGCAGGCAAAGCTGGAGCGTCGTACCGGCAAGAACCCCTTTGCGGTGATCAATCACCCGCGTTATCGAGCCGCGTATGACTTCCTGCTGTTGCGTTCCCTCGTGGGTGAAACCGAGCCCGAGCTCGTTACGTGGTGGGAAACCTTTGCGGAGGCTTCGGAAGACGAACGCCACGAAATGATCGAAGCCGCGCAGCGCGAGGCGCGTCAGAGTGCGGCGAGCCAACGCAAGAAAGACTCGGCCGATACGCAGGGCGGTTCGTCGGAGAGAACGACAAGCGCTTCGAAGCGTCGTCGCCGCCCCCGCCGCCGTTCGTCCCGAAGCAAAGTGGAGTCGGCGGAATGAAAAAAGCGTTCGTTGCGCTCGGCGCCAACCTCGGCAGTCCCGTCGAAACGTTGAATGCGGCGCTCGACGACATGCGCACGCTCCCGGGCGTCGAGATTCTGCGAGTCAGCCGTTTTTACCGCACGTCGCCCGTCGATTCTTCGGGGCCCGACTACGTGAATGCGGTGGTGGCCGTAACGTTTGAGGGAACGCCCGAAGCGTTTCTGCACGAACTGCAGGCGATCGAGAAGCGCCGCGGTCGCGTGCGGCCCGCGGGCGTTCACAACGCCCCGCGCACGCTCGATCTGGATCTTCTTGAGGTTGACGGGGAAGTGCGATCGAGTGCTTTCCTCACGCTTCCGCACCCCCGCATGACGGAGCGGCTCTTCGTCTTGGTGCCGTTACGCGACGTGGCGCCCGATTGGCGCGTACCGAACGGGGAAACGGTGGACGAGCGGATCGAAGCCGTCCGCCGGGCGGACGCGACGCAGAAAATCGAACCGATTCAAGCCGTCGACTCGGACGTCTGTCGGGACGAACGATGAAAAATTACCGTGCTTCCGAACCGAAACGGGGGCGCTTCTGATATACTTCGTCTCCTCTCCCCGGATGGCGGAATGGTAGACGCAGCGGATTCAAAATCCGCCGGGTAAAACCGTGTGAGTTCGAGTCTCACTCTGGGGACCATCACTGAAAAGTCCAGTCGACGATCGATCGCCTGGGCTTTTTTGTTTTTCGGCGCGCCGACGGCGCACCCTGTCGGAGACTTGGAGATTTCACCATGCGCGTCGAACGACTCGAGCTCGACGGACCGATGCTTCTCTATCCGAACGTTCATGACGACGATCGGGGGTACTTTTCGGAAACGCTCAGTCTGCGCGATCGGACGTGTACATTGCCACGTTTCGTGCAGGAAAACGAAAGCTGGACGCGTCGAAAGGGGACGTTGCGCGGGTTGCACTTCCAGCGGGGGGCTTCGGCACAGGCCAAGCTCGTACGGTGCCTGACGGGAGCCGTGCGGGACGTGATCGTGGACATTCGGGCGGGAAGCCCGACGCGGTTTCGGTGGATTGCGGTCGAACTCTCGGCGCACGACCACACGATGCTCTTCATCCCGAAGGGCTTTGCGCACGGCTTTCTCACGCTGACGGATGACGTCCTTTTTCAGTACAAAACCGACGCCTATTACGATCCGGCGAGCGAAGGAGCCGTTCGATGGAACGATCCGACGCTCGCCGTCGCGTGGGGTGTCGAAGTGCCGATTCTTTCCCCGAAGGATGCCGCGGCCCCCTTCTTGGGGGTCGCGAATCTCGGCTGAGCGCCGCCAAGGGTCGGCGCTTTATGAGGGCAAGCTCAGAAGCTCTGAGCCACGGAGCGCAGGAACCGCCCGAGGTCGTAGAGCTCTTCGCCCCCCACTTCGTGTTCCATGTCGTAGGTCTTCCACGAGAAGGCGGGAGCCACTTCGCGGATGACGCTTGCGCTGCGCTCTGCGGTGACGGGCGAAACAACGCTGTCGAAGACGCCGTGCGCCATGAAGACGGGCGTCGCACGGCCTGCGGCCGTCGCTTCCGAATAGAGACGCTGAGCCAGCGGCAGGTAGCCCGAAAGCGCGGCAATGCCGCCGATCGGGGCGGAAAGACGCAGACCCGCATAGAGCGAAACAGCCGCCCCCTGGGAGAAGCCTCCGAGGACGATGCGACGGCGGGGAATGCCGTTCGCTTCGAGTTCGTCGATCAGGGCCGAAACACGAGCCGCGGACTCGCGAATGCCGATCACGTCTTCATTTTCGTCGATCGTGTGGCTGCGCAGGTCGTACCAACCGCGAAGCGGATAACCCGGGTGGAGCGTCAATTCGCGCACCGGAGCGTTGGGCATCACGAGACGGCAGACGGGGCCGTCCTGATGCAGGATTTCATCCGCAAGCGGAAGGAAATCGCGATTGTCGGCACCGAGCCCGTGCAACCAGACGAGCGTAAGGTCCGCGGGTGCATTCGTGCTGCGGGGCGTCGCAAAGACGATGTCGGACGGTTCGAACGGTGCCGGAGCGGGTTCGCGTTTGCGAACGGGCTCGGTTCGTTCCTCATGGGCTTCGATGCAGGCATCCGCCTTCGGCTCGGGTTTCGTTTCGGGCTTCGGTTCGGGTGTTCCCTGAGCGGGAGTCGCTTGGGACTCGACGGGCTTGGCGGACTCCGGAGCGGCTTCGGTCTTTGCTCGCTCGGCGGCCGCAGCCGCTTTCGGACGGCGGGCGCTCTTCGGGCGAAAGGCTTCGACCACCGCCTCGTTCGTCTCGATGTAGGGGCCGCCGATCAAGTCGATGCAGTAGGGAACGGCGGCGAAAATGCCGTTCACAAGTACTTTCCCGTCGTCGTCGCGCAGGCCTTCGAGCGTTTCGGCAATTGCCTTGGGGCGTCCGGGAAGATTGAGAATGAGCGCGGCATGGTCGGGCGTTTCACGAAGAACTCCTACCTGGCGCGACAAAATCGCGGTGGGCACGAAGTGGCCCGAAATCGCCCGCATTTGTTCGCCGAAGCCGGGCAGTTCGCGCGTCGCGACGGCAAGCGTCGCCTCGGGCGTCACGTCGCGACGGGCGGGTCCCGTCCCGCCCGTCGTGAGAATGAGATCGCAGCCGATGATGTCGACCAACTCGCGAAGCGTTTTTTCGATTTCAAAGCGTTCGTCCGGAATCAGGCGCTTGTGAACCCGAATGGGGTTTGTGATGGCCTTTTTGCACCAGGCTTCGAGATTGGGAATGCCTTCGTCCGTGTACTGACCGCGGCTCGCACGGTCGGAAATCGAAACAAGACCGAGGATGAGTTCGTTCTCGGTGCTGCGGGGCGGCTTCATGCTCGTCCTCCAAAAGAGAGGCCGTCGGAAAAGCCGACGGCCGGAATGAAACTTTGCGAATGCGCTTGGTCAGCGGCGGTCTTCCTCGTCCTCGTCGTCGGGCGCGTAGAGGGAGACGGGTTCGTCAAGCAACGCGTGCAGGAACTTGTAAAGTTCGCGAGCGCTCTTCGGGGGCTTTTGCAGTTCGCGTTCGCGGCGGGCGTTGCGCACGAGACCGCGAAGCGTCTGAATGTCGATGCCGGGATGCTCGTTGATGAACTTCGTGAGGGCCTTGTCGTCCGCAATCATCTGTTCGCGTAGCGTTTCGCAACGGTGCAGGAGCGCCACAGCGGCTTTGGATTCGCCTGTCGCGCGGTCGATGGCTTCGCGCACGGCCTTCGGGTCCATGTTGCGCATCTTCTTGCCGATGAGCTGCAACTGTCGGCGTTGCGCGCCGAAGGAGCGCATGCGGCGGAATTCGAGAATCTCAACAAGCACGTCTTCCGGGAGATCGATGCGCTTGAGCTGATCGTCGCCGAGTTTCGTCATCTCCTTGCCGAGATCCTGCAGTTCGAGCTGTTCGCGTTTCAGCTGCGATTTGGAAGGGCCTCGATAGCGGTCTTCCGATTCGTCGTCTTCGTCGTAGTAGGCGTCCTCACGCATGGGCGGCACCGTTCGTTCAGAAAAGTTCAGGGGTTCGAAACCCCTTATGATAACGAGTTTCCCCGAAGCCTCGGTGGACGCGTCGCTCGTCCTTTCAGAGGAGACGGAGCGCGCTCCGAACGAGGTTCCGAGGTTTCGTTTATCGAATACGCTCCGCAGAGTTTTCAGTCATGACGAATACCGCTTTCCCTTCGCCGGACGCTTCCCTTGAGACCACCGCACAGCTCGCCCGTTGGGCGATCGAGCGCGCGAAGCAGCTCGGCGCGGACGAGGCGTGTGCCGAAGTGAGCGTTGACAAAGGTCTCTCGGTCGCAACGCACAGGGGTGACATCGAATCGGTCGAGCACTCGGACGAGACGGTTCTCACCGTAACCGTCTGGAAAGGAAGGCGCCGCGGCAGAGCGAGCACCTCCGACCTTTCGGAGCGCGCGATGGAAGCGGTTCTGAAGAGTGCCGCGGAGATCGCCGCCGTCTCGGCGGAAGATCCGGCGACGGGACTTCCCGACGAGCGGGACCTTCAGACCGAATTCCGCGAACTCGACCTCTGGCACCCCTGGACGGGGACCGTGGAGGGTGCCGCGGCGCTTCTTTCGCGCATGGAATCGGCTGCCGAGGCTTACGACTCCCGAATCACGAATTCGGACGGCGCGCATTTCGCGACGTCGGAAGGCGCCTTTACGCTTGCGAACACCCTGGGCTTTTGCGCGGGTTACCGATACGGTCGGCACAGCATGGATCTCGGCTCCATTGCCGAGGATGCCCGAGGCATGCAGCGCGGCGACGCCTGGACCGAAGAACGAAAGTTCGCCTGCCTGAAAAGCCCCGAAGCGCTCGGGCGGCTCGCCGCCGAGCGCGCCGTGGCGCGCCTGGGGGCAAGGCCCCTTTCGAATCGTACGGTGCCCGTACTCGTCGACGCGAGCATCGCAACGGGGTTGCTCGACATGCTCGAAGAGCTCCTCTGGGGCGGGGCGCTCTACCGTCACGCCTCGTGTCTGGAGGGGCGCGAAGGAACGGCCGTTTTCCCCTCGCACGTTTCCGTCCTGGAGTCCCCGTACACGGTCGGTGCGATGGGGTCGGGCGTTTTCGACGACGAAGGTTGTGCGGGACTGGAGCGTGCCGTCGTCGAAGGGGGCGTGTTGCGCGGCGTCTTTCTCACGTCCTACAGCGCCCGAAAACTCGGCCGACGCACGACGGGAAATGCGGGCGGTGCCTACAACCTCGCGCTCGTTTCCGATCGCACCGAAGCGGGCGATACGCTGCCTGCCATGCTTGAGCGCCTCGGAACAGGCTTTTACGCGACGGAGTTGATCGGTCAGGGGTTCAATCCCGTCACGGGCGACTATTCGCGAGGCGCTTCGGGCTTTTGGGTGGAAAACGGCCGCATCGTCGCCCCCGTCGAAGGCATGACGATGGCGGGAAACGTGATCAACATGATGGCGGGTCTCGTGGCCGTGGGGAGCGACGTCGCAACGAACGGCGGTCGCTCCTCGGGAAGCCTTCTCCTCTCGCCCCTGATGCTTGCAGGCTCGGACGGCGACTGAGTCGCCGCGTGCCGAGGTTTTTCAAGTACAATCACGCACTTTGCTTTCCCGACCGCTCGCTTGCTTGCGAGCGGTCATCAACGTCTCTGGCCGGTCAAGCCATGCAGGAACAATTTCTCTCCGACTTTGATTTCGAGCTCCCTCCCGAGCTCATCGCACAGTATCCGCTTGCGGACCGCTCCGCATCGCGTCTTCTCCACATCACGACGGACGTCATCGAAGACAAGCACTTCACGGACATCGAGTCCTACCTGCGTCCGGGCGATCTGTTGATCGCCAATAACACCCGCGTCATCAAAGCGCGCCTGCTCGGGCACAAGGAAACGGGCGGCGCCGTCGAGGCGCTCGTCGAGCGCGTCACGGGCGAGAAGTCCGCGATTGCCATGGTGCGCGCGAGCAAGTCCCCGAAGCCGGGGACGAAGCTGATTTTTTCGGCCGACGGCGCGGAAGAAACCGTGACCGTGACGGGGCGTCAGGGCGAATTCTTCGTGCTTGAGTTCAACCGTCCCGTTCTCGACGTGCTGGAAGCCTTCGGCAAGGTTCCGCTTCCTCCCTACATCGAACACGCTGCCGAAAAGAGCGACGAAGGTCGCTACCAGACGGTCTACGCGAAGTACCCGGGTGCCGTGGCGGCACCGACGGCGGGGTTGCATTTCACGGACGAGTTGCTCGAGCGTTTGAAGGAAAAGGGCGTCGACATCGAATACGTCACTCTGCACGTGGGTGCGGGTACGTTCCAGCCCGTGCGCGTCGAGAAGCTTTCGGAGCACCACATGCATTCCGAGTGGTATTCGATGCCCGCGGACGTTGCCGAAAAGATCAACCGCGCGAAGGCCGAAGGCCGTCGCGTGATCGCGGTCGGTACGACGTCCCTACGCACGCTCGAAAGTGCCGCGGACCGTATCGGTCACGTCGAAGCCGGGGCGCGTGACACGACGCTCTTCATTACGCCGGGTTACACCTTCCGCATCGTCGACGCGCTCGTGACGAACTTCCACCTCCCGAAGTCGACGCTCGTCATGCTCGTTTCCGCCCTCGTCGGGCGCGAACGCATCCTCGAAGCATACCGCCACGCGGTCGATGCGAAGTACCGCTTCTTCAGCTACGGCGACGCCTGCTTCATCGAAAAGGCGCCGGGTGCTTGATCGAGCCCATACATAAGGACACGAACGAAATGGCTTTTTCCTTCAAGGTCAAAACCACGTGCGGCAAGGCCCGCCGCGGTGAACTGACCCTCAACCACGGCGTCGTGCAGACGCCGATCTTCATGCCCGTCGGCACCTACGGTTCCGTCAAGGCGATGGCGCCCTACGAATTGAACGAAGTGGGCTCGCAGATCATTCTCGGCAACACGTTCCACCTGTGGCTGCGCCCGGGTCTTGAAGTGATCGAAGCGCACAAGGGCCTTCACGACTTCATGCAGTGGAGCAAGCCCATCCTCACCGACTCGGGCGGCTTCCAGGTATTCAGTCTCGGGGAACTTCGCAAGATTACCGAAGAGGGCGTGAAATTCAGCAACCCCATCAACGGGAACAAGCTCTTTTTGACGCCCGAAATTTCGATGCAGATCCAAAAGACGCTCAACTCCGACATCGTGATGGTGCTCGACGAGTGCACGCCTTACAAGATCGGCGACCGTCCCGCGACCGAACTCGAAGCCGCGAAGTCGATGCGCATGAGCCTTCGCTGGGCGAAGCGCTCGAAGGACGAGTTCGAACGCCTGGAAAATCCGAATGCGCTCTTCGGCATCGTTCAGGGGGGCATGTTCACGAAGCTTCGCGAAGAGTCGCTCGACGGCCTGAAGAACATCGGTTTTCACGGCTACGCCTTGGGCGGCCTCTCGGTGGGCGAGCCCAAGGAAGAGATGCTGCGCATTCTCGACGAAGTGGCGCATCAGTTGCCCGAGGACCGTCCCCGCTACCTGATGGGTGTGGGTACGCCCGAAGACCTCGTCGACGGCGTCTCCTCGGGGATCGACATGTTCGACTGCGTGATGCCGACCCGCAACGCGCGCAACGGCTGGCTCTTCACACGTTTCGGCGACGTGAAGCTCAAGAACAGCCGCTACCGCAACGACCTTCGACCGCTCGATCCGTCGTGCAACTGCTACACGTGCCGCAACTTCAGCCGCGCGTATCTGCACCACCTGCACAAGGTGGGCGAGATCCTCGGGGCGCGACTCAACACGATCCACAACCTCCACTTCTACCTCAACCTCATGCAGGAGATGCGCGACGCGCTCGAAGCGGGGACGTTCGAAGAATGGAAGGTGCGCTTCCGCGAGGATCGCGCCCGCGGGATCGAGTGATTTTTCCCCGTGCTTTGCCGAGGGCGACCTTCGGTAAGTCCCGACGGACCCTTGAAAATCCTTAAGGTCTTGCGGAAGGTTTCCCCTCTATAATGCAAAAATCGCTCGCATCGGGCCTCTCGCAGGCGCGATGCGGGTTTTGGACTAGCCACTACCGGAGTAGAAATGTTTTTTGTTACTGACGCCTTGGCGGCGGAAGCCGCCCCCGGCGGTATGGAGGGTTTCCTCCTTCAGGTTGTTCCCCTGATCGTCATCTTTGTGGTTTTCTGGTTCTTCCTCATTCGTCCGCAGCAGAAGCGCCAGAAGGAACATCAGCAGATGTGCGAAGCGCTCGCCCGCGGCGATGAAGTCATGACGCTCGGCGGCCTTTCGGGACGCATCGACAGCGTCGGCGAACAGACGATCAATCTGCAGATCGCCTCCTGCGACGGCAAGCCCGTCGTCGTGACGATGCAGCGTGCGGCGGTTCAGATGGTTCTCCCGAAGGGGTCCATCAAGTTCTGATTCCCGCTGGAATTCAAAAAGGCGTTGAGGGCACGTCCCTCGGCGCCTTTTGAGCTTGAGCCGTGAGGCTCGGGCAAGGTCGGAGCAACGGGCTCCGACGGACAAAAGGGCCGGTAAAGCCCTTTTTTGCGCATTGAACGGACGGAGTAAGCGGATGAATCGCTATCCTCTTTGGAAATACATCATGATCGGCATCGTGCTCGTCATCGGGCTCATATACACGTTGCCGAACTTCTACGGCGAGTCGCCTGCGGTGCAGATCTCGTCGGGCAAGGCTACCGTCAAGGTGACCGAAGACACGCTCAACCGCGTGCAGACGGCGCTTGCGAACGCCAAACTCAACCCGAACGGCGTCTTTTTCGAACAGGGCGCCCAGCAAAACACGATTCGCGTGCGGTTTGATCCGACTCAGACCGAAGAGCAACTTCAGGCCCGCGAAGTGATCGACCACGCGCTCAACGCCGATCCGAAGGATCCGAGCTACATTGCTGCGCTCAATCTCGTGCCGAACACGCCCCAGTGGCTCCTTTCGATCCGCGGTCTGCCGATGTACCTCGGTCTCGACCTTCGAGGCGGCGTGCACTTCCTCCTGCAGGTCGACATGCGCGCGGCGATCACGAAGCGCGCCGATGCGACGGCGGCCGACCTTCGCACGCAGTTGCGCGACAAGCGCATCCGCCACACGGGTATCAACCGCGTCGGCAACGACGTCGAAGTGAGCTTTGCGACCGAAGAAGAACGCGCCCGCGCGAACGACCTTCTGCGAAACACTCAGACGGACCTGCAGCTGACGCTTCCCGAAGCGACGAAGGCTCCCTTCGTTATCCGCGCCTCGCTCACGCAGCAGGCCATTCAAACCGTTCAGAACAACGCCCTCAAGCAGAACATCGCGACTCTGCACAACCGAATCAACGAGTTGGGCGTGGCCGAACCCGTGATCGCCCAACAGGGTGCCGACCGCATCGTCGTTCAGCTCCCGGGCGTGCAGGATACGGCCAAGGCGAAGGACATTCTCGGTCGTACGGCGACCCTTGAAGTGCGTTTGGTCGACGACTCGCCCGAAGCGCTCGCGCAGCTCGCTCAGGGGAACGTTCCCTTCGGCGACGAAAAGTACACGGACCGCGAAGGTCGTCCGATCCTCGTGAAGCGCCGCGTGATTCTCACGGGCGACAGCCTCAACGACGCGCAGCCGGGCTTTGACAGCCAGACGCAGGAACCGACCGTCAACCTTGAACTCGACAACCGCGGCGCCCGCATCTTCCAGGAAGTGACCCGCGAAAACGTCGGCAAGCGCATGGCCATCCTGCTCTTTGAAAAGGGCAAGGGCGAAGTCGTGACGGCGCCGGTGATCCGTCAGGAAATCGGCGGCGGCCGCGTGCAGATTTCGGGTGCCATGACGACGATCGAAGCCACGGATACGGCGTTGCTGCTGCGTGCCGGTTCGCTCGCCGCGCCGATGGAAATCGTCGAAGAACGCCTGATCGGGCCGAGTCTCGGCGAAGCGAACATCGAAGCGGGTTTCCGCTCGACGCTCTACGGCTTCATCATCATTGCGGTCTTCATGGCAATCTACTACCAGGTCTTCGGTCTGGTGTCGGGCATCTCGCTTATCTGCAACGTGATGATGCTCGTCTCGATTCTCTCTCTCATGCAGGCGACGCTGACGTTGCCGGGTATCGCCGCCATCGCGCTTACGCTCGGTATGGCCGTCGACGCGAACGTGCTCATCAACGAACGCGTCCGCGAAGAGTTGCGTATCGGCCGCTTGCCGCAGACGGCCATCGCGGAAGGTTACGACCGCGCGTTTTCGACCATTCTCGACTCGAACATCACGAGCCTGATCGCCGGTCTGGCGCTCCTTATTTTCGGTTCGGGCCCCGTGCGCGGCTTTGCCGTCGTCCACTGCCTCGGCATTGCGACTTCGATCTTCACGTCGGTTGTGGTGTCTCGTGCGCTCATCAACCTCATCTACGGCCGCAAGAAGAAGCTGACCGCCGTTCACATCGGTCAGGTCTGGCGTCCGGATGCGGACAAAGCCTCGGCCAAGTGATCTGAGGGAGAACTACGCAAATGGAATTTTTCCGCATTCATAAAACGATCCCCTTCATGCACTACCGCCACGTGCTGAACTCGATTTCGCTCGCGAGTTTCATCGTGGCGGTCTACTGGATCTTCGTGCACGGGCTGGCGTTCTCGATTGAGTTCACGGGCGGCACGCAGATCGAGGTGAACTTCCCTCAGGCGGCCAACACCGAGCAGATCCGTACGGATCTCGCCAAGGTCTCGAAGGAAGTGCTCGTTCAAACCTTCGGCTCCTCGCGCGACGTGGTGATCCGCGTTCCGACGAAGGAAGGCCAGACCTCCGGTCAGGTTGCCGCCGAAGTGATGAAGGTCCTTGAGGAGACGACTCCGGGCGTGCACATGAAGAGTACGGAGTTCGTCGGTCCGCAGGTGGGTGACGAACTCGCCCGCGACGGCGGCACGGCTCTTGCACTCGTCGTGGTCGGCATCATGATCTACCTTGCCTTCCGCTTCGAGTGGAAATTCGCTCTCGCGGCCATCATCGCGAACCTGCACGACGTGGTGATCGTGGTGGGGATCTTCTCCGTGATGCAGTGGGAGTTCACGCTTCCGGTGCTCGCGGCCGTCCTCGCCGTGCTCGGTTACTCCGTCAATGAGTCGGTGATTATTTTCGACCGCGTTCGCGAGCACTTCCGCAAGATGCGCCGCGTGGACACGATTGAAGTGATCAACTCGGCCATTACGGCGACGATCTCGCGTACGGTGATCACCCACACATCCACCCTCTGCATGACGCTCTCGATGTTCTTCTTCGGCGGTCCGGCGCTGCACTATTTCTCGCTCGCGCTCACGATCGGTATCCTGCTTGGCGTCTACTCGTCCGTCTTCGTGGCGGCGGCCATCGCGCTCTACCTCGGAGTCAAGCGCGAGGACCTCGTGAAGACCGTCAAGAAGGATGAAGTGGAACAAATGGTTCCGTAAAAGTCCAACACGATAAAAAATAGAGAGGGGCGTAAGCCCCTCTCTATTTTTGAGTGAACGTTTAGTTGTACGAAGTCTGGGGTCGTTTGAGTAGGGTTGCGGGCAATGGCTCTCTTACTCGTATTTTTAGCGTTCGGATTTCGGCATGAAGTTCCACTTCAACTTCTGTCGCAGGAGTTTGAAGTAGTCGTACCCGATCGGGTGCAGGATCGTGACTCGGTGCTCGGCCTGACGGATGATCAGGCGGTCGCCGGGCACCATATCGCAGAACTCCTGCATGTCGAAGTACGCCACCGCGTCGCGAGCGTCGAGCAGTTCGATTAGGATCTGCGACTTGAGCGGAAGAACAATCGGACGGTTCGAGAGTGTGTGCGGCGCCACGGGCACCAAGATCATGCCTTCGAGCGACGGGTGCAGAATCGGGCCGCCCGCGGCCAGCGAATACGCCGTGGAGCCCGTAGCCGTCGAACAAATAATGCCGTCGGCGGACTGACAGGCCATTTGTTGATTGTTGACATAGACGAGGAAATCGACCATGCCGCCCGCACGCCCGTGGCTGATGCCGATGTCGTTCACGGCGAGCTGCCGGTAGATTTCCTTGCCGTTACGCAGGACGATCCCTTCGAGTAAGGGGCGTTCATCGCAGATGCTCTGACCCGCAAGCATTTCCGGAAGACGCGTGTCGACATCCTCCTGACACAAGTCCGTAATGAAACCGAGACGTCCCGCATTGACGCCGACCACGGGCTTGCCGAAACGGGAGAGACTGCGAGCCACGCTCAGCATGGTGCCGTCGCCCCCCAGAACGATGATGAGATCGCACCGCTCGCCCAATTCCTCGCGCGAGCAAAAGTTCGTCGTCTTAAGGTACTCCGCGGCCCGTTCTTCGTAGAGAACGTCGCAACCGAGCGACTTCAAAAGCGCGGTGATACGCTCAAGTTGATAAGAGAGGTCGTCGTTCGTCGGTTTGACGCAGAGTCCGATCGTTTTGTAGAGCAACACGGGCTTCTCCTCAAAAGTTCTTTTCAAGTTCGGCCCAAACATTCTGCCAGGCCAAGTCCTGCATGCAGCGCCCGAGCGTGTCGGGGACGTTCTTCGGGCAACGGTGTCGGTCGCACGCGTGACAGGCGAGATAGTCGGGGTGACGAAGAATCGTAACGTTGCCCTGTACGAGTCGGGCCCGGTCGGACGCATAGCCTCCTCGGCGTCCTTCCTTGGGCGAAGGGCCCCAAACAGTGACGTTCGTCGGGCCGAAAAGCGCGATAACTGGGACTCCCGTTGCGCCCGCCACGTGGGACGTGGCCGTATCCACGCCGACGAACACCCGAGCGCCTCGGATCAGACGGGCGGTCTGACCAAAGGAGAGCTTCCCGGCGGCCACACACACACACATTCGCTTCCGCAAAGCCTTCGGTGACGCGACCGATACGTTCGAGTTCGGCGGAGGATCCGCCGCCAACGATCACGACACGCAGTCCTCGCGCGTTGAGCTTTTCACACAACGCGCGCCAACCCGTCGTCGACCATTCTTTGTCTTCGTAGCGCGAGCACACCTGAAAAACGGCGTACGCCCCGCGAATGCGGAAGACTTCGGGGAGCTCTGCGTCCGGGCACGACGGATCGATGTGATACCGACCGCCGAGCACGGGTTCCAGAAGTGCTTCGGCCTGATCCAGCCAGTGCCCCGGGTACGGATGCACCTTGTGCGTGACAAGCTTTTGCTTCCACCATCCCCGATGGTCGTTCGCCGACGCATAGACCACCTGGCGTCGCGCCGCGAAATACCCGTAGAGAATCGTGCGGGTGCTCTGCTGAGTGATGATCGCCCAGTCGTATGTATTCCACATCGCGGACATGTCCAGGAACTGACGCCACTTTTTGGGACGCTCTTCGACGCCGATGACGCGTCGAATGCCGGGCACCCCTTCCAGAATCCCGCAATTGCGGTGAAACGTCAGAACGTCGACCTCGGCATCGGGGTAACGCTCCCGAATGGGGTTGACAAGCGAAGCCGCGAGCAGGCAGTCGCCGAGATACCGGGTGGAGACAATGAGAACGCGCAGGGGACGAGAAGCCGTCATTTCGAAGGTGAAGAGAAAAAGCAGGAAAAAGGGTCTCTCCCCGTCGGGAAGAGACCCTCCAATGTTACCCCGTCAAGGGCGTGTTACTTACCAACGGGAGCGCCGACGGCGACCGCGTGGAAGCCCGCATCGACGTAGATGATGTCGCCCGTGATGCCGCTCGCCAGGTCGGAGAGGAGGAAGGCGGCCGTGTTGCCGACTTCCTGGATGGTCACGGTGCGGCCGAGCGGCGCCGCTTCTTCCATGATGTGCAGGAGCTTCGAGAAGTCCTGAATGCCCGAGGCGGCCAGCGTCTTGATGGGGCCGGCGGAAATGGCGTTCGCGCGGATGCCCTTGGGGCCCAGGCTCGAAGCGAGGTAGCGGGTCGAAGCTTCGAGGGCGGCCTTCGCAAGACCCATCGTGTTGTAGTTCGGAACGACTCGTTCGCTGCCGAGGTAGGTGAGCGTCAGCACCGACGCATTGCGGCCTTCCATCAGGGGGAGGCAGGCCTTTGCAAGGGCCGGGAAGGAGTACGCGGAAATATCCATGGCCGTCTTGAAAGCGTCGCGAGAGAGACCGTCGAGGAAGTCGCCCGCGATCGCTTCGCGGGGCGCAAAGCCGATCGAATGCACCACGCCGTCGAGACCGCCCCAACGGTTCTTCAGTTCTTCGACGACGGCGGCGATTTCTTCATCGCTGCTCACATCCATGGGCAGGCAAATCGAGCTTCCGAATTCTTCGGCAAAGGCCGCCACGCGATCGCGGAAACGTTCCCCGACATACGTGAAAGCAAGTTCGGCGCCTTCGCGACGGCACGCTTCGGCAATGCCGTAGGCGATGGAACGGTTGGAGATGACGCCCGTAATGAGCAGCTTCTTGCCGGTCAGGAAACCCATGATTGTCCTCGTTCTAATGATTCGTGTTTCGTCGATGGCACTCGTGCATCCTCCGACGGACACACGAGGAGGGAGCGCACGACCGCGTGCGCTCCCATGCGTTCTTTGCGTGACATTGTAGTGGCACTCGCCCTCCGGGTCGATGTGCCCCCTCGCCAATGCGCGTTAGGCCGTCCGTCGTTGGAAGGCCTTGGGAACATCAGGGAATGCGAAGCTCCTGCCCGACGCGAAGGGTCGAGCCCTTGAGGCCGTTCGCGCGTTGCAAAGCAGAAACGGTCGTATGGTGACGCCGCGCGATGGCGATCAGCGTGTCGCCCGAGCGTACGCGATAGGTCGTGGCCTGGCGCACCGTCTGAGCTTTGTTTACCTTGGAAGCGGTAGCGGGAATGACGAGGCGTTGCCCGATACGCAGGTTGTTGCCGCGAAGACCGTTCGCCGCGCGAAGCTTCGAGACGCTCACCCCGTAATGCTCGCCGATCTCGGAGAGCGTATCGCCTGAACGCACAACGTGGACACGGGTTTCGGGAGCGGGCTTCACGTTGCGCTCGACTCGGTCCGCGCTCGGGATCTCGAGACTGTCGCCCACGCGAAGCATGTTCGAGGTGAGACGATTGGCGCGTTTCAATTTCGTCACGCTCACGTGGTAACGTTCGGCAACGGTCGAGAGCGTGTCGCCCGACTTCACGGTGTAGATCACCGTATCGGACTCCGTCGTCGTATCGCCCGGAATGCGCAGACGCTGCCCTGCGCGGATGATGTTGCCTTCCAGGCGGTTCGTCATGCGCAGGCCCGCCACCGTCACGCCGTAGCGACGGGCGATCGCGTCGAGCGTGTCGCCCGAACGAACCGTGTGGATGACGTGATGTCCCGAGGAGTTTCCCGAAGAGGCCGCCGGAATAGACGCACGCTGTACGTTCGGCACCGTGAGCACCAGGCGTTGCCCCGCCCGCAGACGGTCGGAACGCAGGCGATTGGCGGTCACGATCGATTTCGTCGTAATGTGCCAGCGACGAGCAATGGAGGTGAGCGTGTCGCCGCTTCGGACACGGTACGTCACGCGACGCCACGTTGTGAGGGGTGAAAGTCGCAGACGCGCGTCCGCTTCTTCGGCCGAGATGTCCACCTGCTCGTCGGCGCCCGCGAGAACGAGCAACGTCGAATTGGGGAGAACGCGCCGTCCTTCGGGAATGCCGTTCACCTTGCGAAGTTCCGACTCCGTCATGCCGCTTTGCGCCGCGACGGTAGCGAGTGTTTCGCCTTCTTTAAGTCGATAGGTCGACCAACGCGAAAGCGGCTGACCGCTGTCCATCCAGCTGGCGAGATTGTCGATGAAGTAGTCCACCTTGTCGGCGGGTAGGAGCATCACGTTGTTGTGCGCTGCCACGATCACCGGAAGCTTGTAGCTCGGGTTCAGGGCGCGGAATTCGTTGAGCGGCATGCCCGCAAGCTCCGCGGCGGTCTTCACGTCGATGTCGCGAGGCTTGGTGATGCGAATGAAGAAGGGTTCGTTCCCGACGTCCGGCAACTCGATCCCATAGCGCTCCGGATTCGAAATGATCCTCTTGATCGCCATGAGTTTCGGCACGTAGTTGGCCGTTTCCTTCGGCATGCGCAGATGTGCGTAATCGGTGGGTTTGCCGTTGCGCTTTGCACGCGCGATCGCCCGCTGAACGCTCCCTTCGCCCCAGTTGTAGGCCGCAAGCGCCAACTGCCAATCGTTGAAGAGACCGTGGAGGTAGTCGAAGTAGTCGAGCGCCGCGCGGGTGCTTTCCAGGACGTCCTGACGGTCGTCGCGCCAAAGATTCTGAGCAAGTGCGTAATCGTTCCCCGTAGCGGGCATGAACTGCCAGAGCCCCGCCGCCTTCACGCGGGAGAGCGCTTCGGGCTGAAAGGCACTCTCGACGAACGGCAACAGCGCGAGCTCCGTCGGCATGTTGCGCGCTTCGACGTCTTCGACGATGTGGTAGAGGTACTGCCCCGCACGCGAGGTCATACGCTGGATGTACGCGGGATCCTTCGTGTAGTAGGTCACCCATCGGTCGACGAGCGGTGAATCGAGTTCGGGCATGCGGTAGCCGCGCCGAATACGCTCCCAAACGTCATTGGGCATCGTCTCCGCTCCCCCGTCGACTTGAACCGACTCTTGTTGCTTGAGGGCCGCGCGCACGTCGCCCGGCACCCACGAGAGCGCCAGACAACCCAAGCTGAGGAGAGTAAACGAGAGACAACGCAAAGTCATGAAGCTCGAACCCCGGGAGTGGAGGAATGCGTAAAATCGGAATTGCCGTAATGTTACTGCTTAGCTCGGCGGCGCCCTTGCTTCTTTTGTTTTCCAACGTGTCGTTTCTCGGCGGAATGTGGAAACAAACTGTTAAGAGAGCGGAACCCCCGGCTTTCCTTTCCTTCGCACGATCAACGACCCCCACATGCGCACTCGACTTTCCTTCGACGACTTTCTAGCCACCCCTCCCGGGGATCGGCTTCGCGAGTGGGAAGTGTCGCAGTTCGACGAACTCGTGACAGACGTCTTCGGCGTGGCCGCACTGCAAATCGGCGCCCCGCAACTCGACACGCTCCGCTCCAATCGCATTCAAGGTCAATGGATTCTGCTTGAGAAAAAGGATTCGCTTTTCGGGCTTCGTTCGGACCTGCATGCGCTCCGGGGCGAGCCCGAAGCGCTCCCCGCCGCCGCAGAGTCGCTCGACCTCGTCACGCTCCCGCATACGCTCGATTTCGCCGAGCACCCCCAGCAAGTGCTGAGAGACGCGGTGCGCGCCCTGGCGCCCGAAGGGCGCCTCGTCCTCACCGCCTTCAACGCGCTCGGGGCGTGGTGGCTCAAAGAGCGGATGACGGCCGCCTTCGGCGGCAAAGCCTATCTGCCGACGCGCCTCCAACCGATTTCGCTCGGGCGACTCAAGGACTGGCTCGCGCTCCTTGGCATGGAAGTCGACCGGGGGCGCTTCGGAATCTACAGTCCAGGTTTTCGCTCCGCCTCGGCGCTTCGCCGATGGGCCTGGCTTGACAAGGCAGGCGACCGTTGGGCCCCGCAATTTTCCAACCTGATCCTTCTTTCCGCCGTCAAACGGCAACCCGGCACGCGCCTTATCGACTGTGCGACACGACCGCTCTCAGAAAGACGCCCCGTGTCGACCTTCCCGGTCGCCTCCTCACACCGTCGGTCCCCGGAACTCTGATAGAGACCGGGCCCTGGATCGTACGACCCGCACATCGTTCGAAAGCGCATTCCACACAACGCGCTACGTACCCCATAACGCACTACGAGAGAACACACCCATGAGTACCACCAAACTCGAAATCTGGACTGACGGCGCCTGCAAGCAGAACCCCGGCGTGGGCGGTTGGGGCGCCTTACTCGTCTGGGGCGAGCACCGGCTCGAACTCTACGGGGGCGAACGTCTGACGACCAACAACCAAATGGAGCTCACCGCCGTCATCTCGGCACTCTCCGCCTTGAAGCGTCCCTGCCCGATCATCCTGCACACGGACAGCTCCTACGTGAAAAACGGCATCACGCAGTGGGTGCACGGCTGGAAGCGCAACGGTTGGCGCACGGCCGACAAGAAACCCGTGAAAAACGTCGAACTCTGGCAACGCCTCGACGCACTGACATCCCGCTTCGAGATCGAGTGGCGTTGGGTGAAGGGACACAACGGCGACCCCGGTAACGAAAAGGCGGACGAACTTGCCAACCTGGGCGTGGAAGTCGCCTTGGGCAAGCGCCCTGCGCCGACGTTCTGAGGCTATCGAAGCCCCTGATACCGCATTTATGGTATTTTCACCGGGAACTCTTGATTTTTTCGGATCGATCCGTAAAATTTCAATTCTCGACGCGCGGTTAGCTCAGTGGTAGAGCACTGCCTTCACACGGCAGGGGTCACTGGTTCGAAACCAGTACCGCGCACCAGATTCCGAAAGGCCTCACGGGAAACCGCGGGGCCTTTCATTTTTCATGCGCCGAAGGCGCCGTACAAAAAAGGGAGCCGTTTCCGGCTCCCTTTTGTTTTTTCGGGCGACACCCGCGCGAACGTCAAACGTCTTCTTTGTCCTTGGCCTTGCGGCACTCCCCGCACACCCCGTAGAGAACGAGCGAATGATCGGTAAGTTCATAGCCGAGGCGCCCCGCGACGACCCGCTGCGCCTGTTCGATCGCAGGATCCACGAACTCTTCGAGCTTGCCGCAGCGGACGCAGACGATATGATCGTGGTGATGTCCTTCCTGAAGCTCGTACGTCGCACGACCTTCGTCGAAGTGATGGCGCACCAGGATCCCGGCACTTTCAAATTGCGTCAGCACGCGGTACACGGTTGCGAGGCCGATGTCGCAGTCGTCGTTCAGAAGGAGCTTGTACACTTCTTCGGCCGACAGGTGGCGCTTTTCGACCTGCTCGTTCTGGGCGAGCCTCTGGAAGAGATCGAGAATCTTCAGACGAGGCACCGTGACCTTTAGGCCCATGGTCTTCAGATCGTTGGTTTGATTTCGAGACACTTCGTGCACGACGGACTACCCTTCTAGCGGTTCGAATACCTTTATCATACGTTCTCATCAGTGCCTTTGCACTGTAGAGAAGGTAAACCGTCATTCTATAGTTTTTATGTTCACTAGACAGCTTCTTCTTGCCGTCGCCGGCCTTGCGACGGCGGCATCTCTGACCGGTTGCTACACGATGGCGGACGCCTGGGAAAACCCCAACGAGTATGTTCCCTACTACCTTCGACCGTACAAAGCGGACGTGCATCAAGGCAACCTCGTGACGAGCGAAATGGTGCTCCAGCTTGAGAAGGGCATGAGCGACGCGCAGGTGCAGTTCCTGCTCGGCGTTCCCCTCGTGCGCGACCAGTTTCACCCGAACCGCTGGGACTATGTGTACTTTCTCCAGCGCGGCAACGGCGACCGCCAACTTCGTCGTCTGACGGTCTTCTTCGACGAAGAGCGCCGGCTCGATCACTGGGTGTCGGATCCGATGCCGAACGAAGAGCAGGCCGACCAGCTGATTCTCGGCAACATCGAAACGTTCGTCCCCGAAGTGCCCAAGGCTCAGACCGAGGAGAGCGCCCCGGCCGACGCCGCGTCGACCCCTGTTCCCTGACGGATCTTGAGGAGTTTGTATGAAGGAAGAACTTGATCGGCTCCAGTCGCTTATCGAACAGCTCGTCGTGCGTCTTCAGAACGAACGCTCGACGAATTCGCAGTTGCGCAACCAACTTGCGGCCCGAGAAGCGGAGCTCGCCCGTGCGAAGTCGCAACTCAACGACCTGCGACGCAAAGTGAACGGCCTGGCTTCTCAGTTTGCCAACAACGAGGAACCTCTCCTCTGACGCTCGGCCGCTTGCCTTTCCTTGTTCCGTTTTTCTCAGAAAGCCATGTCGGAAGTTACCGTCTCGATCTTCAGCCACAACTACCGGCTCGCCGTCAGCACCGGCGAAGAAGAGCTCATCCAGAACTGCGCCGAAATCGTCGACAAGCAAATGGAGGCGATGCGCGCAGGCGGACGGGTGCTCGCCGCCGATCAGATCGCCGTTCTTTCGGCGCTTGAAATCGTCTACAACGCCAAGAAGGCAGAAGAGGCCGCAGCTCAAGCCGTGAACGCCGCCCGTACGGAGGGCGAATCGGCCCGGGCCGACATCGCCGCCGCCCGATCGGAAGCCGACGCTCTGCGTGCGGAACTCGAGTCCACACGTGCCTCGGTAGCCGCCGCACAGGCCGAACTAGAAACCCTGCGTCAGACCGCAGAAGCTCAGCCCTTCGTGCGCCCCCTGCAACAGGAACCGATCCCTCAGGCCGCTCCCTCGCTTTCCAACGAAGCCGAGATCGTTGCCCGCATTCAAGAACTCTCCCGCATGTGCGAGGAGGCGATTTTCCAAGACACGAAACTCGGTTCGCTCTTCTAAACTATGATTGGTCCTGAGAAGCTTTCCGTCCTTTTACCTGTCTACAACACGCGCTCCGACTGGTTGAGCCTCGCGATCGAATCCGTTCTGAATCAGACGTACCGAGACTTTGAACTGTTGCTTCTCAACGACGGTTCGACGAATCCCGACACCCTCGCGACGCTCGCCGCCTTCGAAAAAGCCGACAACCGGGTGCGGTTGGTCCACAACCCCGAAAACATGGGACTTCCCAAGACGCTCAACAGGGGTTTGACGCTTGCGCGCTACGACTGGATAGCCCGCATGGATGGCGACGATATTTCCGAGCCGCAACGTTTTGAGAGGCAACTGGCTTACCTCGGAAGACATCCTGACATTGCCATTCTAGGGACGGAACTTATGGCTTTTGGTGATAAACAAGAGATTTTTCACTATGCCGAACGCCACGAGGACATCGTTACCGCTATGCTTTGGGTGTGTAGCATCCCGCATCCCACAGTGATGTATCGCAAGGAGGTTATCCTCGCAGCTGGCGGGTATCCGACGGACTATCCGAACGCGGAAGACTACGCTCTCTGGACGAAGATCGTTGCCCATCATCCCAACGTGCGATTTGCCATCGTCCCAGAGGTGCTCTTCAAATACCGAATGACGCTAAGTCGCCCCGATTACTACAAAGTCCAACAAACTAGTACAGTTCGAATTCAAGAAGAGCTGTTTTCCTCTCTGGGACTTCGAGCTGAGGATGTTCGCATGTGGTTCAAGCCCACGAGTCGCCTGACGGAAAGGGAGCTTCAGAAGTACGAGGCGGTCTTGAGCCGAGACTTTGAGACTCTGCGGCAACATCCCTTCATTGCTGAGGGGACTCTGCGCGATCGTCTTGGCTATATCGTTCGAAAAGCCGTAAAGCGAGCGTTGCCATCACCCTATGCCTTGCGACGCGCAGGTTCGTTGCTTTTACGGCGGGAGGCTTACCTCGATTCGCTTTTTCCGAAGAAAGCTCCTACCAAACCGGCCTCCGATTCGCTATACTCCAAGTAAACCTGCGGCGGACGGCAACCGGGCTCCAAAGTACCTAGAACCAATGCTTAACCCCATTGGTTGGCGCACTCGAGGGCCGACAGAGAGCCGGTCACGCGTTGACTGGCCCGGTCCGCTCCGGAGCCGACCGCCCTGAACTCTCGGTTCAGGATACGTAGCCCCGCCCCACCGCAGGTTCCCTCTTCCGAAAGGGCAGTCCCTCGTGCGACTGCCCTTTTTGCTTTTGCACGTTTGCTCGTACGGTGCGCTATGCTCGATTCCACTCGACAACTCTTGGAGGTCCCATGACCGTCTCTCCCACCGATACCGCCCGCGAACTGCAGCGCTCCGCCCGCCGCTTCTGGCTCATGAAGACCGAACCCGGCGAGTGCTCGATCGACGATGCGTTGAACGCTCCCGATCGCAAGGTGTCCTGGTTCGGCATCCGCAATTACCAGGCTCGCAACTTCATTCGCGACGACATGAGCGAAGGCGACGGCGTGCTTTTTTACCATTCGAGCTGCGCCGAACCCGGCATCGTCGGTCTGGCACGTATCGCTTCGAAAGCCTATCCCGACGAACTGCAGTTCGATCCCGAGAGCGAGTACTTCGACCCGAAGAGCACCGCCGAGAAGCCTCGCTGGCTGACGATCGACGTCGAAGGACTCGTCAAGTGCGCGACCCTCTCGATCGGCGCCATGCGCGAATACCCCGAGCTTGCCGGCATGCGTGTCCTCCAGAAAGGGAACCGCTTGTCGATCACGCCCGTGACGTCCGAAGAATTTGCTTTCATCACGACGCTCCTTCGCTGATTTTCCCCAGGAAGCCGCGTTGTTTCTTCAACCCTCGACTTACCCTCACACCACATCATGGATCTCACCATCATCATCGAGCTTGCTCTCCTCGGGGCATGCACGGGCTTTTTGGCCGGCCTGCTCGGCATCGGCGGCGGCATGGTACTGACGCCCTTTTTCACGATGCTTCTCGGTACGGCGGGCGTCCCGCAAGAACACGTCGTTCACGCGGCGATCGCCACGTCCATGGGCACCATCCTCTTTACGTCGCTCTCGTCCGTACGGGCGCACGCTTCCCGCGGTGCGGTTCTCTGGAACGTCGTCGCCGCGGTGGCGCCCGGGATTCTTTGCGGCGCCGTGATCGGCGCCCAAATTTCGGGGGCCCTCTCCACCTTCTGGGTGGCGCTCATCTTCGCCGCCTTCGTGTATTTTTCAGCCACGAAGATGTTCTTGGGCGGCAAGCCCGCACCGACCCGCCATCTTCCGGGGGCGCCCGGGATGTTCGGGGCGGGGTCCGTCATCGGTGTCATCTCCTCGCTCGTCGGCGCGGGCGGGGGCTTCATCTCCGTTCCCTTCATGACCTACTGCAACGTCAAGATGCACAACGCCATCGGCACCTCCGCGGCTCTGGGCTTTCCCATTGCATTTGCGGGCACGATCGGCTACATCTGGAGCGGTTGGGGCATTGAAACGCTGCCGCAATGGCCGGTGATGCTGGGCTTCATTCACCTCCCCGCGCTCCTTTCCGTGGCGGTGATGAGCGTCCTTACGGCGCCCCTCGGCGCCAAGGTAGCTCACTCGATCGACACGAAACCCCTGAAGCGCATCTTCGCGTCGCTTCTCTACGTGCTCGCGACCTACATGCTCTGGAAGGCAGTCAGCGCCTTCTGACCGACGCCGCCCGCGTTTGAGAAAAGGGCGTCTTCCCCGAGGGAAGACGCCCTTTTCTCTTTTCATCGGTTATGTGTCAGTGTGTGATTCCGTGCTGTTTGACGCCGCGAAGGCTCCAGGCCATAACGAAAAGTCCAGCGAGGACGAGCGGAATCGTCAACCACTGACCTTGAGAAAGACCGAGCGCCCGAAGACCGAGAAACGCATCGGGCTCGCGAAAGTACTCGACGAAAAAGCGCGCCACACCGTAACCAACGCCGAAGAGCCCGGCCACGAATCCGGCGGGCCTCGGTCGACGGGAGACGAACCAGAGCAAAAGGAAGAGTACGAGTCCCTCGAGCACCGCTTCGTAGAGCTGCGACGGATGGCGGGGAAGGCCGTCTCCCGCCTGCGGAAAGACCATGGCCCAAGGAAGCGAAGCGGGCGCTTCGCGCCCCCAGAGCTCTCCGTTGACGAAATTGCCGATGCGGCCCGCCATCAGACCGAGAGGAACGAGCGGCACGACGAAGTCGGCGAGCTTCCAAAAGCCGATGCCGTGACGAAACGCATAAAGAGCCATGACAACAAGAACGCCGAGGAGGCCGCCGTGTGCGCTCATGCCGCCCTGCCAAATTTCAAAAATCGCGAGCGGATGTTCGGCGTAGTAGGCGGGTTGATAAAAGAGGCAGTACCCGAGGCGTCCGCCCAGGATTACGCCGAAGATTCCGTAAAAAAGGAGGTTTTCCACGTCGTCCGCGGTAACACCGCGCCACGCATCTTTCGCGCGCAGGCGACCGAGCAACCAGAAGGCGGCAAACCCCGCCAGGTACATGAGTCCGTACCAGCGGACGGCTACGGGGCCGAGCTGCAACGCCACGGGATCGAATTGGGGGTGAATCAGCATTTCCGACGTTCCTCCGCGTCATTCGTCGAGTCGCCATTGTAGCGGTCCGCCCTTAGGGCGGTGCCGCAAGGACGCGACCGAGCGTCTCGGGCAAAGGCCGTCGGGCATTGCTTGTGTTAAGGTGGAGCCCTTCGAAAACCTCGATTTTTTTTCGCCGACCATGACCATCGAAACGCCTTCTTCCGCACGGCTTGCCGACGCCCTCTCCGATCTGCGCGCGGCCCGCCCGCTCGTTCACTGCCTGACCAACGAAGTCGTTCAGGAAATTACGGCCAACGTGCTGCTTGCGGCAGGCGCCTCGCCCGCCATGGTGGTGGCCGAAGAAGAGTCCGGTACCTTCGCCCGCATTGCGGGCGGCATCCTCGTCAATATGGGGACACCCTTCCCCGAGCGCCTGCGCGCCATGCGCAAGGCGGTCGAAGGCGCCCGCGAAGCGGGCCGCCCCTGGGTGCTCGACCCCGTAGCCGCAGGCGGCATTCCCTGGCGCGACGGCGTCATCCGCGAGTTCGTCGAACTCAAACCCACGGTCATCCGCGGAAACGCGAGCGAAATTCTTGCGCTTGCGGGCGCGGGTACGGGCGGCAAAGGGGTCGACAGTACGGCCGATTCGAGCGACGCTCTTGAGGCCGCGCGAGCGCTTGCCGCTCGCACGGGAGGCGTCGTCGCAGTGACCGGCGCCGTCGACTACGTGACGGACGGCACGCGTACCTTCGCCATCTCGGGAGGCGACCCCATGGCGACGCTCGTCGTCGGTACGGGCTGCTCGCTCTCCGCCCTGGTGGCGGCTTTCTGCGCCGCACATCCGAACGCGCTCGAAGCCGCTGCGGCGGCTTGCGCGCTCGCGAAGCGCGCCGCCGAAGTCGCCCGACGCAAGGCGGACGCCCCGGGAAGTTTCCACGTCGCCTACATCGACGCGCTTTATACGATCCGCCCCGAAGAACTGAGCGCGGGGGCCTGACGATGACGTTTTTTGATCCCGCGTCGCTGCGTCTTTACCTCGTGCTCGACCCCGATCTCTGCGGGGGCGCCGAAGGGATGATCCGCACCACTCAAGAAGCCCTACTCGGAGGCGTCTCGTTCGTTCAACTACGAGCACCCCGGTGGAAAAAGCGTGCCATGGCCGAATGCGCTCGGGCGCTTCTCGAAGTGACTCGGGACCGAGGTGTTCCGCTCGTGATCGACGACCACGCGGATGTGGCCTTTGCCGTGAACGCCGACGGCGTTCACGTGGGACAGCAGGACCTCGCGGTCGAAGACTGCCGACGACTCCTCGGAACGGGAAAAATCGTCGGTCTCTCAATCAATACGTCGGACGAGATGCGACGCGCGCCCGTCGACCTCGTCGACTACGTCGGCATCGGCCCCGTCTTTCATCAGACGACGAAGCTCGACGCTTCGCCCGCCCTCGGCCTCGAAGGACTGCGCACGATCGTCGAAACGTCTTCCCTGCCTTCGGTGGCGATCGGCGGTATCAAGGCGGAGAACACCCGTGCGGTGATGGCAACGGGCGTCGACGGCATCGCCGTCGTTTCCGCCGTCTGCGGAACCCGTTCGCCCCGCGACGCGGCCGCTTCTCTTCGTTCCGAAATCGATCGATGAAACTTCGCACGCTTTTCTCCGTTCAGCCGGGCACGCTCGCAAGCACCGTCGTCCTTTGGGCGGCCACGGCGGTGCTCCTTGCCTTTGCGGCGGCGCCCTATCGGGCGTTTCAGCTGTGGTCCTTTTCGATTCTCTTCGGCGGACTGCTGCTCTATCGGGGACGATCAAGCCTCGCCAAGATCGTCGCCTATCTCGGCTTTCTGCTGATTTGGGTCGACGGCGGCATTCGCGCCTTCCTGCGTACGATCTACGGGGCGGAGCCCAAATCCACTTTCGTTCTCGAGTCGGTGGCGAACACCCATACGTCGGAGAGCTTCGAATACCTTCAGACGCTCTGGAGCGACATCGCCCTCTGGTCAGGGATCGTGCTCGCTCTGGCAATCGCGGGCTTTCTTCTCATTCGCCGCATTCCCTCGACGCCCGCGCCGCGCACGGTGTCGGGGAAGCCCCTGACGGTGCTCATCGGCTTTCTCGCGCTTGTTTTGACGGTCGGTGCGGCCTTAAGCCCCTGGCGCGGCCACTGGCCGATTTTCTACTGGACCTCGTGGGTGAGGTCCGTCGAAAGCGTGCGTGCAGGTTGGGGAAATCAAACGCAGGAGCATGCGCTTCGTCGTGCGACGGCCGATGCTCAGATAACTTCCGCCTCGCAGGAGCCCCGTACCCTGCTTCTTCTCGTGGGTGAGAGCACGGTGCGCGACGACCTGTCGCTCTACGGCTATCCGAGAAACACCACACCGAAGCTCGACGCGCTGGCGAAAGATCCCCACTTTGCAACCGTTCGTCCGGTGTGGTCCGTTTCCTCGTCGACGTTACCCGCATTCGACGACATGTTCGAATTTTCCACCTCGTCGGGTCCCGGGAATCTCTTCGCCTTTTTCCGGAGCGCGGGCTACAAAGTGACGTGGATCAGCAACCAGGACGACCTAGCCATCAAGAATCGTTACGCCGCCTGGGACGACGATCCGGAAATGCTCAATCGCCTCGCCGGACGTTCGAGCGCTTCGCTCGACGGAAACGTCCTTCCCTCCCTGGAAAAGGCGTTGAACGACCCCGCCGAACGTCATCTCATCGTGGTACATCTCATCGGATTGCACCCGCACTACCGTCTGCGTCGTCCGAGCAACTGGACGGCCAACTGGGCGAAAAACGACGCCGTCGAAACGCAACTGGAGTTGCTCGATCGATCGAACTGGGTGATCGATGCCCGCAACAACTACGACCTCGGCATTCGATATCAGGACGAGATCCTTGCGCGCTCTCTGGAACTTGCCCGCGCGTCGAGCTCGGGGAAGATCCTCGATTGGGTCTACGTATCGGACCACGGGCAGGAGCTCGGCGACGACGAAAACCGTACCGGTCACTCCAATACGACCGCGGACGGCTATCGGGTGCCACTCCTTTTTTGGCTCTCCGACCGAAGCGATGCGAAGAGCTGGGAGAACCGCCCCTTCCGCACCGACCGTCTGAGTCCGACGTTGCTCGCTCTTGCGGGTATCCGTTGGAAGGACGAAGACGCAAGCCGCATCTTCCTCGATTCCGCCTACGTCTGGGAAAAGCCCGAAATTCCCGTCGTCGACCCGGAACTCGACGCCGTCACCGCTCGGGAAACCCAACGCCGCGCAAGCGCGGCGCCTTGATGCGTTTTCACACACCTTGGAAAATTTCGTGAGGCGCCGACCCCTCGGGCTCCGTAGAATGAGGAAAAGCCTTCTTCTTTTGGACACACCCCATGCGCGAGCGCCAATTGCCCACGACGGTCCGGCTCTCCGAGAAGGACGCCCGAGACGTCCTTCTCGCCGAGCTTCTTGAAACGCCGACCGATGCCGTCCCGGGCGAGAAACCCGTCTGGACGCCGGCCGATGCCGCCGCCGCAACGCGGGATGCCCGCCATTTGGCGGGCGAACGGCATACACCCGGTCTGTTTCTACCGCTTCGAGCGAGACTCGTTCTGGCACGACTCAAAGAGCGTCGCGTCAAAACGACGCTCGAGCGAACGGGCATCGCCACGACTCCCGTCCTTCTGACGCTCGCTACGCTCGGCTACCTGGCGGGGGTACTCACGGACCGACTCGCCACGACGGGATCGGTGGTGAATCTTTTGTCACCTCCGCTTCTCGCCTTCTTCCTCTGGAACCTCTTTGTCTATCTCCTCCTGCTTATTCAGGGCGCGAGCGCCCTGACGGGAAAGACGGTCGAGGCTCCTCTGCGATCCGCCTTGGTACGACTTTTCGAGAAGTTGCATCTCCCGGGGCTCAAAAAGGACGGCCTCCGAACACGCTTTTGGACGCGTTGGGCGCCTCTCATGACACCGAAGCTCGCCCTCTGTGCCGCGCAGGCGTTGCATCTGGCAACTCTGGCTTTTGCGATCGGGCTCCTGACGAGTCTTGCCGTTCGCGGTATCGGGACGGCTTACGTCGTCGGGTGGGAAAGCACGTGGCTTGCCGACCGCCCCGACATCGTGCTCGGCATTCTCAATGCGACCTACGGCCTCGTTCCGGGCTCTCTGCCGATGCCCGACGTCGAACACGTGCTCCTCATGAATCTCGCCGAAGGGCTTTCCGCGCCGCTCACCGAATCCACCTCGTGGTTGCTGCGCCTCATGGGGCTCATCTCCGCACTGGTGCTCGTTCCCCGCGCGTGTCTCGCGCTTATCGCGACGGTGCACATTCGTCGGCGCGAAAAGGCACTTTCTTTTCCCGTAACAAGTCCTTACTATCGGCGACTCCTCCTCTCGGACGACGAAGCCCGCCGCCGTGAAGTCGTTGTTCTCGTACCCGAATCGAACGGTAAGGACTGGGAGGATGTTTGCCGCCGCACCGAGGCGCTCCTCAAGGCCAGGGACGTCGCTCTGAAAATCGTCCCCACCGAGCTCTGGGATACGACGCCCGAAGCGATTCTTGAGAGCGTGCGGAAGGAAGGTGCATCGGAGCGCCTCTTCTGGGTGGCGCTCGACGCATCCGCCACGCCCGAAGAAGAAATTCACGGCCGGTTCCTTACGGCCTTCTCCGAGAACGTCGTCGTGTTGCTCAACGTCTCCTCCCTGTTCGCTCGTTTCGGCAAAGACGCGCCCAACGTCCGGAGCCGTCTGGCGCTCTGGGAGATGTTCGCGCACGACCACGGCGCCCGCACGACGGTACTCGATCTTGCGGAGATCTCCCCCGAATTCATCGATGCCCTCAAGGCGTTGGTCGACTCGAGCGCCGACGCATTTCAATCCAATGGACAGCCATGAGCACAACCGATCCGCTTCGCATTCATCTGAGCCTCGTCAGCCACACGAACATCGGAAAGACAACGCTCGCCCGAACGCTTCTCATGCGCGACGTGGGTGAAGTGGCCGACCGGGCGCACGTCACCGAAACGACGGACGACTACGTGCTCGCCCGAGGTCCTGCGGGGTGCGAACTCGTTCTTTGGGATACGCCGGGATTCGGAAACTCCGTGGCGCTAGCAAAACGCTTGTCCGAGCGGTCCAACCCGGTCGGATGGTTTCTCTCCGAAGTGTGGGACCGCTTCACGAACAAAGCCTTCTGGCTCGATCAACGGGCGGTTCGCCACATTCGGGATACTTCAAGCGTCGTGCTTTACCTCGTGAACGCGGCCGAGCGACCGTCCGTCACGCCCTACATCCCCGCCGAGATGCAGATTCTTTCCTGGATCGGCAAACCCGTCATCGTGCTCCTCAATCAGATGGGCAAACCCCGTCCGCCCGAAGACGAACGGGCCGAGCTCGAACTCTGGAAGAGCGAACTCGCATCGTACGACTTCGTCAAAAGCGTCCTTCCCATGGATGCGTTTGCGCGGTGCTGGGTGCAGGAAGCGGCGCTCTTCGACGCGCTGGCCGAAGCGCTTCCCGCAGAATCGCAGACGACCTTCGATACGCTTCGCACCGTCTGGATTCGCGGACGCCGAGCCGTCTATTCGAGTTCGCTCGACGCCATCGCCCTGCATGTCTGGCGACAGATCACGGCCCGCGAAACGGTTCCGACGCCGACTCTCAAAGACCACATGCTCACGATGGTCAAGCATTTCGGTCTCATGAAAAAGGAAGAGGACCGTCTTTCGGACGCGCAAACGGCCCTTTCCGCCCAGGCGGCCGACAGCTTCTGCGCACTCACGAACGCGCTCATCGAATTGAACGGTTTGCGCGGCAGCGGCATCTCCAAGGAAATCCTTCGCCGCATGAAGACCGACTGGGAGCTGGCCGCCTACTCGATCGATCCGGGTAGCGCCGCTGCAGTCGGTACCGGGATCGGCGCCACCTCGGGTGCGGCCGTCGGAGCCGCGACCGACTTTGCTACGGGAGGCCTCAGTCTCGGCCTCGGAACTCTGATCGGCGGTTTGATCGGTGCGATCGGCGGCATTGGTGCCGCAACGCTCTACAATGCCCGTCACGACAAGTCCGGGATTGAAATTTCCTGGAGCGAACACGCACTCAAGGGCTTCATCCTCGAGGCCGTGCTCCTTTATCTCGCTGTCGCGCACTTCGGGCGCGGACGCGGCGACTGGGCCGAAGGCGAAAGTCCGGAATTCTGGAAGAAGGCCGCGACGGACGCCCTGAACGCACAACCGATGGATCTTCCGGACTTGAAACACATGGCGGCCGAAGAAGGACTTCCGCTTCTCACGCAGCGCATCGATTCCGTGCTTCGTGCCGTCTTCACCATACTCTACAACCGCTCCGTCTGAGCTCGTCCGCCATCATGCTTACTAAAGGCCTTACCACCGTTGGTCTTCTTCTCGTCTCGAACGTCTTCATGACGCTCGCCTGGTACGCCCACCTGAAACTTCAGAGCGCCAAGCTGATCAGTAGCTGGCCGCTCTACACGGTCGTTCTCTTTTCCTGGGGGATCGCCCTTTTCGAATACTCCTTCATGGTTCCCGCCAACCGGATCGGTTTTGTGGGGAACGGCGGCCCCTTCACACTGGTGCAGTTGAAGATTATCCAGGAGGTGATCACGCTCTTCGTGTTCACCGTCTTCTCGCTCATCGCCTTCCAAAACCAGGCGCTGGGCTGGAACCATCTCGCTGCCTTTGCCTGCATGGTCGGAGCAGTATTCTTTGTTTTTCTTAAATGAACATTTTTTATAAGGAAAATGTTACACATGAAACATTTTGTGGCCACCATTGTAATGTAAAGGTTTTTATTTCTTTTAATCCAAGTGGTTCTTACTCAAGGGTGTGCTTCTTACTGAAACGTGTTTTTTTGGGCAGAAGATGCCACTTTGGTTTCTAGAGATTTTATTTGATTTGCAACTGAAAGTTCTGACTTGGCGTTATGGATAAAACCCCAAAAATCAAAGATGAAGAAATCAGTTTTATTGTGCAAGGTGCTCTGTGTGATAAAACATCTGAATACATCGCGTGTATTCGTAAGAATTTCTTAGGGTCAGAAATTATCCTGTCAACCTGGCAAGGAACTGTAGTTTCTGAAGAAGTTGCAAAATACTGCGATAAGATCCTTCTATCCAAAGATCCGGGAGGAGTACCATTTAGTTTCCCTTTTGGTGCAGTAGTCCATAATAATATCAATAGACAAATTATTTCTACGATGGCGGGATTAAGAGCGGCAAGCCGTCATTATTGTGTCAAAATTAGAACAGATTTCACCTTGAAATCGTCAGATGTAGTTAAATTTTTCAATATTTATCCTAGAAGAGAGCAAGATGCGCTGGTATATGAACGAAGAGTGGTTGTGCCTTCGATTTATTCTAGGGTTCATTTGAATGGAGTTCCTACACCGTTTCATTCCAGCGATTTTTTTGCTTTTGGCTTAAAAGAAGATCTTATTCTGCATTTTGGAAGTTGTCCGTTGCAAACCCAGGAAGAACTTGGAGAATGGCAATACAAATTCCCTAATCGTTGCCCGGATCCGAACTGTCAGTGGCGATTTCCTCCTGAACAGGCATTCTTCTATCATGCAGCAAAATCGAAGTTCCCTGATATACGAATGTATGATTTGACTGATCTGAAAGCGGACAATATTGCATTGTCACATAAATTAATGATGAATAATTTTATTTTTGTCAATTCGGATCAGATTGGTTTGTACTCGGAGAAACATAATAAGGCTCTTACCGAGCCATTTGTTCAGCCAGGGATTATTTCTAATCTCTATTTTGAAATGTGGTATGCAAAAACATTTGCAGAGACGTGTAGAGGGAGAACAATTAGTCAATTGAAGGTATTGGAGCGCTTGGAAACTCACCGATGGAGATTGCATCAAAATTTAAAAGATAAAGCAAATCTTTTATCCATTATGTCTGAGTGCCTCTCTGTTTTATACTATAAGATAAAGTCCAAAAAGAATATTGCCTTGTCGTCAATGTGACCGTGAGAAAGAAATGATAATTATTACCTCAGGAGCTTATATTTCCCAAGAAATGCAAGCGGAAATTGGAAAATTACCACCTGCATTTCTTCCCCTAGGTAACCAGAAGTTAATCTATTCTCAAGTCAAGTTACTAAAGAAGGCATTCAAGGAAAAAATATACTTAACTCTTCCAGAAGATTTTGTTCAACAACTAGATGATGTAGAGGAAAGTCTAGAAATAAAAGATCTGGAAATTGTTCCAGTGAACCACAACTTAAGCCTAGGAAGCTCCGTATTGTCTGCGCTTAATATGATTGATAACGTAGATGAAAGAGTCAGAATTTTGCATGGAGATACTTTATTTCTGGATCTTCCTCAAGAGTTGGATGTTATCTCGATTTCCAAGGCAAAAGAAAGTTATTCGTGGAGATATGTTGATTCGAAGAAGGTGTGGAGCGGTTTTTTCTCGTTTTCAAATAAGCAACTTCTAGTCCGATGTTTGGCTTTCTCTGAGGGGAATTTTGAGTATGCTATAGAACACTATAAAGCTTTGATGGATTTGAAGTATCAAGAAATTCCGGAAGAACAATGGTTTGATCTTGGACATATGAATACTTTTTTCCAATCAAGGGCTAAAATGACTACTGAGCGTGCCTTTAATAGTATACAGATTAACCGATCTGAGCTTTGGAAGAGTGGAATTCCTCAACAAAAAATCATAGCTGAGTCAAACTGGTTTAGGAAAATACCTGCAGATCTTCGTATTTTTACTCCTCAATATCTTGGTGAAAAAGTTATAGATGATGTTTTCTTTTATGGATTGGAGTATCTTTATTATCTTCCTTTGAATGAACTGTTTGTTCATGGGAGAAACAAGGTTCAATTCTGGGAAAATATCTATGAGAAACTAATTGATGTCTTGTCTCAGATGAATCGTGCACGTATAGACTCATCTGAAATAACAAAAGTGTCTCATGATTCTATATCCTTATATAAGGATAAAACATTTCGTAGAGTTGAGGAATTTAAGGCTCATAGTACAGAGAGGCAACGTTTTATCTGGAGTCGTCTGGATATAGATAATATTGTAAAGATCTGCATCGAAAGAAGTCTCAATATGCCAGTAATTCCCTCTGTAATTCATGGAGATTTTTGTTTCAGCAATATCCTCTTTAGTTCTAGATCGCAGCAAATTAAACTAATTGATCCAAGAGGGATGAATTTCAATGGTGAGATGACGATATTTGGTGATGCAAAATATGACGTCGCAAAGCTCTTACATTCTGCTGTGGGCTTTTATGATCTCATTATTGCGCAACAATACAATATTTCAGCAGATGGCTTGAGTATTCGTTTTCCTAATAAATATCATGAGTTTGCTGATTTCACGCTCAGAAGACCCTTTTTTAAAGGGGTGTTGTCAATTGAGTTGATGCCTATTGTGGTTTTATTATTTATTTCGATGTTGCCTCTTCATCAAGATCGAATTGACCGGCAAACCGCTTTTGTGTTGAATGCTAAGAGATTGTTTGATCAATATGTAAGGTGAATTTATGAGAATTTGTGTGGATTTAGATGGCACAATTTGCGAATTGCGAAAAAAAGGAGAGACCTATAGGGATGTAATGCCTAAGCCTGGTGCTGTGGCCTTCTTGCAGTCGCTCAAAAAAGCGAATCATACTATCATTATTCATACGGCAAGAAATATGCAAACACAAGGGCATAACGTTGGCAAGGTTATAAAAAATGTTGGCAGAATTACCCTTGAATGGCTAGATGAAAATAACATTCCTTATGATGAAATTTATTTTGGAAAGCCGAATGCGGATATAACGATTGATGACCGTTGCGTACGGTTTTTGGGTTGGGAAGATTTAACAATTTCTAAAATTGAAAAATTAGCTAAAGATGAATAAGTTAAGTCTAGTGATCCCAATGGTTGGACTTGGGAGTAGATTCAAAAAAGAAGGGTATCTGGACGACAAGCCTTTTATTCGGGTCGGCCATGATTTGATGATAGAACGGGTTATTCAGGTATTTTGTGAATTTGTTGAAGAAATCATTCTTGTCTGTAGGGAAGATACTTTGACCCGATACAGAGAGCAAATTGATGGCTTGGTTCGTCGGTATGGTGTTTCTGTTGTGATTGCTCAAGGATTGACGCAGGGGGCATCATGCTCAGTTTTGGTTGCTCGAAGTGTTTATAGGGGTAAGTCGATTCTTATTGCGGATTGCGATACATTTTATGAGAAGTCGGCTATTGCAGATTTTGTTAAGAAGATAGGTGAGAATTATCCAGATTATGGGTTGATCACATTTAATAGTGATTCGGACAGATTTTCTTATATTGCCCCCGATAGAGATAAGGTTCAAATTGCTGAAAAAGAAGTTATTTCCAATAAAGCAATATCGGGTGTCTATTATTTCAAGGATTCTGAAGTGTTTAATGATGCGGTGGTTGATTGCATGATTTACGGGCAGAAGACAAAGGGGGAGTTTTATATTTCTCAGATCATGGGAAATTTGTTGAAGAAGAAGGGGAATCTGCTTGTGCATCAAATTGAGGCTTCTGAACGTTATGGAGTTGGTACACCAGAAGAATTGATCGATGTATTGAAACGAATTGATTAAGATTTTTCACATAGAAAATAATAGAGCCTCGGCCAATTGAAGCCGAGGCTCTATCCTTATTGTTTTACGTAAGGGAATTCTTAAGTATTTGCTTACTTGAATGTAAATTGTTCAGGTAAGGCTTTTTTTCTCATTAAAGAAAGTCTCATGCGTAAATAAAATCGATAGGGATGAATTTTCCAGAGTAACGAAGTGTAAGCTTCAAGTCGACGACTATCTCCGATAGTGGATGCAGTTTCTGCATGTTTGGCTATTGCTGGATTTAAACGCCAAACGGGAAAAGTTCTGGCAAATTGCAAATGAGGCGAAAAAAGGAATTCGTCAACCGGGGCTATAAGTTTTTTGCTAAGGCTCATAGCCAGTAACGTTGCTTTGTGTGATATTACGTAGGCGAGACTACCCACAGGTGTAGGCTTCAAGGGATGGCTGAGGTGATAATTGGTTCCCTGTACAATATATTTTTGGGGACTAACTTTGGCTGTCCAAGTATCGTCTACAATGTAAAGTTGCACGATATCAACACCGTCAGGAATCCAAGAAGGATCTTTAAGAAAAGGAGTAGCAGAGGGGCTGAGAATTATGTCATCTTCCATAATCAATCCCCAATCTTCATCAGAGTTTGCGATGGCTTCCCAGCATTTTCGGTGGCTAAGAAAACAGCCGACTTCTGCTGCACTTAATGAACGAGGAAAGGCAGCTCTGGATAGCGAAAATACAGAAGGTTCGAGCGAGCGTCTTTCTTCACTACTCAGCATTTTGCCATCTACAGCAGATATGCGTGAAAAAGAAACCCCCAATTCATCTAACTGTTGAGTCATGAAGGAGAGTCGATCAACAGAGCGATCCAGATTAATTACAAAGCGAAGCATTAAAGTAAATCCTGTAGTTGATCCTTGACGGCTTCAAGCGTCGGCCACTGCCCCATTTTTCCGCATACTACAGCGCGGGTGTTCCACGGTGCCGTGCGTTCGAGGTCGGTTACGCCCACCACGGTGATCTGAGGCGCCGAAACCGCGGCGGCGATGTGGCTGATGCCCGAGTCGTTCGCGACGACAACGCGGGCGAGTTGCGCGAGCGCGGCGTAGTTGCCGAGGGTCGTCGGTTCGAGAACGATGCCGTTGGGGCAGGCGGCCTTGGCTTCCTCAATCTCATGAGGCGAGGGGAAGATGATCGGGGCGACGTCGCGCGACCTCAAGTAAACGCAAAGCTCGTCGAAGTGAGGCCAGCACTTGTTCTGGCCGTGATGTGTTCCGCGGGCGATCGGCGCAATCAGCGCGAAGCGCTCGGGGATCCCGAACTTTTCAATCAGGTTGTGGGCGGCCGCCTTGTGTCGGCTGAGCACCCGAAGACCGAGTTCCTCCGGAGCCTTCTCCCATGCGGGAGTCTTACCCCAGGCTTTCACGGCTTCGGCGGTCGTGTGGAAGAAACGCTCGACTTCGTGCATTTTCGAGGGTTCGGGGATGGCTTTCTCAAGAAGGAACGAGCGCCCGTCGGTTGCAAGCCCCGTACTGCGGATCCCGCCGATGCGAAAGAGCAACGCGGAACTGAAGGAGTTCGGGAAGAGCAGCCCGAGCGGGGAGCCCCCCGCAAGATCGGCGAGACGTCGAATACGTCGGAAGTCTTCCGTCACGTGACCTTCGATGGGGTCGAACCTCCACCCCATGCCGGCAAAGAGATCCTCGGCCCAGCGCTTCCCCGTAAGAACGGGCGTGAAGCCGCTCGCTTCAAGAAGGCGCAGGGCCGGCAGGGCCATGCAACAGTCGCCGACGTGATTGGGCAGGCGACAGAGAACTTTGGTCGACATACGGTGCTCCAGGAAAGGGACGAGTTCGGTTCATTGTATCGGGGAATCTCGGTATTATGAGGGACTCGTAAATACGAAGGAATCACGTTTGATGGCTCGCTTCCCCGTTTTTTCCAATCCCTATCTGATCCGTCTCTTCCGTTACCTGCCGCCCTACAAGTGGTACCTCGTCGGAGCTGGGGCGGCCATGGCCGCCGGGGGCGGTGCGTCTTCGCTTATCGCGCTAATTTTGGGCAAGCTTACCGACATGGGGTTTTATGAGAAGGATCCCATGGTTGCCGTTCTTGCACCGATCGCTCTGATTGGCGTTTCCGTTCTAAACGGGGGCGCACAGTACATCAGTTCTTACCTGTTGGTACGTGTTTCTCAGAGCATCATGCTTGAGATCCGTACGCTCATGTTCGAGCGCATCTCACACTGGAGCGACGCGCTCTTTTTCAAGTACCGTTGTTCGACGGTGCAGGCCAAGTTTATCAACGAGGCCTCCACGGCTTTGAGTCAGGCTGCCGGTGTCCTGACGACGATGGTTCGGGACACGGTCCAAATTGTATGTTTGATCGGTGTCCTCTTTTGGCACAACTGGCAACTGACTTTGGTGACCTTTGTTGTTGCGCCTCTTCTGGCGCTTGTATTGCGTTGGGTTAACAAGCGCGTCAAAAAAGTGACCACTCAAACTCAGGAGACCTTCGGAAAGTTGATCGGAGTGATCCAGGAGGCTTACCAGGGGGAACGAGTGGTCAAGATTTTTGCCGGGTATGAGTATGAAAGTACTCGGTTTCGCTCGGTGAATGAACGGCTGAAAGAGTTGACATTACGTAAACAGCGAGTTAATGCGGCCGCAACTCCTCTGACACAACTTATTGCCATGTCCGGCGTTTCTGTGGTTGTGGTCTATGCGTTGGGGCAGGCACAGGCAGGCACGCTGACTATGGGCGAATTCACGACCTTCCTCGCTGCTATGTTGCTCCTGATGCCGCCCATTCGGCATCTCTCAAGCCTCAACGGGACGACGGCCGCGATGACGGCCGCCGCGGAAAGCCTCTTCAAGGTGATCGACGAGGAGCCCGAAAAGGATCCCGGCGAGAAAACGCTCGTGGACTACCGTGGGGCGGTGCGCTTCGAAAACGTGGGGTTTGCCTATCCGAACGCCGACAAGCCGGCCGTCAAGAATTTCAGTCTCGACGTGAAGCCCGGCGAAATGATCGCGCTCGTCGGTTCGTCGGGTTCGGGCAAGTCGACGCTCATCAATCTGATTCCTCGCTTCTGGGCGACCACATCGGGCGAAATTTATTTCGACGACGTGCCGCAGAGCGAACTCACGCTCGCGAGTCTTCGTCGACAGATTGGTCTGGTCAGCCAGGAAGTGACGATCTTCGACGATACGATCGCCGGGAACATCGCCTACGGGTGCCGCGACAAGGTGACGCGCGAAGACATCGAACGCGCCGCGGAAGCAGCTGCTTTGACGGACTTCATCGCCACGCTCCCCCAGGGGCTCGATACGCCGGTCGGCGCGAACGGCTCCATGCTTTCGGGCGGGCAACGTCAGCGCATTTCGATCGCGCGCGCGTTCCTCAAGAACGCGCCCATTCTGCTTCTTGACGAAGCGACGAGCGCGCTCGACACCGAAAGCGAACGCCACATCCAGAAGTCGCTTGATTCGCTCCTCAAGGGGCGTACGGCTTTCGTCGTCGCGCATCGGCTTTCGACCATCGTCAACGCCGACCGCATCGTTGTGATGCGCGAGGGTGAGATCGTCGAAATCGGCACCCACGAAGAGCTTCTGGAAAAGAAGGGCGTCTACGAACACCTCTACAGCATCCAGTTCAAAAACCACCTCTGATTACCGTCGCCCGGGCCGCGTGCCCGGGCCGCAACCGCTAGAAAAAGGACTACGCACACATGGCTGTCAGCGTCTTCGATATGTTCCGCGTGGGGATCGGCCCCTCGTCCTCCCATACGGTGGGCCCGATGCGTGCCGGGTCGGCTTTCCTCGGATTGCTTCGCGATCGGGGGCTCTTTGGCAAGGTCGGACGCGTCGGCGTCGAACTCATGGGAAGCCTGGCCGCCACGGGCCGCGGGCACGGGACGGATACGGCCTGTCAGCTCGGACTTGCGGGCGAAGTGCCCGAAACGTGCGATCCCGATCGCGTGTCGGTGCTCGTTGCCGAAATCGCCCGCACAAAAACCTTGCATCTCGGAGGCGAGCGCGCGGTGGCGTTCGAGCCCGCGGCCGACATTCTCTTTCATCCCGCCAAGGTGCCCGCTTTCCACACGAACGCGGTGGAATTCACGGCGTACGGCGAAGACCGTCGCGACGTTCTCCTCGTTCGTCGCTATTACTCGGTCGGGGGCGGCTTCATCGTGGCCGCCAGGGAAGACAATCCCGAAGAACCGATCGTTCCCGCCGCGATCATCGAAGGGCGGAAGTCGATGCCGTATCCCTTCAAGTCCTGCGACGAACTCATGGCCCGTGCAAGCGCCGCACGCCTCAGCATCGCGGAACTCATGTTCGCCAACGAATGCTCGCGCCTTACGGCCGACGAGGTGAACGAGCGTCTCGATGCTATCTGGAGTGTCATGGAGGCCGGGATCGAACGCGGCCTTCGTCAGACGGATCCTCTTCCCGGTCCCTTCCGCGTTGCCCGCCGCGCGAAGCGCCTGGCCGACGATCTGCGCGCCCGCGAAGCCGAAGGGCACACCGATCCCCTGGGGGTCCTCGACTGGGTGAACGCCTATGCCATGGCGGTAAGCGAAGAGAACGCCTCGGGCGGGCGCGTGGTGACGGCGCCGACGAACGGCGCGGCAGGGGTTATTCCCGCCGTGATCCGGTACTACCTCAAGCACACGGAAAAACCCTCCCGCGAGGGCGTGCGCACCTTCCTGCTGACGGCGGGTGCGATCGGGATTCTCTACAAGGAAAACGCTTCGATTTCGGGGGCCGAAGTGGGCTGCCAGGGCGAAGTGGGCGTCGCGTGCTCGATGGCCGCAGCGGGTCTCGCGGCGGTGCTCGGCGGAACGATCGCGCAGATCGAAAACGCCGCCGAAATCGCGATGGAACACAACCTCGGTCTTACGTGCGACCCGGTGGCGGGTCAGGTGCAGATTCCCTGCATCGAACGCAACGCAATCGCCGCCGTCAAGGCGATCAACGCGACGCGCATGGCGCTGCGCGGCGACGGTTCCCACTACGTGAGTCTCGACAAAGTGATCCGTACGATGCTTGAAACGGGACGCGACATGCAGAGCAAATACAAGGAAACGAGTCGCGGCGGTCTTGCGGTGAGCATCGTCGAGTGCTGACGCGGGAACACTCCGACTGCAATACGACAAAGGGCGGCGAATCGAATTTGCCGCCCTTTTCGGTATTGCGGAGCCGGGAACCTCAGAGCGCGGCGTCCGGTCCCTCGTTCAAGTACCAGGCCACGGTCGCGCGCAAGCCGCTCTCGAAGTCGACCTCGGGCTTCCAGCCGAGGTCTTCCCGCAGCTTGCTCGCATCAAGCGCATAGCGCAGATCGTGTCCCGGACGATCGTGTACGTGCTCGATAAGATCGGCGTATGAGGCGCCCTCGGCACGAGGGCTCAATTCGTCGAGAACGGCGCAGATTTTTCGCACGTATGCGAGGTTTTCCCATTCGTTCGAGGCCCCCACGTTGTAGATGTCCCCGGGGCGCCCTCCCGCGAGAATGCAACGGAGCGCCGAGCAAAAGTCATCCACGTGGATCCAGTCGCGGATCTGTCGGCCCGATCCGTAGATTGGGAGCGGAAGCCCCGCAACGGCGCGGGTGATGATGCTCGGCGTGAGCTTTTCCGGATACTGGCGCGGGCCGTAGTTGTTCGTGCAGCGCACCGTCAGAACGGGAAGCCCGTAGGTGCGCGCATAAGCGCGCCCGAATTGGTCGGCCGCCGCCTTGCTCGCGGAATAGGGACTGCTCGGATCGAAGGGGGTCGATTCTTTGGCAGGCGGGCTCTCGCGGTCCATCGAGCCGTAGACCTCGTCGGTCGAAACGTTGAGGAATCGGAAGTTTGCTTTTTCTTCGTCGGGGAGTCCGAGCCAATACCGGTAAGCCGTGTTGAGAAGCGTCGTCGTCCCCGTGACGTTCGTTTCGACGAAAACGGAGGGGCCGGTAATCGAGCGATCGACGTGGCTCTCGGCGGCGAAGTGAACGACCGCGCGGGGGCGGAAGCGCTCGAACAGGTCGGCGACGAGCGCCGCGTCGCAGACGTTGCCGCGCACGAAGCGGTAGCGCGGATCGTGCTCGAGCGGGCGGAGATTTTCAAGGTTGCCCGCGTACGTGAGCGCGTCGAGATTCACGATGCTCTCGTTGGCGTGCTCGAGCCAACGAAGAATGAAATTGGAGCCGATGAAGCCGGCTCCGCCCGTAACGAGAAGCATGGGAGAGCTTGCGCAAAGGAGAAAAAGGGAACGGAGAAACGCACGGTTGAGGGGCGAGGCACTCGGTAGAATGGATGCCGTTCTTCAACGGACGGCAAACGCCACACGCATATACGCATCATGGAACACATTCTTATCAACTGCTCGCCTCGGGAAACGCGCGTCGCCATTGTAGTGGACAGCGTCCTGCAGGACCTTTTCATCGAGCGCGCCTGCGCCCGCGGTCTCGTCGGCAACGTCTACCTCGGTAAAGTGGTTCGCGTGCTTCCGGGCATGCAGAGCGCCTTCGTCGACGTGGGGCTGGAGCGAACGGCTTTTTTGCACGTCGCCGATATTTTCGAGGCGCACGGCGAGGGTGACAAACCCAAGCCCATCGAGAACGTGCTTCACGAAGGGCAGTCCGTGATGGTGCAGGTGGCCAAAGACCCGATCGGCACCAAAGGGGCTCGCTTGACAACGACGATTTCGCTTGCGGGTCGCAAGCTCGTCTATCTGCCGCGCGACCCGCACATCGGTGTTTCGCAGCGCATCGAAGACGAAGCGCAACGCGAAGCGCTTCGCGCCATGCTGACCGCCATGCGACCGGAATCGGAAAAGGGCGGCTACATCATCCGTACGAGCGCCGAAGAGGGGGCGACCGAAGAAGAGTTCCGCGACGACATGGCCTACCTCGGGCGCCTCTGGGAGGAAATCCGTTCGAAGGCGGGTGTGAGCGCGGCGCCGACCCTGCTCTACCAGGACCTCTCGCTCGCGCAGCGCGTGCTGCGCGACATGGTGCACAAGGAAACCGAGTGCGTCGAGGTCGACGGCGAAGCGGAATACGAAGCGCTCGAGCGCTTCGCGGAGCGGTTCGTTCCGGTCGCCAAGGGTCGGTTGGAACTCTACCGCGGCGATCGGCCGCTCTTCGAGACGCACGGGATCGACGACGAAATCGAGCGCGCGCTCGGCCGTCGCGTCGATTTGAAGAGCGGCGGCTACCTCGTTTTCGATCAGACGGAAGCGATGACGACGATCGACGTCAATACGGGCGGCTACGTCGGGAAGCGCGACTTCAGCGACACGATTTTCAAAACGAACCTTGAGGCCGCGCAGACAATTGCGCGTCAGCTGCGATTGCGCAATCTCGGGGGCATCATCATCGTCGACTTCATCGACATGTCACGTGAAGAGCACCGCGAAGCGGTGCTTGCGGAATTGCGCCGTGCGGTCTCGACGGACCGCACGCGCATGACGGTGAGCAACTTCACCGAGCTCGGCCTCGTGGCCATGACCCGAAAGCGCACGCGCGAGTCGCTTGCGCACGTGCTCTGCGAGCCCTGCCCCATTTGCGGCGGACGCGGCGAAGTGAAGACGGCACGCACGGTCTGCTACGACATTCTGCGCGAGATTCTGCGCTTGAGTCGTCAGTACAAGGACGCAAAGGAATTCCGCATTCAGGCGAGTCAGTCCGTGATCGACATGCTTCTCGAAGACGAATCGCCCGCGCTCGAACTCCTTCAGGCATCCATTGAAAAGCCCGTGCTTCTCGAGGTAGAGCCGAGCTACACGCAGGAAGTCTGGGACGTGATTCTGGCGTAAGGCCGGAGTCCTCCTCATTCGAATTCCGCGTTTTTCGGAGACCTTCATGGCCCAGACGACCACAACCTTTTATTGGTACGACTACGAAACCTTCGGCATCAACCGCCGCTCGGACCGACCCGCGCAGTTTGCGGGTCTGCGAACGGGTGCGGACCTCGTGCCCGTGCCGGGCCCGGAGGGCGAAGGCGAAGTCTTTTACGCGAAGCCCGCGCTCGACTACCTGCCGAGCCCGGAGAGTTCGCTGTTGACGGGCATCACCCCGCAACGTTGCGAAGAGCGGGGGTTGCGCGAAACCGAGTTTGCCGGGGCGATCTTCAAGCGTTTCAATACGCCGGGAACGGTCAGCATCGGCTACAACACGCTCGGCTTCGACGACGAAGTGACGCGGTTTCTTTTCTGGCGCAATTTTCTCGATCCCTACAGCCACAGTTGGGCGAACGGATGCTCGCGCTGGGACCTTTTCCCGCTTGTATGCGCCGTTTGGGCGTTGCGCGGCGACTCGATCAAGTGGCCGCGTTGGGAAGACATCGATCCCGCGGTCTATCCGGCCGCCGAAGGGCGTAAGGGTGTCACTTTCAAGTTGGAATTTCTCACGAAAGCCAACGGGCTCGAACACGGACACGCGCACGACGCGCTCTCCGACGTCGAAGCGACGGTGGCGCTTGCGCGTCTCATCGCGCAAAAGGAACCCCGGCTCTGGCAGTGGGCGTTCGAGAACCGAACGAAAGACAAGGTCGTAGCCGCGCTTGAAAAAGGGCCGGTTGTCTGGGTGTCGCCGAAATTCGGCGTCGTGCGCGGTTGTACCCGCATCGTGATGTTGGTGGGGCAGATCGGCAACGATGCGCTCGTTTGGGATCTGATGGCCGACCCGACGGAATTGCGGGAAATCGACCGCGAGGCGCTGCATCGCCGGCTCTTTGCATCGCCCAAGAGCCTTCCCGAGGGCGAGCGGCCGCTTCCGCTCTGGAAGTTGAAAGTCAACGCTTCGCCCTTCGTTTGCGGAAGTCTTGCCGTTTTGAGGCCCGAACGGGCGCAGAAGTACGGGCTCGATCTCGAACGTATCCGTGCGAACGCCGAAAAGCTCGCCGCGATGTTGCGCGACATCCAGGGGACGATTCTCACGGCGGCGCAAACCAAAGAAGCGGAGTTCCCGAAGAACGACGAAGAAGACGCCGAAACGGGGCTCTACAGCGGGGGCTTCCCCACGCCCGCGGACCGTGCGCGGTTTAAGAAAATCCGCGAGGCTTCGCCCGAATACCTCGCCGACCGGGGAATGGACTTCGACGACGAGCGTTTCGACGGACTGTTGCTTCGGTTCCGCGCGCGCAACTGGCCCGAAAGCCTTTCGCACGAGGAGCGCGAAACCTGGCGTGCCTGGTGCGAAGCGCACGTTCTTGAGGGGCGCAATCGTGCGCGCACGATTGCGGACTACTTCGAGGAAATCGACCGCCTTGAAGGGGAGGTCGATCCCGAGGACGACGCGAAGCGTGAAGTGCTCGAAGCGCTTTACGCCTGGGGCGAGCTCGTGGGCGAAGCGGCGTCTCCCGAGTAAGACCCGGGCTTCGTACGAACAAGACCGAAAGCGCTCGATGCCTTTGTCGGGAAACGACCGATTCCCCGCGGGGCCCGAGCGGTAGCACAATCAAGTTGCCGGCTCCCGCACGAACGTAGGAATCCGCGTGCAGACGGACGGTGACGCAGGCCCGAATCCCTGCTTGAGAATCGGGCCTCGAAAGAGGAGAAAATCATGAAGAGTCTGACGATCGGCCTTGCGGCCGGAATCAATCCGTCGGTGGCGCTTGCACTCAAGGCGGAACTCATCGGCGTCGGTGCCCGCAACGACGTTCGCGTCAACGTGGTGACGAGCGAAATCGAAATGCGCAAGGACGCGCCCGACGCTCGGATCGGGCTCGGCGACCGCAAAATCGCGGCGCTCGAAAGCGTGATCGAATTGGAACGTGCGGGTTGCGACGAGGTGGTGGTGCCCGACGTGCGGAGCGAACCCTTCTTCGACGAAGTGCAAACGGAAGTCGAAGTGCCGATGGTGTCTCTCTATCGGGGCCTCCCTGCGGCGCTAGAAGCGGCGGGCGTTCGCCGCATCGGCCTTCTCGGCATTGCGGTCGATCGGGAATTCTTCGTGAAGCTTCTCGATGGGACGGCCGAAGTGCTCGAACTCTCCGACGAACTGAAGGCGCTTTATCGCACGGTGCAGGATCCCGAAACGGGCCTGCGTCGCACGGGGCTCACGCCCGAACACAAAGCCGCGCTTCTGAAGGCGGGGCATGCGCTTCTTGAGGGAGGTGCGGATCTCCTCGTTACGGCCTGCGGCCAGATGGCGCGTTTCGTCTCCGACCTCAAGGCCGAGGGGCTTCCCGTTTTCGATCTCCTGCGCGATACGGCCGAGCGCGCAGTTCTCGCTCCGCTCGCGCGCCGTCCGAAGCCCTTCAAGGTGGGCATGATCGGCGGACTCGGGCCTGCGGCCACGGTCGACCTCTACGACAAGATCGTGAAGGCGACGCCCGCGCGCAACGACCAGGAACACTTCAAGGTTGCGGTCGAACAGAATCCGCAGATCGCCGATCGCACGGCGTGCCTGCTCGGAAACGGCACCGACCCGACGCTCGCGATGTTCAACTGCGCCCGTCGTCTGCAGGAAGACGGCTGCGACATGCTGATCGTTCCCTGCAATACGGCGCATGCCTTCGTTCCGTACCTCGAGCGCAACCTGCGCATTCCCTTCATCAACATGCAGCAGGTGACGATGGAGGAAATCCGCGAGAAGTTCGGCGACGCGGCCCGCATCGGTCTTCTGGCGACGACGGGGACCGTGAAGACGGGTATCTACGGCAAGAAGGCCGAAGCCATGAACCTTCCCATGTTCACGCCCGACGAGGCGCATCAGGAACGCGTGATGGCGGCGATCTACGGTCCGAAGGGCGCCAAGGCGGGTTATACGGACGGCATCTGCCGCGAAGATCTCGTGAGCGCCGTTGAGTATCTCGTGACGACATACGACTGCAACTGCCTCATTCTCGGTTGCACGGAGCTCCCGCTCATCCTTGATGAAACGGACGATTTCCGCGTGGCCGGAAAGACCGTTTCGCTCATCGATCCGACGTCGGCGCTCGCGCGTCGCGTCGTGAAGGAAGCGCGAAAGGCCGAGGCCGAACGCGGCGTTCGCTGACAAACTCGCATGAGTAAACGGAGCGTTTCTAAGGGCGCTCCGTTTTCGTCTTGTTCGTCATTCGTTTCGTCCGGCGACAACGCGCATGGCGTGCCGGAAACGTCCGATTTTTCTTGTTGCATTGCGAGGTCCTTTCGATGGCTGAAAAGATTTATCCCACCACCGTTCCCACTCGGGTCGCTTTCATCGGGCTCGGTACCATGGGCTACCCCATGGCGGGGCACCTGAAGCGCGCCGGTCACGACGTGTGTGTCTACAACCGTACGACGGCCAAGGCCGAAAAGTGGGCGAAGGAGTTCGGCGGCACCATGGCCGCCACGCCGCGCGAAGCGGCCGAAGGCGCGCGCATCGTCTTTGCGTGTGTCGGTAACGACGACGACCTTCGCAGCGTCGTGCTCGGCGAGACGGGAGCTCTCGCGGGCATGTCGGCGGGGGCCATGTTCTGGGACCATACGACTGCAAGCGCTCAAGTCGAGCGCGAGCTCGCGAAGACGGCCGCCGAAAAGGGCGTTGCCTGGGTGGACGCGCCCGTTTCGGGCGGCCAGTCGGGTGCCGAAAACGGAACGCTCACGGTGCTTTGCGGTGGTGACGAGTTGGCCTGCAATCTCGGTCGTCCGATCGTGATGAGCTATGCTTCGGTCGTGACGCGCATGGGCGACACGGGGGCGGGGCAATTGGCGAAGATGGTCAACCAAATCTGCATCGCAGGTTGCGTTGAAGGGCTTGCGGAGGCTGTGGCCTTCGGCATGAACGCGGGGCTCGATATGGACAAGGTGATCGACGCGATCGGCCGCGGAGCGGCTTCGTCGTGGCAGCTCCTCAACCGCGGCAAGACAATGGCGGAAGGGAAGTTCGACTTTGGGTTTGCGGTCGACTGGATGCGCAAGGACCTCGGCATCGTCATGGAAGAAGCCGAACGCAACGGGTCTCAGCTTCCCGTGACGGAACTCGTCGACCGCTTTTACGGTGAAATTCAAGCCGAGGGCGGCAATCGGCTCGATACCTCGAGCCTCATCCTGCGCTTGCCGCATTAAGTAATACTCAAATAATGAGCATGCTAGAAGAGATTAGGGGTGTTAATTGTGATTCGGAAGAGTCTGTTGCTTTATCGACTTGGACCAGGTTGGGGCAAGGTAAAGAACGGATTTGTTTGTTGGATCCAAATAATTCCAAGAGATGCCTGAAGTTGAGTCGATATAAAGATTCAAGACAGACTGTTAGGGAGCGGGAATACTTTGAATATTTGATAAGAAAGAAGAGACGTGCTCCTTTTGTTCCGGAATATGGCGGACGTTTTGATGGAGAGAGTTTTATTGGATTTTACCAGGAAGCCTTCTTGAAGTCCGATGGTTGGATGAGTCTGGAGGAAGCGTTTTCCTGCTGTGATGAAAATGAACTGGAAAGAGCGCTGTTGATTTTTTTTGATGAAATGGTTGAGGGAAATATAATTATTTCGGATTTGACCATTTGGAATCTTATGGTGCGCGTCACAGGGGGGAAGGTGGTTCGCTTAGTGGCTATTGACGGATTTGGTCCTCCTGATCATATACCTCTTCCTAAACACAGTTATTTTTTTGGATATCTGAAGATAAGGCGGCAATGGAAAAAGTTTCTCTTTCGGTATGAGGAACTGAAGTTTTTGAGAAAGCGTCAAATGCCGATTCTGCCGCCTTTGCGCCTCTGGTTTAAATTTGAGTGAATACGGGTTATGAGGGTACTGATTCTTTCTTTGAGGTATCTGGGGGATTGCTTGTTGGCTTCGTCTTTAGCGGCCCCTATTAAACAGAGGTTTCCGAGGTCTGAGGTTGATTTATTGACGTTCAATGGCAATGTTTCCATATTGGAAGGGAATGCAACATTGGATCACATTATGGGTGTTGACGCGCATCCATCCAAGATTCAACATATTTCGGATGTGTTCAGGCTTTGGAATCGTTATGACTGGGCGATTATTACTCAATCCAGTACTCGAGCGTTGAGCTATGGCTATTTTGCATCGCGTCGTCAATCCATGTTTCGCATTCCTGAGAATAGGAGAAACTGGTGGAAGTGTCGATTGGTGAGTGACATGGTCACGGAGCCGGATGGCCACAAGTTGGATACATTCTCGGCACTGCTAGAGCCAATATTGGACGAGAGGCCGGAATTACATCCGGAATGCCCGAATGCTACTTTGTCAACGGAGATGCTTGAAAAGCTAAAGACATCTCCGTTTGTCGTGTTCCATTTGTTGGCTCAGTATCGTGATAAGGATTGGTCCGAGGGAAACTGGCATGAGTTGGCCAGAAGAGTTATTGCTCAAGGATTTCGTGTTGTCCTGACTGGTGGTCCGAGTCAAACAGAGCAGTCGATACTGGAAAAGTTTGCTTCAAGTTTCGACGAGGGTTCCGTCTTGTCTTTGGCGGGTAGATTGAGTTTTGGTCAAACCGGAGCCCTCATACGCATGGCTCGGGCTTATGTGGGGGTGGATACGTCGGCAACGCATGTTGCAGCCGCAAGCGGAACGCCGACGATTGCCTTGTTTGGACCGACGAGTGCGAGACGGTGGGGACCTGCTCCTGCCTCTGGACGGGTCCTGTTTGATAACAGCCTGCCCCTACAGAGGGTAGCGAACGTAACTGTTATTCGGAATCCGGCATTTATAAGTTGCAACCGGTGTCAGACGGGGCACGAAACGCGCTGCCCCCTCAGTCGACTCAAAGGAGGGGCTGAGTGCAGTCAAACGATACCATTCAACCTGGTGTGGGCGGAGCTTCAGTTCCGACTGGGATTGAACTCGTCCCCCTTCGCTTGAGTTCTCAGGGAACGGAGCGGCTCTGATAAAATGCGCGGATACGCCAAACGAGCGGATCCGCGCATTTTTCATGCAGCCCTCCGCACATTTTTCTTTCTCGACTCTCTTTCGTTGGAATCAAACGATGAGTGAAAACTCGGAAACGCCCGTGAGCGGGCATGCCACCAACTTCATCCGCAACATCATCGAAGACGATCTGGCCCAAGGAGCGAACCTTCCCCGCTATTGGTGCGGCCGTCCGGCGCCCTATTCCGAGCAACTGAAGGAGGGGGCTCCCGACGAGGCGAAGATCCGCACGCGCTTCCCGCCGGAGCCCAACGGCTACCTGCATATCGGTCACGCGAAGAGCATCTGCCTGAATTTCGGCCTCGCCCGAGACTACGGCGGCTACTGCCACATGCGCTTCGACGACACGAACCCGGTGAAGGAAGACCAGGAGTACGTCGACGGCATCATGGACAGCGTCCGCTGGCTCGGCTTCAACTGGGAGCACGGCAAGGAGAAGAATCTCTACTTCGCGAGCTCTTACTTCGAGTACATGTACCGCTTCGCCGAGCACCTCATCACGACGGGCTACGCCTACGTCGACGAGCAGACGGCCGACGAGATGCGCGATAACCGCGGCACCCTCAAGGAGCCCGGCAAGAATTCGCCGTACCGCGACCGCTCGGTCGAGGAGAACCTGCGTCTCTTCCGCGAAATGCGCGAAGGCAAGCACGCCGAAGGTTCGATGGTGTTGCGCGCCAAGATCGACATGGCGAGCCCCAACATCAACCTGCGCGACCCGGCGATCTACCGCATTCGTTTTGCCGAACACCATGCCACGGGCAACGCCTGGTGCATCTACCCGATGTACACGTTCGCGCATCCGATCGAAGACTCGCTCGAGAACATCACGCACTCGATCTGTACGCTCGAATTCGAAGACCAGCGCGCGTTCTACGACTGGGCGCTGGAGCGCATCGTGCCGGTGTTGCGTACGCCGCAGTACGAAGAGGCCCGTGCATTGATCGCCAAGATGGCTTCGGGAGAAGACGACCGCGCTCTTCCTTTTGCGGCCCGCGCGCTCGCGGCCAAGGAAAAGCTCGGCCAGAGCGAACCCGAATGCACGATGCGCCGACTCTTCGACGCCTGGGGCGAAAAAGCTCCCGAGACGCTCGAAGACGCGTCGATGAAGGAATTCTTCGCACTTCTCGAAGCGCACCCCGAAAACTTCACTCCCCTCATGCAGGCGGCGCTTGAAGTGGTTCGCAAGAACTTCTTCCTGCTCTCGCACCAGTATGAATTCAACCGTCTGAATCTCACGTACGTGGTCGTGAGCAAGCGCAAGCTCATTCAGCTCGTGACCGAAAAGTACGTCGACGGTTGGGACGACCCGCGCATGCCGACGATCGTCGGTTTGCGTCGTCGCGGTTTCACGCCCGAAAGCCTCCAGAGCTTTGCGGAGCGTTGCGGTGTCTCGAAGGTCTCGGGCGGCTGGATCGATTACTCGGTGCTTGAGCAGTGCCTGCGCGAAGACCTCGAAGCACGCGCCCTTCGCCGCATGGCGGTGATGAAGCCCCTGAAGCTCATCATCGACAACTACCCCGAAGGTGCAAGCGAAGAACTCCTCGCGGACAATCATCCGCAAAAGCCCGAACTCGGTCAGCGCAAGATCACGTTCTCGCGCGAACTCTGGATCGAAGAGACGGACTTTGCCGAGGTGCCGCCCAAGGGTTTCCGCCGCCTCACGATTCCGACCGACGGCACGCCCGCCAAGCCCGTGCGTCTGCGCGCCGGCTACGTCATCGTGCCGACGAGCTTCGAAAAGGACGAAACGGGCCGCGTCGTGGCGGTGCACGCCGACTACCTCCCGGAAACGAAGTCGGGTACCGAAGGGTCGCTCTCCGTGAAGACGAAGGCGACGATTCACTGGCTCGATGCCAAGACCGCGGTTCCGGCCGAAATTCGCGTCTACGAACGTCTTTTCTGCGAGCCGAATCCGGAAGCGGGCGAAGGCACGTTCCTCGACCGACTCACCCCGAATTCGAAGGTGATTCTCTCGTCGTACGTCGAACCCGCGGCGGCCTCGGCCGAACGCGACGAAAAGTTCCAGTTCGAGCGTTGCGGCTACTTCGTTGCGGACCGCAAGGACCACACGGCTGAAAAACCTGTTTTTAATTTGGCCGTGGGTCTCAAGGACACGTGGCGCAAGTAACCCGAACACCGCGTTGAGAACGCGAGGGGCGGTGAAACTTCGGTTTCTCCGCCCTTTGTCTTGTGCGGGAGGCGATTGAAAATCTAAGCCGATCGGCCGATGATCGGAGAAAAGTCCTGTGATAATATCCCTGAGTCCCGTTTTGCGCAGCGCGTGCGAGGGCCCGTTCGGGCTCGACGTCTGCGCCGCAACCTCCCCCGGGGACACGGGAGTTGCCGCTCGTCGTGAACGGCACGCCTACTGCGGCAAGTCGCCGCATCATCCATTCCGAACGTTCATTAGGAAGAAATACCATGAAGAAGATCCTCGCTGTCGCCGCCGTTGCCGCTCTCGCCGCCGGTGCCGCTCAGGCCGCTTACAAGGACGGCACGTACACGGGTGAAGGCAAGGGCCGCGAATCGATGATTCAGGTCCAGGTCGACGTCAAGGACGGCAAGATCGCCGACGTCAAGGTCGTCAAGCACGGCGAAACCGAAATGATCATCGCCGCCCCGATCGAAACGATGCTCCCCGAGATCGTCAAGAAGAACGGCGTTGAAGGCGTCGACAGCGTCGGCGGTGCCACGCTCTCCTCCGACGGCATCAAGGCCGCCGTCAAGGACGCTCTCTCGAAGGCGCAGTAATATGGACGGATGCGGCGGAACGCGTTTTCGCCGTATTTCATGAATCCATGGGAAAGGGGATGAACGCCACGCTCATCCCCTTTTTCCATTTTTCGTTCGAATATTTGCTTTTCCGCTTGCCAATCATGCTTTCGTCGTCGCTCTTTTCTGCTCCCGCCGTCAAACCTTTCGTGTTCGCGCTTTCCGCCGCTCTGGTTGCGGTCGCGTCCGCCGTTGCCGCCCCCCAACTGCGGGCGGCTGATGCGCCCGCCGCTGCCGAAGCGCAAGCGGTCGAGTATCAGCTTCCCTGGCAAAGCCTTCATATGGGGACGCTTATTCAGGGGCAGGTCTATGCCGGCACGCCCGAAGAAACGAAGCGTCTCGCGAGCATCATGGAGTCGGAAATCGAGCGGTTCGACGATATGATGAGCGTGCACAAGGAAACGGTGCTCAACGACGTGAACCGCCGGGCGGGCGAACGCGTGACGGTGACGCCCGAAATTGCCGAGATGACCCGGTTGGCGTTGCGCGTTGCGGAAGAAACGGACGGCGCTTTCGAACCCACGATCGGTCCCGTCGTGAACCTCTGGAAAATCGGTTTCGGGGGCGATACGGTGCCGTCCGACGCGGCGATCGACGAAGCCGTGAAGCGCGTTGACTACCGTAAGGTGGAAGTCGGCGAAACGGAGGGTTCCTGGTACGTGCGGATCGCTCCGGGGCAGAACATCGACATGGGCGGGATTGCCAAGGGCTATATCGGTCAGAAGCTCTCCGAACGCCTCAAAGCGGAAGGTGCTTCGCACGCACTGCTCGACTTGGGCGGGAACGTCGTCGCCGTGGGCGAAAAGTCGCCCGGACACCCCTGGCGTGTCGGCCTTCAGTCGCCCGATCAGACGCGCGGCGCCTACTTCGGGATCCTTGCCGTCTCCGACATGAGCGTCATTACTTCGGGCGCCTACGAGCGCAATTTCGAAAAGGACGGCAAGCGCTACGGCCACATTCTGAGCGCGAAGACGGGGCGCCCCGTTCTCACCGACATCGCTTCCGTGACGATCGCCGACCGCAACGGCGGTCGTGCCGACGCGCTCTGCACGGCGCTTTTCGCCATGGGCTGGGAAAAGGCGAAAGCTTTTCTCTCCGCTCACGAGGACGTGCACGCGGTGCTCCTCTTGAACGACATGAAGACCGTGCACGTGAGCCGCGAACTCCGATCCGCCTTTACTCTGACGGACGAGACGATGCGCCTTGAGGACGACATTCCCTGATCTCCTCTGCGCTGAAGGATTCTGTTATAACCTTCAGCGCTTCTACCCGAAGCGTCCCTGCGGCGGGGGATGCTTCGCGAGGTCGCCCGTCCGGGCGGCCGACCTCTCTTCTTCGTCGCAATTTCGCACCTCCACAAGACCGACATGGCCGATCCCAAGTTCATCCACCTGCGCTTTCATTCCGAGTACTCCGTCACGGACGGGTTGGTTCGCATCGACCCGATGATTCACAAGGTGCTCGAAACGGGCGGCGTGGCCGTGGGCATCGCGGACTTGATGAATATTTTCGGCGGGCTTCGTTTTTACACGCATGCCCTCGCCGCGGGCCTGAAGCCCATCCTCGGGTGCGACCTGCGCGTCAAAAACCTCAAAGAGCCCGACGCGCCGACACGCCTCGGCGTTCTGTGCATGAACCACACGGGCTATCACTCGCTTTGCGTTCTTCTGACGAAGGCTTTTCTCACGGAGGACGACAAGTTCCGCGGGCAGATCGATCCCGCGTGGTTTGCGGAGGGCGGTGCGGACGGGCTTATTGCTCTTACGGGCGGCGCCGAGGGCGAACTCGGGCGCTACCTCATCAACAAGCGCTTCAACCTTGCAGACCAGGCGGTTGAAGAACTGAAGGCGATCTTCGGCGACCGCCTCTACATCGAAGTGCAACGTGCGGGGCGTCCCAACGACGAACTCGCCACGGCGCGTCTTGCGAACCTTGCGGCCGAGCACGGACTTCCCGTCGTGGCGACGCACCCGGTGCAGTTCATTGAGAAGTCGGACTTCGAAGCACACGAAGTGCGCTGCGCCATTGCGGAGGGCTTCTCGCTTCAGGATCCCCGACGCTCGAAAAACTATTCACCCGAACAGTACCTCAAGTCCGAAGAAGAGATGTGCGAACTCTTCGCGGACATGCCGAGCGCGCTTCGAAATTCCGTGGAAATCGCAAAGCGCTGCAACTTGGACGGCGTCCTTTCGAAGCCGCAGTTGCCGCTCTTTCCGACCCCCGACGGCATGTCGCTCGACGACTACATCGAGCAGCTTTCGCGCGAGGGTCTCCAAAAGCGCCTCGACTTCCTCTATCCCGACAAGGTCCTGCAGAACGAAAAGCGTCCCGCCTACGACGAGCGCCTCACGTACGAACTCGACATCATCAAGGGGATGAAGTTCCCGGGGTACTTCCTCATCGTTCAGGACTTCATCAACTGGTCGAAGCGAAACGGCATTCCCGTGGGTCCGGGCCGAGGCTCGGGCGCGGGCTCGCTCGTTGCGTATTCGCTCGGCATCACGGACCTCGATCCGCTCAAATTCGACCTCCTTTTCGAACGCTTCCTCAACCCGGAACGCGTTTCGATGCCTGACTTCGACGTCGACTTCTGCCAGTACAACCGCGACCGCACGATCGAGTACGTGAAGCGCACGTACGGGGTCGACGCCGTGAGTCAGATCGCGACCTTCGGCACGATGGGCGCGAAGGCGGCCGTGCGCGACGTCGGTCGCGCGCTCGACGTCCCCTATATGAAGACGGACGCGCTCTCGAAGCTGATTCCGCAGCAGCCGGGCAAAAACATCACGCTCGACGACGCGTTGCGCGACGTGCCGGAATTCCGCGAAGCGGTCGAGCGCGACGACGAATACAAGGAAATCCTGCGGCTCGCGAAGCCCCTTGAAGGCCTCACCCGAAATCTCGGCATGCACGCCGGGGGCGTACTCATTGCTCCCGGCAAGCTCACCGACTTCTGTCCGCTCTACAACGCCGACGGCGCGCCCGAAAACACGGTGAGCCAGTTCGACAAGAAGGACGTCGAAAACGTAGGCCTCGTGAAGTTCGACTTCCTCGGGCTGACGACGCTTTCCATTCTCGCGAAGGCGGTCGAGTACATCGATCAGCTCCATCCCGGGACGCACTTCGAACTCGACCACATTCCGATCGACGACGAACCCACGTACCGACTCTTCCAGGAAGCGAACACCGCGGCCATCTTCCAGTTCGAATCGGACGGGATGCGGTCGCTTCTGAAGCAGGCCCGCCCCGACCGTCTCGAAGACCTCGTCGCCTTGAACGCGCTCTATCGACCCGGCCCGATGGACCTCATTCCCTCCTTCATCGCGCGAAAGTTCGGTCGCGAAAAGGTGGAGTACCTCGACGAACGCATGGAGCCCGTGCTGCGCGAAACCTACGGCATCATGGTCTATCAGGAACAGGTGATGCGAGTCGCGCAGGTGGTGGGCGGCTATTCGCTCGGCGGCGCCGACCTGTTGCGCCGTGCCATGGGTAAGAAGAACGTCGAAGAGATGAAGCGTCAGCGCGCCGTCTTCGTGAAGGGCGCGGCCGAGCGCAACGTGAAGGAAGAAGTCGCCTCGGAAATCTTCGACCTCATGGAAAAGTTCGCGGGCTACGGCTTCAACAAGTCGCACGCCGCGGCGTACTCGTACGTGGCTTACCAGACGGCGTACCTGAAAGCGCACCATACGGCGGCTTTCATGGCGGCGAACTTGTGCATGGTGATGGACTCGGGCGAAAAGATGAAGGCCCTGATCGATGACGCGATCGCCAACGGGGTCGAGCTCCTCATGCCCGACATCAACGCGTCCGACTGGTTTTTTACCGTCCCCGACGAGAAGCACATTCGTTTCGGTCTCGGCGGCATCAAGGGCGTGAGTCAGGCGGTCATCCAGGATCTCGTCGAAAAGCGCAAAAAGGATGGTCCCTATCTCGACATTTTCGATGTGGCGGCACGCGTCACCGGTGCGAACGCCCGTCTTCTCGAGGCGCTCGTCAAAGCCGGGTGCTTCGATTCGATCGATCCCGACCGCAACAAGCTGATCGTCAACATTCCGCAGGCCCTCTCAGCGAGTCAATCTCTGCGAGCGAGCGCCGGTCAGGAGAGTCTCTTCGACGAGCCCGGTGAAACGGCGCGCATCGTGAGTTGGCTTCCCGCCGTTCCCTGGACGATGCGTCAAAAGCTCACGGAAGAAAAGAGCGTGCTCGGCTATTGGCTGACCGGACACATGTTCGACCAGTATCGCGAGGAACTCGCGCACTATTCGCGTCAGTGCCTCAAGGATCTGCAACCGAGCCGCGAGCCCGTCAAAATGACGGGGATCGTCACCTCGGTGCGTCAGGTACAAAGCAAACGCGGTCGCATGGGGATCGTCACGATCGACGACGGAACGGCCGTCGTCGAAGCGATGTGTTTCAGCGAATTCTGGGAAAAGAACCGCCGCGTCTTCCAGGTCGACGGCGTCGTGTGTCTTACGGGCAAGGTGCGCTACGATGAATTCTCAAAGCGCATGTCCGTTACGCTCGAAAGCGTGAAGACGCTCGATCAATTCCGGCACGGCGCGGCCAAGCATCTGAAGATCCGCGTCAAGCCCGGAACGAATGCACAAACGCTGGCGCAAATCGAAGAATTGTTGCGTCAGGAGTCGGGCGAGAGCGGAGTACCGCTCGTCCTGGAAACCACGGCGGCGGGCGTGACGGGGAGTGTCTTTGCGGAGCAGCAGGTGCACGGTACCGAAAACTTCATGGCGGCTTTGCTTGCGGTTCCCGCCGTCGAATCGATGCAGGTCGTCTATTGAGACCGCACGTTCGAGCTTATTGAACCTCATGGATTCACCCTTACAACGGAAACCCTCTCATGACGAAGCCCTGGAAAATCGGCATTGCCTGCCACTCTTTTCGCACCGACGGTGGAATGGGGCGGTACGTTCAGGATCTGACGGACGGCCTCTTGCAACTCGGCTTCAAGCCCGTCATCTTCACGAAGAAAATCGACCGTACGTTGCCCAATGCCGACAAGGTCGAATTCGTACACATCAACTGCAAGTGGCTCCCGAGCAAGTTGCGCGACTACTACTACAACTGGCGTCTGGGGTCGTTGCGTTGCGAGCACGGCATCGACGTGATGATTTCGTGCAATCGAAACACCCATTCCGACATTTCCGTGTGTGGTGGAACGCATCTCGGCTACCTTCGCGCGATGAAGCAGAAGCCAGGATTTTTCGATCGGAAAATGATCGATCTGGAAAAAGCGTATTACGCGCGCAGTGGGCTGGTGGTCGCACACTCGAACGGCATGCACGAGGAGTTGCTGGAGCTCTACGGACTCTCTCCGTCAAAGTGCGAAACCATCTATCCGCCGGTATCCGAGCAGCTCTTTTCTTGCGGGTCTCCTTCGGGTGCGGCGGATCTTGAGAAGGCCCTCGACCGTTATTACTTCGTCATCCCGTCTGCAGGGAATCATGCGTTCAAAGGGCTTGATCTTCTGACAACGTACTTTGAACGCACGCAGTTGCCCGTGACATTGTGGGTGGCGGGTCGACCGATTCCGTCGGAGTCTGCCAAGGTGCGCCACATCGGCTTTCGCAAGGACATGCCCGACGTTTATCGTCGGGCGGACTTTACGATCCTGAGCTCTCGCTACGAGCCCTTCGGTTTGGTGGGGATCGAAAGCGTTGCTTGCGGGACGCCTGTTGTTCTTTCGAACAAGGTGTGCTCGGGTGAAGTCATCGATGAGGCCGCCAAAACAGTATTCGACGTGCAATCCTTCGAGTCATTCGAATCGGCCGTTAAACAGGCGATCGAACGGTTCGGACGCAAGAAACTTGAAAATCCGGCTCGGTACCTTCACGTAACAACGAGCACCAAGGAACACGTCGAGGTACTTCTCTCGACGTACGAGCGGGTGACGGGGCTACGCCGACCGTAATCAGTAGTGCGCTTGCATCGGACGCACGGGTTGCGTGCGTCCCGATCGTTCCGTCTCCATGAGACGATCCCAGTTCGCGTCCTTGCGGCTTCGATCTGCTTCGCGGTGCCAGAGATGAAAGCACGGCGACGAGCACAATCCCCAGGTCATCCGGCAACCGTTGTTGATGAGTCGGATCGCCATGTCGGAGTCTTCGTACCCCCAACCCTCGAACTGCTCGTCCTGACCGCCCACCGCAAGGAAATCATCCTTGAAAAGCGACCAATTGCAGCCGCGCAGGAGTTGCCAGCGTCGGGAGCGCCAGAAACGAATCGGTCCGAGCGACAGACCGAGTGCGGGTTGCCAGCGGTTGATCAACTTTTCACGCGTGAGGCGTCGCAACGCGCCGAGATCTTCCATCCAGTCGATTCCCCCCGTTTCGAAGCACGAGCGACTGAAGGCGTCCGAAAGCAGGATGCGTTGTCCGGCTACGATCCGGTGCGGCCGCGCAAGCGAGCGGTGCGTGGTGACGAAATCATTGCGTACGAAGCAATCCCCGTCCATGAAGATGAGGTACTCGCCCGAAGCGAGCGTCACAGCCTTGTTGCGCGAGCGCGCGAGGCGGAAGCCTTCGTCGGGCTGCCACGAATGAACGAGAGGGACGGGGAACTTCTCGCGCCAGGCGTCAATGAGCGCGCGCGTATCGTCGCGCGAACCGTCGTCGGCCACGACGACCTCGAAGTCGCGGTCCGTCTGTCGGGCAAGCGACTTCAAGGCGAGGTTGAGTGCGTCAGGCCAGTTGTAGGTGGCGAGGATGACGGAGATTTTCATCAAAATTCTCCCTTGGTACGCTTTTCCAAGTCCCACTTGGCGTACTTCATGAACGTGTAGTAGGAGTGGTGGACGGCAAAAAGGAAGCCCATCTTTCCGTCGAGGAAACCGCGATCGATGACGTAGGCTTTGAAAAACGCCCACGTCGGCTTCAAAAGCGCCCCCATGAGAAAGGGAGTGTTTTTCCCGCGTTCGGCTTGTTGCTTCCCGAGGTAGGAGGTGTAGCTGTCGAGCTTCCGGATGGTTTCGCTCCAATTCCGGTAAGTGTAGTGAAGGAGGTAGCCCGAGAGCTCCGAGGCAGGATGGATGCTCGTGATTTTTTCATGAACACGTCCCGTGATGTCGGTTCCTTCCTTCGGCATGAGTCGCAGGACCCGGTCGCTTCTCATGGAGCCGTGCCGAATCGTATGGTGTTCGAAACAGTTGAGGCGACGAAGGTAGTAGGAAGCGGGCGGACGCCGGATGGCATCACGAATCTGAGTCTGCAATTCCGGCGTGACGACTTCATCGGAGTCGAGAAAGAGAATCCAATCGGAGGCGGCCGCCTCAACGCCGAAGCGACGTTGTGCGGCAAAGTCCCCGTTCAAGGCGTGTTGAAGAACACGCGCACCGCCCGATCGGGCCACGTCCGCCGTAGTGTCCGTACTGAAGTCGTCGATGACGAGTACTTCGTCGGCAAAGCGAGCGGACGCAAGCGTACGGGCGAGTGAAGACGCGCAGTTTTTCGCCAGAATGATGATGCTGAGACTGGGGGTCATTCGTTTTCCTTCGAGCTCCGGATCATTTCCCGTGCCAGAGCCAACGTGTTCTGCGTGATCGAGACGCCTGCCAACATGCGGGCCACTTCGTCGACACGGGCGTCGCGGTCCAAGACCGTAAGCGTACTCACGGTGCGCTCGTTGCGCAGGCGTTTTTCGACGCGCCAGTGATTGTCGCCGCACGAAGCGACCTGCGGCAGGTGGGTGATGCAGAGTACCTGACGGTCCCGGCCGAGTTGCATCAGCAGTTTACCCACAACTTCCGCCACGGCGCCGCCGATGCCGCTGTCGACTTCGTCGAAAATCAAGGTCGGCACGGGGGTGGCTTTCGCCGTGATGACGGCGATGGCGAGGCTGATACGGGCAAGTTCACCCCCGGAAGCGACTTTGATGAGGGGACGCGTCTGCACGCCCGCGTGACCCGCAATGAGAAATTCGCACTTTTCGCTTCCCGCGGGCGAAGGTTCGGACGGGGTGAGGGCGATTTCCAGTCGGGCTCCCTTCATGGCAAGGTGTTGCATTTCCGCAGTGACGGCGGCGGAAAGTTCCCGCGCGCCCGCACTGCGGGCTTCGCTCAGCCGGCGGGCGATGTCGTCGTAGTCGGCGCGGGTTTGCTCCTCGGCTCGGGCCAGGGCGTCGACGTCTTTGGAGCTTGTGAGCGAACGGAGTTCTTCGCGGTAGGACTCGAGCAATTCGCCGAGGTGCTCGGGTTCGGTATGAAATTTGCGCGCTAGATTGAAGTAGCGCCCCACCCGGTGGTCGATTTTCTGAAAACGATCGGCGTCAAGATCCGTGCGGTCCAAATACTTCGAGACGCCCCGACCCGCTTCTTCGACGAGGTCGATTGCCGAGGCGAGGGTTTCTCCGAGCGCGGCGAGCTTTTCGTCGTAGCGGGCGAGGCTCGTGAGCTTCGCGTGCGCCGAAGAGAGGACGGAAGAGGCCGAGTCGTCGCTTTCCGTGAGACGGTCGAGAATTTCGGTCAGACCTTCGGAAATCGCCACGCCGTGCGCGAGACGCGTGTGTTCGGCGGTGAGCGTTTCCCATTCGCCGGGCTTCGGGGAGAGGGCTTCGAGGTCTTCGATGATCCAGGTGAGACGTTCCGTTTTTTCTTCGACGGAGCGCGCGTTGGCGGTTGCGTCTTCCAAGGCGCGTCGGGCGTCCTGCCAGGCGTAATAGGCCTTCTCGACGGTGCGAACGAGTTCGGACGTGCCCGCATGACCGTCGAGGAGCTTCAGCTGATGGGCGGGCTTCAGGAGCGACTGATGGGCGTGCTGACCGTGAACGTCGACGAGGCGTTCGCCCAGGTCGCGCAATTGCGTCGTCGTGACGGCAATGCCGTTGATCCAGGCGCGCGAGCGTCCCTTGTTGTCGATCGTACGGCGGATGAGCAGCGTCTCGTCCGCGCTTTGAAGTTCGTTTTCCTTCAGCCAGCGGTCGGCCCTTTCGGAAGGGGAGAATTCCGCAACGATGTCGGCGCGCTCCGCGCCTTCGCGAACAACTCCCGCATCGCCGCGTCCGCCGAGGATGAGCTCGAGCGCGTCGATCAGAATGGACTTCCCCGCACCCGTTTCCCCCGTGAGAACGGTGAACCCCCGACGAACGTCAAGGGAAAGAGATTCGACGATCACGAAGTCGCGAAGACTGAGGCTCGTGAGCATGGCGGGGCTCCGAAAAGGGAAAGAAAAAAGGGGAAAAACCGCCGAAGCGGTCGGCGGTAAAAGGAGGATACTCGAAACCGGAACGAGTGCAGCGGGTCCGGGCGAATCTTGTGCTACAAAAATACATCCGCCCGAACCGGGCGGGTTCGGGCGGATGTGAAAAGGCGGGAAACGATACTTGCCGAGTCGGACACAACGCGGTTTTTCGGTTTGTCCGACTCGATCGGAACGCTCAACTCTGCGAAGCTTTCCCCTTGCAGGCGGCGCCGCTCTTGAGGCCTGCCAGATTGTCGACGCCTTCGGCATCTTCGACGGCGAGGTTCTCTTCGGCACGTTCGCCTTCCCAGTAGTCGGCGTTGACGATGCCGAGCTTGTCCGGATGGAAGACCGGGTTGATGCCGAGGTTGCGCTGGGCTTCGTAGTCTTTCAGAGCCGCAAAGGCGGGCTTCTGGAGAAGCAGAATCGCAATGAGGTTCAACCACGCCATCGTGCCCACGCCGACGTCGGCCATCGTCCAAATGAGGGTCGAAGCCTTCAGGGCGCCGAAGGCGACCGTCCCGAGGAAGATCACCTTGATGACGGTCATGATGATGGGCTTGCGAAGCGTGCGGTTGATGTAGGCGGCGTTCGTTTCGGCCATGTAGTAGTAGCCGAGAATCGTCGTGAAGGCGAAGAAGAAGATCGTGATCGCGATGAAGGGACCGCCGAGGCCGGGCATCAGACGGTCGATGGCGGCCTGCGTGTAGACGGGGCCGGCTTCAACACCCTTGAGACCTTCGAAAAGCATCGTGCCGTCGGGGGCGGTGATGTTGTAGCAGCCCGTCATGAGGATCATGAAGCCCGTCGCGGAGCAGACGAAGAGCGTGTCGATGTAGACGGAGAAGGCCTGCACGAGCCCCTGCTTGGCCGGGTGGGAGACGGCTGCGGCGGACGAGGCGTGCGGCCCCGTACCCTGACCGGCTTCGTTCGAGTAGATGCCGCGCTTGACGCCCCAGGAAATGGCCGAGCCGAGGAGACCGCCCAGGACGGAGTCCGTCCCGAAGGCGCTCGAGACGATCATCGAGAAGACGGCGGGAATCTGCTCCCAGTTGATGCCGACGATGATGAGCGCCACCACGATGTAGGCCTGCGCCATGAAGGGGACGATGATGCTCGTGAACTGCGCGATGCGCTTGAGCCCGCCGATGATCACGAAGCAGAGAATCGAGGTAATGATGGCCGCACTGATGGTTGCGTCGATGTTGAAGGCTTCTTGCCAAGCTGCGGCAATGGAATTCGACTGCACGCCCGGGCAAAAGACGGTCGAGGCGAGAATCGTCACGATGGCAAAGAGCCAGGCATAGGGCTTCGAGCGCAGGCCCTTTTCGATGTAAAAGGCCGGGCCGCCGCGGTACTGATCCTCGATCTTTTCCTTGTAGATCTGACCGAGGGTCGATTCGACGAAGGCGCTCGAGGCTCCGAGGAAGGCCACGGCCCACATCCAGAAGAGGGCGCCCGGGCCGCCGAAGCAGATGGCGGTTGCGACCCCCGCGATGTTCCCCGTGCCGACGCGGCCGGCAAGGGTCAGGGTGAGCGCCTGAAAGCTCGAAAGACCGATTTCGCCCTCACGGCGTTGGAAGAGCAGTCGCCACATCTCGGGCAACATGCGCAACTGTACGAAGCGGGAACGAACCGAGAAGAAAAGCCCTGCGAGAAGACAAAGCCCCACGAGCGGCGGCGACCAAATGAGCGCGTTCAGTTGACTGATGAAGGATTCCATAATGGTGAGCACGTTTGAAGGACGGAAGGGGTAAAACGCGCGGAAAAGCATCCCCCGAGCGTGCCGTTGTGACAAAGCACGCAAGCCGGAAAAGTGTCCGGCGGGGTGGAAATGAGGAAGCGACGAGTGTCGACGGAGGAGAAAGGCGCCCGATGCGCACTTTCGAGAGAAGGGCGGGGATGCTCAACTCAACGAGTCGTAATTCAAGTTTACTTCACCCGATGATCGGTAAAGCTTCCGCCAAGGCCCGATGGACTACGATAAAGCACTTAAAAGAGAAGGGTATCTGTCAAGAATCAAAAAAGAAGAAACGTTGACTTTACGGACCAGGTACCCGGGTAAAGAACGAGGCCGAAACGTCGACGACGTTTCGGCCTCGTGAAAGCACCCCGTTCGGGCGCCGCGCGAAGCCCCTTGTGCGGGACTCCGAGCGGTTGCCGAAGAACGGTTACTTCGCGGCGCGTTCGGCGATGATCGCTTCCCAACGGGCCACCTGACGGCGGACCTGATTCGGAGCGGTACCGCCGAGATGGTCGCGGGCGTTGACGGAGCCTTCGAGCTTCAGAACTTCATAGACGTCGCTTTCGATCACGTCGCTGAAGCTCTTGAGAACGTCGAGCGGGAGCTCTTCGAGGCCGCAACCGCGTTCGGAAGCGGCACGCACCGTCTGACCGACGATGTCGTGCGCGGTGCGGAAGGGCACGCCGTGACGCACGAGGTAGTCGGCGAGGTCGGTGGCGGTGGGGAAGCCCATCTGAGCGGCGCGGTACATGACGTCGGCTTGGGGTTCGACGCCGGCCATCATGTCGCAGAACGCGCGCAACGTGTCCTTGACGGTGTCGATCGCGTCGAAGACGGGTTCCTTGTCTTCCTGGAAGTCCTTGTTGTAGGCAAGGGGCGTACCCTTCATGAGGGTGAGCATCGCGATGAGGTCGCCGTAGACGCGCCCCGACTTGCCGCGGGCGGTTTCGGGAACGTCCGGGTTCTTCTTCTGGGGCATGATCGAGGAGCCCGTCGTAAAGCGGTCCGGAAGCTTGATGAAGCCGAAGCGCTGGCTCATCCACACCACGAGTTCTTCGGAAAGACGCGAGATGTGCATCATGATGAGCGAGGCGGCCGAGCAGAATTCAACGGCAAAGTCGCGGTCGGAAACGCCGTCGAGCGAGTTCTGGGAAACGGCTTCGAAGCCGAGGAGTTCGGCCGTGAATTCACGGTCGATCGGGTAGGTCGTACCGGCAAGCGCGGCCGAGCCGAGGGGGCTGCGGTTGACGCGGTGACGCAGGTCGAGGAGACGTTCGCGGTCGCGTTCGAACATTTCGACGTAGGCGAGCATGTGGTGGCCGAACGTCACGGGCTGGGCGACCTGCATGTGCGTGAAGCCCGGCATGATCATGTCGGAACCGGCCTTGGCCTGGTGAACAAGCACGTCCTGGAGGTGTTCGATGCGATGAACGATTTCGTCGATTTCGGAGCGCAGGTAGAGACGGATGTCGGTCGCCACCTGGTCGTTGCGGGAGCGTCCCGTGTGGAGGCGTTTGCCGGCGTCGCCGATAAGAGCCGTGAGGCGCGCTTCGATGTTGAGATGCACGTCTTCGAGCTCAAGCTGCCACTCGAACGTGCCCGCCAGAATTTCCGAGCGGATCTGGTCCATGCCGCGGCGGATGTCTTCGAGATCCTTGGCGGAAATCACGCCGATCTTCTCGAGCATCGTCGCGTGCGCGACGGAGCCTTCAATGTCCGAGAGCGCCATGCGCTTGTCGAAGTCGACACTCGCCGTGTAGCGGAGAACGAAGGCATCGACCGGTTCGGAGAAACGGCCCGACCACGCCTTCTTCTTGGCGTGCAGAGGGTCGTTGGAGTTGTCGTTTTCGTGGCTCATTTTTCAACCTGACGGTATGAAGTGTAAAGGAGCAGATATTTTAGACTCTGAGAAAAGCTCGTGCCGTAAAGACGGGGTTGGAAACGCTTTTTCGAAAGTGAAGAGCAAGAGCTCGTGCGACGACTCGCCCCGAACACTTCAACGGACGGGATGCCAACAGCGATGAGGGCCCCGGATTCGTTAGATGTAATTGAATGTAACATGGCTTGACTTTTCTGGCTTCTACAGATATCATTCCACTTCCTCGGGGTGTGGCGCAGTCTGGTAGCGCGCCTGCTTTGGGAGCAGGATGTCGGGAGTTCGAATCTCTTCACCCCGACCATCCCTTTAGGCAATCAGCCTGAAAGTATTCGACCTGCCCGTAGCTCAGTTGGATAGAGCATCTGCCTTCTAAGCAGATGGTCGCTGGTTCGAATCCTGCCGGGCAGGCCACAAGATTCAAAGTTTTGTGGTGGGAATAGCTCAGTTGGTAGAGTCCCGGATTGTGATTCCGGTTGTCGTG
>OOCR01000090.1_pt1 | contig 93822 bp, 97 predicted proteins | sample 1671491 | NCBI WGS metagenome assembly OOCR01 (sample SAMN06348162, study PRJEB24527) | human gut metagenome | biome: human gut; feature: ankylosing spondylitis patient; material: feces | host: Homo sapiens | place: China | collected 2015-10
CAGTTCCCCCAGGATTGTAGCTAATTGCTGTTTTGTAACTTTTGCCACGTCATTTCCTTTTACAACCAACGCATAATCAAAGTCCGTCAACTGCGATACTTCATTTAATTTTTTATCTGCCATAATCGTATTTTTTTTAATTATTTATTACTACTTGATTTTCTACCACTTGAACATAGCCACCCGAAACAAGATTTTCCAAATCGAATGCCATGCCTATTCCACTGTCACGGATACAGAGATAAAGTACTTCCTTATCGGTGTAATACTTGCCTTCCTCCAGTACCATGTTATGTACCCAAGGTATAGGATCATCCAATGTACCGGAGTGTTCTATCTGCACAACCTTGTACAAGGATTCCGTACCCGTTCCCGGCTTCCAGTCCTCCTGCGGTGTATGTTTCTGTACAACCTCGTAGAGTGTACCATCATAACGGAACCGGAACGACACATCAACCTCCGTACCTATCAGATCCTCCCATGCCGGAAAATAGTCTTTCTTCGACAATGCTTCTTCTGTAGTAAGCCCGGCATTGTTGATATTCGCTGAGATATCATTGAGCAGCGTATCCACACGGTCAAGTGCTTCAACGTCTATAGCCGCCACATCAATAAATGACGTTTCGGCAATCATCTGCTCCTTCTGCTTCGATGTGATCTCTTTCCACACAGCCACATCCTCAGGGCTGTTTATTACTACCTGATTTTCAAATCTTCGTTCCGACAGAGGCATATCCTCGGCCTGTGTCAGATAACAATCATAACCTGCTTGTAATATCATATCTTTTACTCAATTAAATCCATACGTGTTATATACCAATGGTTGTTAAAGGCCTTCATCTCCAAAACATAAGGCCTTGCCATCTGAATTTCTGTTTTATTGTTATATGCTCCCGCCAGTCCGCAGAAATAGTTCGTAGACTTGTACTTGTCCGGGTTCTTAGCCACCCTTGATGTCATGTCTACTACAAACTCCAGTTTCAATCCGTTCCATGATGATGCGGGAGGGAGGGTTATGGTTCCGCCAAGACCATCAGCGGAAAAGAATGTAGATCCCTGAGTGGAAGGATTCACAGTCATGTTACCTTCCGAATCAGCCAGACTATCCATATCGCTTCCCGGCGAATAGAAGAGAGTGGCGGTGATTATACCTGCCACATCTGCCTTCGTGGAAACAAATTCACCCAGTTCATTCACCCGGAACGGTGCGGAGTCAGGAGTTGTGGAACCTGCCCATATACGTATCTTCTGACCGGATGTGGAGCCGGACATGCCTGCGGTAACAGTGTTGTCGCTCTTCTTTATCAAGACCTGATTCCCTTGGAACAGGCTGATGCTGGCATTCTTAGCTATTATAAGGCTGGTATAGATAGGTCCCACTCCGCTCAGTTTTTCCCAGTATGTGGTGTTGCCCGGTTTGTTCGAAGCGGAGGACACATGCGTCTTCAAACATTTGTACACATCCCATCCGTCAATGGCTGCGTCATTCCTTATCAATGCGAAATCAATATACCTCGTACCGCTTGTCAGGGCTTCGTCATTACGGTACTGCACACTTGAAGCGGACCATTCCGACTCACGGAAGATACAGCCCTGTATTCCTTGTACGCCCTGATCTCCCTTATCTCCTTTGTCTCCCTTTTCACCATCATCACCCTTGTCGCCTTTATCACCTTTTTCCCCGGTATCACCTTTCTCGGACCATACATCATATTCAGTAGTATTCACCTCACCCGTCAGCACATAACCGCCATCGGCGAAGGTGAACCGGTTGCCGGCATTGTCCGTCCAACACCACAAGGGAGGATTGGTAGTGGATGCCTTGGCTACATAAGAGCCGCCGCCCATCGAAACGACACCCATCTTGGGAACGACCATTCCGGTCTTGAACTGGCCCATCTGGGTGTAACCGTCACCCTTGTCACCCTTGTTGCCTTTGAATTGCGACCACGTATAGTCGGCAGGATTGCTGCTCTCTGTGGCGGTTTCCTTGTTTACCGCGATGCCTATGTATTTGGTATTGTTATTCGGCTGCTGGTACATTCCGCTTCCGTCCGCGTTGTCCGAGTAGGCTATCCATGTATAATAGGTTTTCCCGTCGGCACCGACAGCACCCGGAACGCCCGGTTCGCCCTTGATGTCACTCCATTTGTAATCGGACGGATTGTCACTCTCCACAGCGGTTTCCTTGTTGTATGCCAGTCCGATGTATGCTTTTCCTGTGGGATCATTGCTGATTCCGTTTCCCTGATCGTCATCCGCATAGCGTATCCACGTGTAATAGGTCTTCCCGTCCTTTCCCGGAGTACCGGGAACACCGTCGGTGCCATTGATTCCGTCCGTACCATCTCTTCCCGGTTCAGCTAATACGTCATATTCAGTAGTATTCACCTCACCCGTCAGCACATATCCGCCATCGTTGAAGGTGAACCGGTTGCCGGCATTGTCCGTCCAACACCACAAGGGAGGATTGGTAGTGGATGCCTTGGCTACATAAGAGCCGCCGCCCATCGAAACGACACCCATCTTGGGAACGACCATTCCGGTCTTGAACTGCCCCATCTGGGTGTAACCGTCACCCTTGTCACCCTTGCTACCTTTGGATGCGATCTCCTGCCAGTCAGCGTCCGTACCCGGCTCAGAGGACGAACCGTTCTTGTTCAGACACGCCCATGTGCTGCCGTTATACGTCACACTATCGTAGTAATCATAATGCCTGCCTGATTGCCATACACCCTCATAGCTTAAGTCCATAGCCACTTCACCGTTGGGTTTGAGTCGTTCTATCGTTCCCCTTATGTATACTTTGTCTTGAAATGAAGAATAACCGTCCATCACCTGCCCGTTGACTGTAAGACCACTCAGGTTTCCGTTCTGATAAGCGATGTTCACATCCGGATCTATTACCCATGTGTTCACGTTGACCAATCTGCGCAAGTAAGATCTGTTCTCATAGGTAATGTCCTGTCTGTCCTTGTCAGTAAAGTTGCCGTATGCGAAGAAGTTCATACCCGGAAGAGGATGCACGCTTGTTCCCGCCTGAAGAGCGTATTCAAACTTCATGTTTCCGGCCTCATTCTCGATGATTCTTGTGGGAGTAAAATACGAGGTGGCGTACCCGGAATACTCCATGAATCCGTTAGGACCGTATTCATCCTTCGTATGGTTGCTGCCGGCTATGTTGTGAAGTATGCCGCGGCAGATATCACTTACATGTAACGTGCCCCACTGGTCATCCAATAGATCAAGCGTGGCTATTCGGTTTTCCGTGTCAACGGTCTTTATTCTTCCGTATGCGAACGAATTCGCCTTGTCACCACTTATCACATCAATGCAGTTGAACGTGATCTGCGGTACTATCAGTTCCTCACGGAACATCGCCTTGTCGGCTTCGACTATTGTCTTGCCGTTCTTGTCAAACCAGATGGCCGCACCGCTGCCTCCGACAAGGCCTGTGACAAACTTGCCGACCCTCAGACCTTTGAGAAAGGTGATGATCTCGCTGGCGATATCCGCTATGTTCTTTCTCAGGAAGGTTCCTATAGCCCTCAGGGAGGAGAAAGCCGTATAGTCGCTCGGGCTCTCCATATCGCCGGTCTTCAGCAGGCGGACATTGGCCTGCGCCATCTCCTGCGCCAGCGTGTATTCCAGATTGTTCAACGTCGAGTCCACGGATGACTTCCATGAGGTGCTGACCGCCGACGAGCAGTCAATGGAAGCCTCGGAAAGATTGCCCAGCTTCCTCTCTATCCTTGTGATGCGGGTGTCAAGATACCCGGCCTCAAAATACTGCGCGTCCTCCAGTCTCACCCTTTGCCCGAGCGATAACGGCACACTGTTTTTATCCACATGGATGTAATCCGTGTCGCCGGAATAGATGGATATGTCCTTGCTGTATTCTGTCAGGAAGCTGTCAACCGCCTGCTTGTACTGTTCTTCCGCTATCGGGTAATACTCATCCGGCATGCGGATGTTCGTCAGGATATACGTATCACCGGCCTGAGGTATGATGTTGCCTCCCGGTATCTGGGTGTTCTCGTCCGGGTAGGTGTTGATGATCTCGAACTCCTGTGTGCCGTTATGCCAGTTGCACTCGAACTCCCTTCCGGAGAGGTCGCCGCTTTCGAAGGTGATGTGTATCACCTCGCCGCCGATCATGTATTCATCCGGATTGAAGGGGAGATCCTTGTCCTTGATATAATAGACGGTGTATTCCTCCCCGTCCGTAGTGGTCTGCTCCTCGGACCTTACCGATGACACCGTACCCAGACGGTGCGGGAATATATCCTCAAAGGCCGCTTCCTCGCGATGCTCCTTCAGGCCCAATTGAGTGTTCAGGTCGATATACTTGTCCCGTGACGGCAGTTGCAGATGGGTGTAGCCGTATTTTGACGGGTCAATATTTTTGGTTGAGCCTACGGGGATCAGCCGTGTGAACCATTTGATCGAATTGGAATTCTCATTCTGGGTCAGTCCCGTCTTCAATCCCTTCATATAGCCGAGCGTGACCCGTTCGCCGTGTTCGCATTTCCCTATGTTCAGGTATTCCCCGTCCAGCCACCACTCGGTTTCCCAGGCACCGGCTATCTCGCCTGCCGCATCCCAGCAGAACAGGCCGTTGAAGTTGATGGTCTTCCGGTCGCCGGTGACGGCCTGGCCTGCACGCCACGTCACACCGTCGGTGTTGCGGTTCATGTTCGCCACCAGCTTTTCCAGCATTTCCATCGGCGTGCCGTCATAGGCGAAGACGGACTCAAGGTCGTCCTCCTCCTGGTTCAGACGGCAGAACAACAGGTCCTGCATGTCGTGCTCGCGGCCGTAGAAGCTGATATTGTAGGTGTATTTCTGTGTGTCGGTCTTTTTCGGGCGGTATTCCTTCTTTATGGAGAACCGCTTTCCCGATATCTCCACATAGTCGCCGACCGACAGGACGAAGAACTCCCAGGTGGTGAAGTTCACCGTCACCACGAATTCTGTTCCCACTTCCTCGGTCCACCGGGATGATGAGTCGGGACTGACCTTCCTTTTCAGGGTTCCCTGCCTGTTGTAGATCGCAAGTTCCATTTATGATGCTTTTAAATCGTTTTTAATCACTGTTTGAAAAAGGTTTCGGCTCGCGCAGCGTGACCGTGAATCCGGCTATCTGCTGGCCGGTACTTCTGATTGTCGTGAACTGGCTGTACCGGGTATATTCCTTCAGATAGACCTTCATCACCCGGCCTATCTCCGGGACATCCAGCGTCAGCCATCCGGACTTCAGCAAGGCAAGCACGGCGTTGTAGTTATTGAACCACCCGGCCCGTGTATCCGCAACCACCGCCATCTTCAGCGTGATGTCCCTCGCCTCGTAGCGGGGAAGCAGGGTTTCGGGCAGCTCCTCGCCGTCAAGCTCCCGGTAGCTGACGGATGTGTACTCCTTCATCTTCGGCGGCTTCATCAGCGAGTCGTAATTGGTATGGTCCCCCGCGTTTTCCTCGTACAGGAAACATCCCAGGGACGCCATGTCCGTCCCGTTTATCTTCAGCAGTCCTTCCTCCACTTCCATAGTCCTATGTTTTCAGTTTCACACCGCGCCGGAGCTCCGCGATGTTCTCGTTTATCGTCTCGAGGTGTCTGAGGTACTCCGAATTCCCCGCAATTTTGCCCAGGGATGTCGCCATCCCCTCGAGATGCCTCGTAAGGTTGTTGTCAATGTTGATGATACGGTCAAGGGCCGCGTTGCCGATCCCCTCCAGCCTTCCGGCCGTCTCCTCGGTCATGGAGGTGACGGTTCCGGCCCGGCCGGACTGGGAGGAGCCCTCCGGCTGCCTGATGTCGATCCCGGCATCCTTCAGGTAGCCGCCGACCAGGTCCATGATGTTCTGCAGCTCGGGTATGGCGCTCTGGTAGTCGCCTACCAGGCCTTCGGTGCGTTCGGCCACCTTCTTCATCAGCTCCGTCTCGTCGATCTTTCCTTTGGCGTACTCCTCGTACAGGGCGGCAATGTCATCACCGAACGAGCCGACCACCTTGTCAAGCACGATGGTGCGCATCATGTCGGAAACAATGTCACGGAAGGTGTCCGAGGCATAGTCCTTGAAGCTGTCCAGCGCGTCCTTCCCGTTGTCGAACCAGTCCCACAGGCTGTCCACGAAGTTCTCCGTCAGCGGCTCGTACAGGGAGCTCACATACTCGTGCAGTTGTTCTATGTATTCGTCGTATTTTTCCCGGAGCTCTATAAGGGCCTCGAGCGTTTCCTTCGTCTGGCCCACAAGTTTGTCGCCGTAGTTGTCGATAAGCGATTGTGCAAGCTCCTTGTTGATCAGCCCTTCATCATCAAACAGCTCGCCTAAGCCCTGGTTCCGCGCCCAGGTGACAAGGTCCTCGGTCTTCTGTGACTTCCCGCCGATACCGGTGCCAAGGAAACCGCTGCTTTTTTTCCGCGTCTCGATACGCAGGTTGTTGATAGCCGCCGTCTGGCCTTCCTTGTAATCCCCCTGGCCCCAGATGTCCCTCCATTCGTCCCACCATGAGAGGGCGGACAAATTGCCCATCACCCAGTTGAGCGCGCCCGTCAGCCATCCGCCCCCGCTCTCGTTGCGGTATATCGCTTGTGACTCCATGGCCTTGTCCGCGTAAGCCTTGGCCACTTCGTCATGCAATGCCCTGTAATCACGGAGATTCTTGAGGTTGTCGGCGGAAAACCAGTTACTCTCGGCCTGCTGCGCCTCCAGGGCGGCGATGCGGTATTCGTTCACCGCATCGGTCAGGGCGTTTATCTCCTTGATCTTCTCGGCGTAGGCCTCGTATTGCCTGAAGGCCCGGTTGTTCCCCAGTTCGCTTATCTTCTGGAACAGCTGTATCGCCGCGGATATGATGGTCAGGATGACCGACGCCTTCTCCACCGCCGAGATGGCATTCACCCCGGTCTGCGCCACTTTGCCCAGAGAGTCGATGGTGGTGAGGGTGAACAGCGCCACATCCCCCATCAGGGTGATGATCTCCCCGGCCTGCCCGCCGATGGCGCCGCCCAGTTCCCCGACGGCACGCGCCAGCTCCCCGACGATGTCCGCCGCTTCCTTTTCGGCTTTCTCCACCCGGGAGGATGACCTGGCCACCTTGTCCTGCGCCTTGTTGTATTTCTCCATCGCGGCGGCGGCCGTCAGATAGGTTTCCTCCATCTTCCCGGTCCTGTCATTATATCTCACCCCCGTGGACACCCGTCCTCCGGCATTCACGGTCTCAAGGTTCTTCCGGGCCTCGGCAAGTTCGCGTTCGGCTTCGGCGAGCTCGCTCTTCCTGTCGGCAAGCGCCTGGAACGGGTTCCGGCTGTCCAGCTCGTCCATGATCTCCCGGATGGTCGTGGTGTATTCCCTCAGGTCCTCGGGGGAGAGCACCTGTGCGGCGGCCTGTTTGGCCTTCCCGAACTGTTCCAGCAGGGAGTTCAGGGTGCCTGTGGAAGTTTCCCTCAGGTTCTCGAAGGCACGTATGTAATCGGGTGATTCCGTCAGCTGCTTGTAGTCCAGTTTGATGAGTTCCTTCCCCTTGTCCTTGGTCGCACGCGCGATCTGCAGGTCCAGGGATTCCACCCCGGCGGCATCCCCTTCCGCTTCGGCCTTGCGGCGCTCCTCATAAAGCTGTCCGATCTTATGGTTGTATTCCTTGTCCAGGGCGGCCCGCTTCTCCTGGTAGGTGCCGTATTCCTTGTAATATTCCACCCATTCTCTCAGGTTCCTGTCGCGGAACTCCTTCTCGATGTCGTAGGATTCCTTCAGGTACCCCATGGTAGCCATCGCCCGTTGCTGGGACGCATTGTCCCTTACGGCCTGCCTTTCCTCGGGCGTGGACTTCACACCCCGTTTCTTCTCGGCCTCGTCCATTTTCTTGAGGGTGTCACGCTCTTCCTTGTCGATCTGTGCGAGCGACTCGTCAAGCTCCTGCCTTGCAAGGGCCTGGCGTTTCCTTATACCTTCCCGCATGACCGATATGCGTGCCGCCTCAAGTTTCTGCTGCGCCCTGATACGGGCGTCGGCGAGCTCGTCCTGATAATCCCGGGCCGATTTGCCCGTATCTTTGGTTTCCCTGCCGTCATCTTCCTTTATGCCTGCCGATTTAAGCCTCTCCTTCCATTCCTTTGTCCTTGCAAGGAACAGGTCCGTATAGGATTTGGCCGTATCCTCTGCCGCCTTCTGCTCCTCTTCCAGGGCGGAGACAGCATTTTCGCTGAGCTGTTCGGCCGTGGGAGCGTCCGCCTGACGGGTATAAGTGGCTGATCCGGACGCGGAAGAGAAAAAATTGGCCCTGAACTTGTCCCAGAAAGTCGGGCCTTTCTTCCGCCTTTCCTCTATCTCGTTCTGCTTTTTCAAGGCCTTCTCCGTCTGCTCCGTGGCCAGTTTGAACGCTGCGGCCGCCTCTGCCCTGAGGATCATCGCCCCGATGAACACGTCCGTATTGTCCACCAGCAGGTTCTCGGCATCATTCACGTTGCCCACCTCAACACCGAGTTTCCCGAACTCTTTCTTGTTTTCGGTGATGAACTGTTTCTTATCTGCCATGTTGTCTCCCAGTTCCTTCCATCTTTCGGACAAGGACCTGACGAGAGTGACCTGTTCCGCCACATCACTGCTGCTGCTTCTGAAGGATTCATTCACCTTTTCCTGGGCTTTCGCCGCGGACAGGGCGGCATCCTTCACGCCGAACAGGCTCTTCACCCATCCGCCGATCTCCTTCCCGTATACGACGGACAGGGTGATCAGGGCAGCCATCGCCGTCTGCCACGAGAACAGTGAGGAGAGCACCTGCTTCCACACCGGGGTGGCTTTCTTTCCGGCATCGGTCAGCGCCTCATACTCCTTGCGGGCTGATGCCAGGGCGTCGGTGAACATGGGGATGTTGTTGGATATGGCAAGGAAGAACATCTGGGGACCCATTGCCAGCGAGGGGAGTTCCCGGGCGATCTGCTGCATGCTCATCCTCACATTATTGAGTTTCGGGGCGGGATCATCTCCCATGAGAGGGGTGGAGCCTGTCTTTTTCTTCTGCTCCTCCAGCCCCTGCAATTCCGTCTTCAGTTGTCTGACAACTCCCTGCAGCGCCTGGATGTCCGCCATCTGGGCGTCGGTATTCGTACCTGCGGCCATGGCCTGTCTGAACCGTTCCTGCAGAGTTGCAAGCTCCTGCTCCAGCTGTGCGATGACCTGTTTCGCGTACAGGCCTATTCCGGAAAGGTTGCCCTCCACCGAGCGCATCCCCTTCAGGGTCTTGTCGTCAAGCAGTATCTCCAGTCTTACAGGTTCCATTCCTATCCTCCGAGTTTTGTTTGAAAATATTCAGTGGTGAATTTGTCCGGCCTACGTTTGCGCTCCCTTTCCAGGAGCTCCTCCTTGGTCACATACCGGCTGACATCCGTGTTCATCAGCATCAGCTCGGCGTAGCTGATCTTCCACAGGATGTGCCGTTTCGTACGGCCGAACCGCTCCATCGCCTGCGCGATGATTCCGAAAACGCTATGGGGGCCTTCCTGCCGGCCCGTTAACCCGTTTTCCTTTCCCGGCTTCCTATCGGCTCCAGCAGCCCCGCTGTCCTGGACGCCAATGGAATAGTATTGCAAAAAGGCTGTATGTCCATGCCCCTGAGCAGCTCGATGAGGGCGGCGGAGAGCATCGCCGGATGCACCCTCCATCTGAGGTACCATGCCACAGGGCCGGAGAGCAGCATCCCCGAGAGCCATCCGGTGCATACGGCCAGCGCGACCATCCGGCTGACCGCCTTTCCCTTTTCCGCCACGAACCGCATCCTTTCTTCATAGTCCATCGCCCTGATCTCCTCCGGGGTGACGCCGAGCTCCAGGTACCGCCTTGCTATGCGGATGACCGCCCCGGCGGGCGGACGGCGCATGACAAGGAAGGATTTCCCGGGGCGTTTTTTAAAGGGCCTGAGCGGCATCACCGGAATGCGGATGCCGATGTCAAGCAGCATGTCCGCCGCCTGGCATCGTGTGTCCCTGTCCTCCGTCATGACTCGGAATATTCCGGTACGACGTCACCCGGGGCGAAGATCTTGTAGGGAGGATTCTCCCCGGCCTCCTGCATCTCCAGCTCGCACTCGATGCCCAGCACGTTGCTGAAGTTGATGCCGTTGGCAAAATTGCAGGTGAGCACCCCGTTGTAGATCCGGATCGTGTGGCCGGTCACGGTTTCGATGTCAAACACGCCCTGCACGTCCTTGTCCTCCGTAGGGGGCACGTAGATTCCGGTACTTTCCTTCGTTCCGCCCATCACCTGTATCATGTTGTCCGCGGACAGCTCGATGAGCGTGAACGTCCATGTCTTGGTGCCCGGTGTGGACTTGAGCACGGCGAACGGCGCGTTGCGTTTCTGCGCCGCCCAGATGCGGGTCTTGGAAGGTGAGTCGCCTCCGGGCTGCAGCCCGTCCTCGGATATCAGCCCGAGAGCCTTCCCGTTATGTTTAAGAGCTTTCACGCCATAGATGGCGCCGGTATTCGTTTCTGGCATAATGATTTATGTTTTAATTGTTCTTTGATTTGTTTTTAAACCGCCGGAGCCCCCAGAAGAGAAGCAGGAGGACAAAACAGCACAACACCTTCGTCCTTGTCCGCTTCCAGAAAGAGGGAACCGGCTGTTTTTCCTCGGCCGTAGCCTCCTCTGACTCCCATCTCAGGTCCGAGGTCTCCCTTACGGTAATCTCCGGCCGGGCATGTGAGACGGCCGTGACGTTCACGCCGCCTTCCCCGTCCGATTCCACCCTCAGGTCCAGACCCTCATGCTGCTCCGTCACGCCCATGCCGGCCGGAAGGCCGCCTATCGTCCGGAGGAGCCCGGGTTTCAGTGCCAGGCTCGTCAGAGTCGTCGGGGCCTTGCCGAAGATTATTTCCCCGGTTACGCTCCTCTGAAGAGAGCCCGAGCGGACGGCTGTTCGGCTCTCCCTGTTTGCTGCGCATCCAGACAACAGCAGGACAGCGCTCAGCATACTTGCACTGGTAGCATTTACGCAGTGCCTGTTCCAGAACGATAATTTTCTCATTGACTTTTCGTATTTGGTCGCTTAAATGTAAAGTCGTCTCGGAGAGGTCGTCATACAACTGCTTGTATGTGCCCTCGTTCTCCTTGACCGCACGGACCTTGACGAGCCTGCGGTCACGCCACCAGCCTATTGCCATGGCTATGCACCCCGTGGGGGCCAGCCACTGCTGGAGAAGTTCGAATACAGTGCCCCAGTCCATACGCATATCATTTTTCAGATCATGTCCCAGCCGGCCTCTATGTCCGCCATGACGGCAGGCACGCCGTTCTCCACCCGGCTCATCGCGGCGGCCAGACGGCACATCGTCCCCTTGTCATCCACGTCCGGCTCGTAGGTGGTTGGAACCTGAAGCTCGCCGCATACGCTTGAAAGGTAGGCGCGGGTGTCGTTCTCCGTGGACGGGGCGTAACGCCCAATCATAAGGGAGAGGGTCTTCAAACCGTGTTTCTTCCGGTAGTTCCTCAAGGTGATGAGCATGGCACGGTAGCCGTATCTCATGTCGGTGAACTGGAAGAACTCCTTGTCCGTCTGCACCGGGCGGAGTCCCTTCCACCTGTCACCTGACAGGCGGAGGTTCCCCGGGTTATTGTTTCGTAGTCCTCTTGGTGTCGCCATAATCATTCCTCCAGACTTTCCGCAGACGCACTGACAGCAGCCTTGCTTTCCTGTCCGGCAAGATCGCTTGAAAGTGTTATTTCCTTCACATCCCCCTCAAACCATGACTTTCCGTCATAATAGAGAGACACGGTCTTGCCTGGCGCGACTTCCGTACCCTGCACGGTTGCTTTATGCTCAGCTGATTTGTTGGACACGGACAGGCGCGCTCCCGCATGTACCGCGGCCGCCTCAATGGTATAGGTCTGGTCTGACGCGGGAGTCAGCTCGATGGCGTCATCCTGCGATTTCATTGTGATCGTGGTGTTGGATGTTGTGATGACATTCCCCTCACGTGCGTCCAGCATGACCACCTCCTCACCGAACGCCGTGTTCGTGTCCGCGGTCATGAGCATCTTGAAGAAGTAACGTTCTCCGGCATTGGTCAGCTTGTCGATCTGGATCACGTTGAAGTCGTTCTGCAGGTTGACCGCTCCCCAGAAGTTGGACTGCTCGGTCGGTGTAGCCACTGTTCCGATGATCAGACCGTCCGGCCATGAGGATACGGTCTTGATCGTAGTCCCCTTGAAGCGCATGGCGCTGGTATCAGTCCAGTTCACGCCCTTTCCCTCGCGCAGGATAAGTTCGTCGTCATACCGGTCGGCATCGTCAACGGACATGATATACACAAAATTGGGATTGGTGCGGAGAACCTGGGGAGTTGCCTTGCGCACGCGCATCAGACGTTCAATCATGGTGTCGTCTTTCGGGGAGTTCACACGGATTACCTCAGGATCTTCATAGACACGCATCAGAATGCCGTTGAACAGGTGCTCGTCATCCCCCTCATCATCGACATAGATACCGTTGACGAAGTGGTATCCGAGTTCAAAATCCACCTGGTCGGACAGGGCTTTCAGAAGGACGTTCTGTACATTGGGGGGAAGCTCCCGGAATACCAGTTCCCCTTTGGGCTGGAACGGACGCCATATCTGCTCGAAAGAGCGGGGGTTGAACGTGGTAAAGGCCATGAAGTCTTTCGGCTCAAGCACCTTCTCCGAATAAATGAAATCCCCTTTGGAGTCCTTGTCCTCAGGCTGTTCCACGCGTTTGCGCAGCATCTTGTTCGTTTTCAGCCGGGGAATGGAGTATTTCTTCGTCACATTGGGCACGAGGTTGATCAGCCCCTTCTGTACCAGCTCGTTGCCTGTGGCCGCCTTGGTGAGTATCCTGTCGAGTACCTCACCGTCATAATTCGTATTCTTGATAGTTACAGCCATAATCTTTTCATTTTTTAGTTAAAACCGTTCTTTTTCCGGATTTCTTTCCAGTTGTCATTCCATCCGGATTTGTCCTGTAGCGGGGGGGCCGGAACATCATCCACGCTTTTTTTCTTCGCAAGCCCGTCGACAATCCTTCTCCCGTTCTCATAATCCTTCTCCAGCACCGCCTGATACGCGTCACGGTCGGATGGGGCGATACGCCCGTCCTGCATGGCGTCCTCGAGAAGATTCTTGATCTCGGCCTTTCTGGCCTCGCGCTCCTTCTCGACATATCCGTCCAGACTCGCCTTGAGCGTGTCACGTTCCTTTACCAGCGCGTCATACTGTCCCGCCTTGCTTTCAAGGGAGGAGAGCGTGCGCACTACGTCCTCATCCGTCGCACACGAGGCGAAGGATGGTCTCTTCTTCAATTCTTCATACATCATATTACCTGTATTTAATGTTTGATTGCCCAGCCGGGCCTGGAATGCGGCATAAACTTCCTGCGGCGTCCCGGCATCCACTTTCTCGTCGATATCATAGATACCGTCAATGAATCCCATCTCCCTGGCCTCCTTGGCGGTAATCCAATGGTCCTTCCCATCGAAATAGGCATCCTTTATCTCCTCACGGGTTTTCCCGGTCTTGGAAGCGTACATGTCCGCAAGCGTATCCTCCAGCGCCTCCAGCTGCTCGGCGACGGCTTTCATCTCCTCCTTGTTGCCGTAACACCCCCCATAAGGGTTATGGAGCATCAGACGGGCGTACTGGCTCATATATACCGGTTTCCCGCACAGGGCGATGACACTGGCCATGCTTGCGGCAACGCCGTCGATATAGATGGTTATATCCGCATCGCTGGCCCTGAGGGCGTTGAATATGGCCATGCCTGCATACACGCTCCCTCCCGGGGAATTCACACGCACGTCTATGCTCCTGTACATGGAAGCGTATTCATACAGCTCGGAAACAATGTCCTTGTCGTTGATCCCGTCAAAACCGCCGATCTCCCCGTACAGGAGGATGCAGGCGGTATCAGGGGAGGGTATCATGTTAAAGTATCGCTTTTTCATCGGTCGTCTTAAAATTATGGTGCAAATATGGAGAGTTTTTTTACTGCAGTCAACACCATTGGGACATGATGCAACTTTACAACCTCATGATGGCGCCATAAGACAGTATCATAAATTCAATATATTGCAAATCATATATTTAAATACGAATTTTGCCGTAAATAAAAAAGATGAAAAAATGGCGGAACTGACCAGCAGACAAAAAAAAGATTTTGCAAGGACTATTTACCTTAATGAAGAACTGACACACGCGGAGATTGCCGAGCGTGTGGGGGTAAAACGTCAGACTGTCTCCCGGTGGGCCGGTGAAGGCAATTGGGAACGGTACAAGGTATCCATCACCATGACACGGGAAGAACAGCTCAAGAACCTGTATCTCCAGCTTGCCGAACTGAACAATGCCATCAACGGGAGACCGGAGGGGGAAAGATTCGCCAACACGGCCGAATCGGACACCATAGCCAAAATAACCGGGTCCATCAAAAAGATGGAAACGGATGTGGGGCTGGCTGACATCCTTTCGGTTTTCAAGAGCTTTGTCAAATGGCTGCGTACTTATGATATGGCACGCAGCAAGGAGATAGTCCCGCTGCTGGACGCTTATGTAAAATCCAAACTGTAAGGCTATGGCAAAACTCAGACTTACCCCCCGGGACAGGGCCGAACTGGCGGAATGGAACGACCTGGTGGCATCCGTCCGGGAAAGTTCGGACATTAACCCGTCCGACTCCGCCGCTGAAATAGAGGAACGCAAGAGACGGCTGGAAGCGGATAATGAAGCGTGGTTCCGATACTATTTCGCACAGTATTACACCTGCTGCCCGGCAGGTTTCCATAAAAAAGCGACACGGCGTCTTATGGAACATGACCGCTGGTATGAGGTCAGGGCATGGTCGCGCGAGCTGGCCAAGTCGGCACGCGCCATGATGGAGATCGTCAAGCTGGCGCTTACCCGGCAGGTACGCAACGTGCTGCTTATCTCGAACTCGCAGGACAACGCCGGGCGCCTGCTGCTGCCCTTCATGGCCAATATGGAGGAAAACCAGCGCATCATCCAGGATTACGGCACACAGAAAAAGCCGGGTTCCTGGGAAACAGGGGAGTTTACATGCCAGTGCGGTTGTTCCTTCCGGGCTATCGGTGCCGGACAGTCGCCACGCGGTACCCGTAACAAGAACTTTCGTCCGGACTTCATCCTTATCGATGATATAGACACCGACGAGGAATGCCGGAACCCGGAACGTATCAAGGCCAAGTGGAAATGGCTTGAAGAGGCGTTGATTCCCACCATGTCCGTCTCAGGACGTTACAGGGTGCTGTTTAACGGAAACATCATTGCGGCGGACTGCTGCATCACGCGTGCCATCGAAAAGGCTGCGGAACTCAGACAGAAAGGAATAGGATACGTGGACATTATCAATATCCGCGATAAGGACGGTATCTCCTCATGGCCGGAAAAGAACTCCGAAGAGGATATAGACCTGTTCCTCTCGCTTATCAGCACCTCGTCGGCACAGAAGGAATTTTTCAACAATCCGGTCAGCGAAGGGAGCATATTCAAGAACCTTGTATTCGGGAAGGTCCCTCCTTTGAACAAATTCAGGTTCCTTGTCATTTACGGGGACCCGGCTCCGGGGGAGAGCAGGAGGAAACAGGCCAGTTTCAAGTCCGTCTGCCTGCTGGGCAAGCTCAAGGGAAAGCTGTATGTGATCAAGGCAAGGGTGTTCCGGGGTAAGAACGAGGACTTTATCGAGGCGTTCTTCGAACAGTACAAACATGTGGGGGGCAAGGCTTCCGTTTACGCCTATGTGGAAAACAACAAGCTGCAGGACCCCTTCTTCAAACAGGTTTTAAAGAAGCACCTGAACAGGCTGCGCAAGAAACACGGCATCCCGCTGAACATCATCCCCGACGAGGAACGCAAGACCGACAAGGCAACCCGTATCGAGGCCAACCTTGAACCCATGGACCGTGACGGCAACCTCATATTCAACGAACAGGAGAAAGACTCCTCGGACATGAAGGAGCTGGTTGACCAGTTCCGGATGTTCGAGCTCACGCTTCCGTACCCCGCGGACGGCCCGGACTGCGTGGAGGGGGGGAACAGGGCCATAGACAGGAAGACGGGGAACATGGAGAAGCCGGTCATAATAGAAAGGGCGGCAATCCGCCGTTTAAACAAGTACAGGAGGTAAACGACATGTCTGAATTCATCAATCCGGATGACTACGATGCGAGCATCCACAGGGAGATCCTGGACAGCATCATCAGGGAGGACGAGTCCATAGTGGAGATATGCGAGGACCAGGCGGTGGCGCAGATGCGCTCCTACCTGTCCGCACGTTATGACTGTGACAGGATATTCTCCGCAAAGGGTAAGGAAAGGAATGCGCTCATACTCATGTTCGCCAAGGACATCACGCTCTATCATGTATGCAGCATCCACAACCCCCAGAAGTTCTCCCCCATACGCAAGGAACGTTATGACCGTGCGATGGAGTGGCTCAAGGCGGTCAGCAAGGTGGAGATCAGCATAGCCGACGCTCCCCTGCTGGACGGGGAGACGGCAAGGAACAACCTGCCCACCCAGATAAGAAGCAATCCCAAACGTGTAACACACTATTAAAATGGCAAGGAAGAAAGAGATATCCATAAGCGGCAACATGCCGCTTCCGGGCAGGAACACCCCGGGAACAGTCATCATCACCGCACCCAGGCTGTTCATGAAGGATATGGCGGACTATATGCAGGCCGTCAGGGGGGCGAACAATGTGGACTTCACACAGCGGACGAGGCTGTATGACCTCTATGAGGACATCCTTATGGACGGGCATACGGGAAGCGTCATAGAGAAGAGGAAATCGGCCGTGCAATGCTCACAGATCGAGTTCAGAAGGAACGGCGTTCCGGACGAGGGGATCAACACCCTGTTGCGCTCCCCCTGGTTCTACCGGTTCATCGGAGACCTGATAGACTCGGACTTCTGGGGGTTCTCCCTGTTCCAGTTCTATAAGGACGGGAGCGGATGGATGGACTACAGGCTCGTCCCGAGAAAGAACTATGACCCGGTGAGGGGGCTGATAAAACACCGGCAGGAAGACACCACGGGGGAACCGCTGGAGAATTACCACACGATGCTCTTTGTCGGGGAGAGACGCTCCCTGGGAAGACTGGCAAGGATAGCCCCGTATGTCATATACAAGCGCAACGACATGGCCGACTGGGCACAGTTCTGCGAGATATTCGGAATGCCCATACGCGAGTACACCTACAGCGCCGGTGACGAGCAGGCCCGTGACCAGGCCGTGAAGGATATGGCCGAGCAGGGAGGTGCGGCGGTGTTCCTCCATCCGGAGGAGGCGCAGATGAAACTGATAGAAAGCGGCAACAAAAGCGGCAGCTCCGACCTGTACAGGACCCTGTACGACACATGCAATGACGAGATCAGCAAGATCGTGCTGGGAAACACGCTCACCACGCAGGCCTCGGAACGTGGCACGCAGGCGCTGGGGACCGTACAGGAGAAGGGAGAGAAAAAGCTGAACGAGGCGGACCGGATCCTGGTGCTGAACACCCTGAACTATGACATGACCGATATCTTCACCGCTTTCGGGTACGACACACGGGGCGGAGAGTTCTATTATGTCAAGCCCAAGGAAACCACCGCCGAGCAGGAGATAAACATCATATCCCGGATGCGCCAGATGGGAACTCCCGTATCGGATGAATACGTGTATGAGGCTACGGGAATCCCTAAACCGGAGAACTACGGCCGGCTGAAACAAGAGGCAGGCACATCTGACAGGGACAAGGATGATGTTCCAGGCGGCACGTCACCCGTACCGGCCGGAAAGAAAGACAGAAAAAAGGAGGACGGTATTGTAAACCGTATCAGGTCTTTTTTCGTCGCCGCCCCGCGGAAAGGGGCTTTAAAATGGTAATGGACGACCTCTACGGGGAGCGCTGCCGCCTTTGTCACGGCCATGCGGATTCCCGCATGCAGGGGGCGGCCGTTTCGTTTGAGTTCACAAGGGAGCTGATGGCGAAAGTGCTGAGGGATATATTCTACCGGACGTTTGATGTAAAAACGGAAATAGACGGGGATCTGTTCCTGGCTACGGTCAGAACTTTCGGCCGTGCGGCGGAGGAGGGATTCGGTCAAAGCGACAATGACAGGCTGGAGGAAGTGTTCCTGGAACAGATACGCGACAACCTCGATGTGTTCTCCGCTTTCCGCACCCACCGGATGCAGAACGACATTGCCTCGCAACTGCTGGACGAAAAGGGAAAACTGAAACCTTTTTCCCGGTTTCAGGAAGACGTGCAGGCGATTATCGGCACGTACAATACGGCGTGGCTCGAAACCGAGTACGATACGGCGGTACTGCGTGCCCGCCAGGCGGCTGACTGGAAGCTGTTCGACAGGGATGCGGACATCCTTCCGAACCTGCGGTGGCTTCCCACCACCAGCGCGGAACCCGATCCCGTACATGCCCAGTTCTGGGGGATTGACCTGACTTTGCCCAAAGGACATGGGTTTTGGAAAAGCCACCGCCCCGGAGACCGGTGGAACTGCAAATGCTCGCTGGAGCAGACGGACGACAAGCCGACGCCCGGGTATGATGCGCCGTTATCGGACTATCGGCCCTCACCAGGGCTGGACAACAATCCGGAGGAGGACGGAAAGCTGTTCAGCGACACGCATCCCTATATAGCCCATGCGTATCCTTCGGCTGAAAAAACCGTAAGGGACTTTATGGAAAGGAGAAAAAAATGAATGTGAATGACGCCGTCAGGGAACTCCGCAGGAAGGAGAAGGAAATCCGGAAGGCCTTCAGCAGGACGCTGCCCCGCAGGATCGGGGCAAAAGCGGTGAACCTTGTAAACAGGAATTTCCGCGAGGGAGGTTTTTATGACGGAGGGCTGCATCCCTGGAAGAGAACAAGAAGACAGGACTCTGCCAAGGGGGCGGCGGGAGAATACGGTCCCCTGCTAAGCCGACGCAACCGCCTGTCCCGAAGTTCGGAGTATGTGGCGGAGCCTTACAAGGTGACGATACGGAATGCCGTGGAATATGCGGGAATCCACAACTACGGGGGACGCATGACCACACATCCGAGAGTGACCGCCAAGATGCGGAAGATGGCATGGAGGATGTATTTCAAGGAAGCGGGCATCACCAAAAGGATGGGGAAAAAGGCCCGCAGGCAGAAGGCAGCGGCGGCACCGCCCGAAGCCCTGAAATGGAAGGCGATGGCCCTGACAAGGAAACAGAGGCTTGACGTTAAGGCGGACATGCCCCGGCGACAGTTCATCGGACCAAGCCGGGAGCTGCGTGAAATGACGAGGAAGGAAACGGAAAAGGAAATTACCAATATATTGTTAAAATGACATGGAAACTTTATTCAATGACATTCAGAAAAGAATAGCCGACAACATAGCATGGCTGGACAAACAGGTGGACGAGGATTACGGGCAGCTGGACATGCTCTACCGTGACGACGGGGACTCCGAGACCTATCCGATGGTATTCCCCATGGTGCTGGTTGACACGCCCGAGGTGGAATGGCAGACACTGGGAGGGGCGGGCGGATACATGCAGAAAGGAACGGTATCGGTCATTGTCAGGCTGGCTGTTGACTGCTATGATGACACGCATTACACCAGCGGCACGGCGGACAAGGCCGCCGGAAGAATGGAACGGGCAAAAGAGGTGGACGCGCTTCTGCAGATGTACAAGCCTGAATGCTGCCAGACACCGCTTGTGAGGAAAAGAAGCAGGTTCCACACGATGCCCAGGGGGATAAAGGTCTATGAGACACACTATGAATGCACCGTGTGGGATAATGCGGTCAGTCGGTAAAAAGGGAGAGCTGGGCGGCGGTAAGACGGGGCTTCTTTATTTTGGGGACCGGCTTGACATCGATATCCTTCAGCCTGTTGCAGTTTGAACGGATGATGGCCATGATGCGGTCCACGCTGATAAAGAACTCCTTCTCGGAAAGGATCTTCAATGCGTCGTCAAAACGAAGACGCTGGATTTCCGTCCAATAATAATAGCGGCGCAGCAGCGCCTCGTTGCGTTTCGTGATCAGTTCCGAACTGCGACCTCTTGACATACCCTGAAAACTTGTTTTGATGATAATACATGATACCCATCACAAAAGTAGTGATTATGAAATAAATATGCAACAAAGGGAGGGTTAATAATAAAAAAGCCCTCAACGCTTCCGTTTTAGGTCCCCACCATAAAACATAAGAGATACACAGATACTCACACGCTGAGGGCTAAAGTCCTTGACGTGAATATCTGTGTATCTCTTTATAGTGGGGTGCACAAAAGTAATAATAAAAATTGGAAGTTTATGTGCAAGAGCGAAATTTTCTTCAACCTGCTCGTCCTGACCGAGCGTGAAACGGAAGTGCCGAGGGAACGTATACTGGGCGACTTCAGGGACATGGAGTCCACGGACGCCAGATATGTGCTTGTCAGGCTGCTCTCGGAAGCCGGCCTGTATCCCGACCAGATAGCGGGGATGACCAACCGCACGGCGCGGGGAGTACGGCGCCTGCTGGCGCGGAACATCACCTCGCCGATGATCGGAATATATCTGGAACAAATAAGGAAACACATCAGAACAGGACGCTCGACGGAGCGCGTGTAGTTGAGTATGTTTGCACCACGGTCGGATTAGTGACCGGAACTACAAAATACAAATACAACTATGAGTGAATCAAGAACTTTTGTGTTCCCCGAGAACGGGAACTCCGGAGGCGGCACCAACGGCATACTGGCCATGCTTCCGGCGCTTATGCAACAGCGCGGTGTGGATCCGAACATCCTGGCGCTGATGGGAAACGGCAACAACCGTAACGGCAACGGCTGGGGTGACGACCTGTTCGCCATCCTGCTTCTGTTCATCCTGATGGGATGGGGAGGCATGGGAGGTTTCGGCGGCGCCCGTGGCGGAATGATGGGCAACGGACAGGGCGGCGTGGTCCCCTTCGTGCAGAACGACGCGAACACCGCCGTGATCATGCAGGCCGTACAACGCAACGGATACGACATCCAAAGCCTGGCCACCGCGTTGAACACTTCCTCGGACGCCGTACAGGCCGCCATAAACGGTCTTGGCATGCAGATATGCAACATCGGCAACCAGATGGGCATGAACACCAACCAGATCGTCACCGCGATCATGCAGGGCAACAACGCCATCCAGTCGCAGATCTGCCAGTGCTGCTGCCAGACAAACGAGAACATCACCAAAATGGGCTACGAGAACCAGCTGTCCGTATGCAACCAGACAAACGCACTGGTGAACACGGCCAACCAGAACACGCTCGCATTGCGTGACGCCGGTACGGCCAACACCAACGCCATCATCAGCAAGCTGGACGCCATGCAGAACCAGGCGCTGCTTGACAAGATCGACTCGTTGCGCGAAAAGAACAGCACGCTCGTCAACCAGCTCTCGCAGGAGCACCAGAACGCGTATTTCGCACAGGTGTCCGCACAGACCATCGCGCCTGTCAACGCCGCGCTGGGTGATCTGAGTGCCCGTCTGGCGAAGATTGAGTGCAACCAGCCCGAAGTGGCCAAGGTGCCGTACAGCCCGGTTGTGGGAATCCCCACCTGTGTGGCGGCCCAATATGGTCTTGGATACGGCTTCAATCCTTACGCCGCCGGTAATGGCTTTTGGGGTTAATTGAGGAAGGAGGCTATTATGGCAGTATATCCTTTCCAATTTGTAAACCGCAGGGGTTCTGCGGCCATATCAACCTCGGGAGTAACGGTCAATACCGACAATGTGGTGTTCTCCTTTCCCAACCATGCCTTTGTGAACGCATGGTACAGGGGAACCATCTACATTGACCTGGCGCAGGCCGTCCCCACAGGGACAACCGGGACGCTGCCGGTCCTGTTCGAGACAAACGGGGTGACACAGGCCGTGACCAAGTACAACGGGGAAGCGCTGACGGCGGCCGACATCCCCGGTACGGGAGTGTTCGAGTTCTGGTTCGACAGGACGACAAACACCCTGCAGATAATGACCGGAGTAGTTTAAGAACAAGGAGGGAGGAATCCCTCCATTTAAAGAGAAACAATTATGCCTTTCCAGAATTTAAGAGTCAACAGCCAGTTTTACATACTCCATAAGGACGGGACGCCTTATGTGGAGGTCGGCGCCATTGCGGGAGTATCCAACCCGGTCCCGGACGGGACACAGCCGGTGATGTTCGGCCAGCCGATGAAGATGGTGGTGGACATCACCGTCAAGGTCGGCGAACAGACCGTCACGTTCCAGAAGATACCCGCGGGGGCGGACATCGCCGACGCGAATTTCCCCGGAGGCGGGAACATGGTCATATCCGGGTCAAGGGAGTCGATGAACTCCGAGGTGGCGGCCATGAGGAACAGGTCCGCGGAGATACTCAGGAGCATAGACCACCACCGTGCCATAGTGGACGCCTGCGGCAAGATGATGGAGATACTGAATCCCGAGTTTGCCGAAAGGCAGAGACAGGAGGCGGAAAACAAGGCTCTCAGGGAGGAGATATCCGAGCTGAAGGCCATGATGGCCGAACTGCTTAAACCGGCGGAAAGGCCCAGTACGAACAATCCTAAAAAACAACAAGTATGATGATGATCGAGATAGAAGACAGCAAGGTCGAGAGAATGTCCGATTATGCCGAAAAAATGCTCAAGTATGGCGGCAAGCTCATGCAGTGCATTGAGGAACTCTCGGAAGGGAGCGGCATGGGACAGCGCGACGACGGCTACGATGACTATGACGAGTATGACGACATGGGACAACGTGGCGGTTATGGAAACCGTGGCGGATACGGCGGAGGATACGGGAACCGTTATGGCGGCGGCTCGATGGGCCAGCGCCGCGGAGTGCCCGGAACAGGACGCTATTCAAGATACCGTTAGTTTAACCCGCCGGGACGGAGGATTCCCCCGTCCCGGCTAACAAGAAGACTATGAACAGGACAAAGGAACCTCTGGACATATATGATGACCGGCCAAAGGAGCTGACGGCGTACCTCCGGCATAACGGCTGGCACTTCAACAAGAAGCTGTGCGACTTCGCCGTGTCGCTCATGCGCAGGATGAACCCGGCAACCGGAAAAAGCGAGAAGGTCGAACCCATGACCAAGGACAAGGTGGACGAGCTTCTGGCCAAGAACGGGGTCAGGGTGGAGAACAACACATTATATGACTATGTATACGTGGCCAACCAGGCAAAGGCGGACTGTTTCAAGTCCTCCATCGCCGACGAGCCCCATCTGGCGCTTTACGTCAAGGATATCATAGATGACTATGACGCTCCGGAAGGCATGGTCATGTGCATGTGGTATGCAAAAATGACAAGGGCCGGGGAACCGGTGGAATGGGACGAGATGTTATGATCCGCCAGCGGTTTGACATAGAGGAATACGGCTGGAAGGTGGCGGTCTACTATGCCGTGGACTGTTACTACACCGACGAGATCATTGGCAGGCTCTATGACATAGGCTGCCGCGGGGATGATCTGGAAACGGCGTACAGGAACCTGTCCTCCGGCAAACCGGACACCGGACTCACCTATTCCAACTACGGCACAAGGCAGACGGTCATGGTGATAGGGACCACATCGTCACCCGCCGAGTTCCAGAACTCCTATGACCATGAGAGGAAGCACCTGGAAGCGCACATGGCAAAGGCACTGGGGATCGACCCGTGGGGCGAGGAGATATGCTACCTGTCCGGCAATATAGGACAGAAGATGTTCGACAAGGCCAGGTTGCTGCTGTGTGATTGTGAATGTTGTAAGAAACAGATAAAGGAACTTATATGAAAAAGAAAGAAATCAGGAAAGCGCTGGAAGGCGGCACGCCGTTCTCAAGCCTGTACTCCCTTCTCCCCTCCGGGCAGAAGGAGAAATTCAAACAGTTCGCCGCGGCATTCGGATTCACGGAACGGCAGGTCAGGGAAAGACTGCGGAAAGAAACACGATAGCTTCTCATTGACAACGGGCGCCCCCGCATATTATTGTATGCCGCAGGGCGCCCGTTCCGGTTTCATCCGTTTTTTTTACTTCCTTATCAGGACGGAATATTGGGGTCATTCTATTCATGTACAGGTATTCAGGGCATGGACTATACAGTCGGTTACTATAAGGACCAGCCCGATTATAAAAAGTATGATAAACGCATCTCTTATCACAGCCGATGTCCTGTCATTCCAACGTTTCACATTCCAGTTAAAGAGATATGCGCCTGTAAGCCCTCCTACAATAAAGTATAAACCTATAATCATCATATCTTCTCTTTATTTAATCTTTCTTCAAACTCGGCAATGATACAGTCTGCATCACCACCATGTATCCAGTTATCCAAAACAGAGGACAGAGTTTCAATGGCTTTCCGTTTCATTTCTTCCTGTGCCATTGCAACGGCTTTAAAAGCATTTTCTTTTGCGATAACCGGGAAGTTGGGATTGACTACCACAAAACTCTCACTTTCAATATATTCTTTTGACTTGCTCATATCTTATCAGTATTGAGTTAATTTTCTTTGTACCAATCGGGCTTTGGAAACCTATCCGAAAAGAGTATTTTATCGACTTCTTCACTTTCAATATTGGATGCTTCCGGCCATAAATCTTCCAATTCTTCAATACTATTGATGTAGGCTACTAAAACAAAATAGTGGGTACTTTCACCTGTGCACCAGTAAGGATATTGGATAGGCCATTTTAACGGACGGTAATCTCCTTCGCATTCATTCTTATCTACAAAAAATCTTGCTCTAATCATCTTAATCCATATTTTTCGTTAAACACCGAATCCGCTTGTTGAAATTGCTTCGTAAAGCGGTTCTCTTCATACTCTCTCTTGAAAGTCACATGTGTTACTTTCTGTGTAGTGCAGCCTACCAGTGAGGCGGCTGCAAGAACTAATAGTATTTTCTTCATATCTATTTTGGTTTTGAATTATTCATCTTGAAAATCGTCAATCTCAAACTCCCAACACGAAGCATCCTTTTGTCGGATATTATCTAACAACCATTCATTTGCGTTTTCAAGCTCATCATTTTATCGGAATTACGGCTTAAATAACACTTTCTGACTTTATGTATTTGCTTTTCAAATAATTCGTCAGATTCTGCTATTTGCTTTGCTGTATATTTGCTCATATTTTACTTTTATTTACAATATCTCTATTGGATTTCAGTATTTCATCGAAAGAAGGAATAGGCATCCAGCATACAACCTTAATATCATCTTTTTGGACATTTCTTCCTAAATATGATATATCACTATCAGTAGTCCATACACCATTTTCATACGTAAATATATCTATATGCTTACGTGATTCAGCTTCTCTATTATCGTATTTATAGTAATATAAAAATCCGACTAAAACACGCTGACCTTTATCCGGAAATCGTTCATTAACACTTATCCACGGAGATTGCTTTTCCTGCCATTCAGCACCTTTCACAAATGCGTTTTCTGCAATTTCATCATGAGATAAATATGTAAAATCATCAAGTGATGTGTGCGTACCATAAGTAGTTAATGTTTCAGCACTTGTCATTCTTGCTTCTCTCGCAGCTTCTTCTACTGTCTGTTTCATATTATTCCTCCTTTCATTTAAAGTGTTCAATAAGTTCCCAGACGGTAGCCTTGTGATTTAACCTATTAAACATATTTGGATAGTATTTAATGTTATGGTCTTCAATACACCTAAACCAAACAACGCCACCATTTGTAAACCACTGCATACAATCGTTGTCACCCCTTAGTGCGGCGATGGCAAGGAAAAGTTCATCGTTGATTCCGCAATCAATTCTACCTGCACAATTCCAAGTTATATGCGGATTCGTTGAATCGAACATCTCATTCGTAATAACGGTGTATTTTGCATACTCGTTATTTACTGCTGTTGCTAAGCATAACTTCTCACTATTAAATATCACTCTTGATGGTTTATACCCTAATTCTTCCAACCTCATTCTAAGTGCTTTAGTATTCTTTCTTATAAAGCACGGTGTTGTAAATCCCATAGTTATTTCTCATTTTTTAACGAAACATTTCTATTACTACTTTATTTTCTGAGTTTCCATCATCAGGATGTACATCAGTAAAATCAATGACAGTAAAATCAAATAAATCGGGTGTATATTCAGTTTGATAATCTCCCGTATTCATTACAATATTTATTGGAACATCTTTATTTACGACTAACATTAATTCGTCAATCATATTTTGAACAGTAATTATTCTCTTCATATTTCCACTTTTGTATGATTACTAAAGTCACAGTAAAGATACTCCCACCAATCGCCATAACGGTATTTGTCATTCAAATACCTACAACGAGTATTCCAAGTGTTTTTCTGCCATACTTCATACAACACACCCTTATGGATGAAAGTATCACCTTCTTTCAGAGTTGAAATCTTGACTGTCTTCTTCATTCCTGTTTTATATTACATAAATATTCTTTGCTAAAATACCCTTTTGCAATAAGCCACTTAATCATAGACACGCAACTGTCAAAAGGGCTGTTCTCGATCGGGGTACCGGAAAAACAATCTACGGTATATCTACATACGGAGAAGTTATATCCATCCTTATACTTAATCAGTTCTGGATGGTTATTAATCGGTTTTTACTATTTTCCCATTATCCAATATCAAATATAACCGGCATTTATAGCTGACTGTATCCGCCCATTGGTGAGCATATTTCAAATACTGATGTAGCTTATACCTTCCGGGATTATTCATCATTTTATTTCTTATTCTTTTTTTCATCAGTTTTGAGGGTTATTGTTTTTCTTCATTTTTCAAAAAGCCACTCCGGTCAGGATATACCTTTTGTACCAGTTTCTCCATTTCCTCAATAGCTTTATAGGCATTATTTATATCATCTTCACGATAGGGATTGTTAGGATTATCGCCAAATAAACCATATATGACCTTGTATGAGAGCCTGTGAGCACGTTGCCTATCAATGTATTTTTGCTCACAGGTAGCAGTACCGTCAAGCGTTCCGCCAAGGCTGTTTGTAACAGCCATAAGCCTTGCCAACAATTTCTTTTGAGTTTTATTCATTTCTTATCCGGTTATGAGCCATTTGCCGACATCGGCAAATGGCAGATTATTATTTCCTCCAAAAACTGTCTCCGGAGATTGACCGGGCCGTATCATCCGCAGTAAGCCGGATATACCGGAAGAAGTTCTGCTCAGACCTGTGCCCTGTCAGTCTCATGATCTCCAATGTCTTCATCCGTCCTGTAAGATACATGTTCGTGGCCGCGCTTCTTCTTGCCGTATGGCTGCTGACCAGTTCCCATTTCTCCCGGGTCTCCGTGACCAGCCTTCCTCCCTTCGTGTAGGAGAAAGTGATCCTGTCGGTAAGCCCTATCTCCCTCATGATGACCTTCAGATACTTGTTGAAATACTGTATGCACAGTCCTCCGGGTATGTTCCCGTCATATTTCTCGAATATCTCCCTTACATAATCATGAGCCGGGACCTTGACGTCCACATTGGTCTTCTTTGTCCTTTTTATGATGTATCCATCTCTCAAATTGTCTTTTGTCAATGTCGAATAATCGGAATATCTCAGAGCGGTCAGACAGCCTATGACGAACAGGTCACGTATCCGCTCCCTGGCCTTTCTTCTGTCCTGCCTCTCAAACTTGTAATAGTAGATCCTTGCGATCTCGTTCATCGAGAGGAAAACGGCATTTACCGGCTCATCACGCAAATCTGTTCCGTCATAGGTGGCGTCGACGGCGTAATTGTACTGCGATGCTTTTCTGACGAGCGACTGTATCTTTTGGACATAGCCCGCTATGGTGTTGTGACGCAGCCCCCGGCTCTCAAGATAGGCAATGAAGTCGTCCAGAAACTCCTCCGTCACGGAATTGGTGAAGATGTCACAGTCGAATTCGGTGGAAAACCTGTCTATGTGCCGGAGGACCGCATCATAAACCGCGGCATAATGTCCGGACCTGCGTTTTCCCCTTCTCTCAAGCATATCCCTTGCAAAGTCCGTGAAGTACACCCCCTCAAGCGGCCTGTCTTGCCGGAAATGGTTGATATAGTCCCGCCTGGGTTTTCCGGACCGTGCGGGAACCGTCACCTGCAGTGCTGCTAGACACCTCCCGTTCCGCATCCGGTCAGCCTTGCAATGATCGGGCGGAACTTTTCCTTTCTCAGTCTCACATCATAATACGCGGTTGTCGCCCTGCATCTGGATATCTTCAGGAAGGAGGCTATCTCACGGAACAGATACCCTTCCTCGTACGCCATATAGCAGAACAGCATCCTTGAATCGGATATGTTCCTGGATATCATCCGGGACAGGGTCATCTCCTGGGAGACGCCCGTCATTCCGGAGATCTCGTCCAGTATAAGCTGCATCGGTTTCTTTTCCTTGTTGTCTTTTCTCAGGTTCATAAGATTGTCGTTTAAAAGGTTCTTAAATCTGTTTTAAAAGCACCGGCTCCTTATGCGGTGCCAGGTGGTTCTTTTCCTGAAACTCTGCGGACGGAACGCCCTGTCACGCTTATGCCAGCCCTCCCGGCACCGGAGTCTTGGTTCATCCAGTATCTCCTCCATTGCGGATTTGGCCCTCTCCAAATTTTTCAGCAGATACTCATTCATTCCGTCCTTTTCCATACAGCGCGAGATTTGGGGATTCGGGATCATAAGGCTCCACGGTGGTAAGGGTAACGGAGGATACGACCACACGTCCGCTCCCTTCGCAGGCGGGACAGGTCATGGTACTTACGGTGTCCGTCAGCTCGTCCAGGTTCTCAAGAAAGCCCAGGCCGCAGCATGTGCGGCACAGGACTACATGGGGATGGTCAAACTTCCTTCTTATCATCGCCGGAGAATTCAGGTTTCACATCAGCAGTGTAGGGATAGACATCCATAATGGCGGTCTCGGCCACCGAGCCGATGACATAGTCCGCCAGCGTGCCCTTCATCCCCTCGTCCAGCTTCTTTACGGCATCGCGAAGGTCGGAAGCCTGTACCAGTACGGTAGTGGGGGTCTTTTTCTCCGCTCCGCTCTTTTCGTCCAGCGTGATAAAGAACAGCTTGCACTTGAACCAGCGGTCGGCCGCATCTTCCTCAGAGGGGAACAGTTCGCTGTAACCGGCGCGTTTGACGCCCGAAACTGTAAATTCACCGTTGATATACGGGTTCATTTCTTCAATAATACGGGCTTCCGCTTCCGTGAAGCTGAGCGCATCGACCAGATAGGCTTCCGTTACTTTCCTGTTCATACCGTTCTCCGCCACCTTCTCGTAGCGGATGGAACATTCAAACCAATTGTGCGTCATAACTTACATCTTGTTAAATGAGGGTTCTATTCTTTTCCATTGATTATTTCCGTCCTTCTCCTCGAAGTAGAAGCGGATCACCGTGCCTTCCACCACGTTGCTCTCACGGAAGAGCCGCATGATTTCCGAATATTCGGGGTCGTTGAAGTCATCCTCGAGCTCGTACAGGCGGGAGATGGACTTGTAGTCAAGATCCCCGGCCTCGTTGCGCTGCAGCAGCGACATGGCCAGCTTGTACATGGGGTTGCGCCCGTCATCGCCCTTCTTGCCGATCCATGCGTTCAGGTAGTCCACAAGGCGCTTCTCCGCCACGTCGGCCCTCTCGTCGAAGCCCTTGACCCGGTTCCCTTTGACGGAGACCTTGAAGGTGTCGTTCTTCACCTCGAACCCGAGCTGCTCGTCACGTTTCAGGCCGCCGTACTCCTTCAGCTGGTCATAGTAGGCGGTGGCCTCCTTACGGAGCCATTCCTTGAACTCCTGGCCGTCCTTGATATACTTGCGGAGCTTCCTCTCCACAGAGGCGAGGAATCTGGCACGCAGCTTCTGGTAGTTCTTCTTTCGGTCCCCGTCCTTTCTTTTCTTTTCGGCCTGCAGCTTGCTTAGCAGGGCCTCACGTTCCTTTTCAGATAAATTCTTGATATCCATATCTGTTCTTATTTATTAGTGAATAAATTCCTGAATAAATCAGGGTCGATTATCTCCTCGTTGCAGTCAACGTTCTGTTCTATGGCCGTCTGGCATTCCCAGCAGAGATGGTTCACGGTCATGTGGTTGTTGTATTCACAGAACACCTTCCCGCACAGCCCGCACCGGGCGAACATCGGCTGCACGGTGTCCGCATCCTCCCGGCAGATGTCCAGCCCTTTGGCGTGGCAATCGGCACACATGTCAGCACATTCCTTTTCGAATTTCGTCTTTTCCATTGTCATTATTGTTGTTTTTATTATCGTTTGTCCATGCTACCAGAATCCATAACATGGCGTTCAGTGACCATGTTTTCGCCCAGAAGTCATCATTAACTATCATGCCCGTGAAAGCCGAGAGGGCGGATATCGCATACACAAGGTGCTTCATTCTCATACCTCCTCCTTCCGTCTTATGGCCTTCAGCTGTTTCAGTGTGGCCTTCAGTTCCTCCAGGTTCTGGCTTGACACCGGCTTCCTGCATCCTCCGTGGCTCTTCAGGAAGGAGGTGATCTTCGCCTTGTTCATCTCGACCTCCACGGGATTGTCGCTGCGGTAGCTCCTGTTGAGAAAACCGATGTCCATTGACACGGCGTAAATGGCCTTGACCAGTGCCAGTTTCTCCCGTCTTTCCGGATCCTTTCTTCCGTCGGGATCGAGCAGCGTCCCGATCAGCCTTGTGGCCTCGCTTTTGCACAACTCCGCGGACGTCGTTGTCCGTCCGCCGCTGAACTGCCGGACAAGATGCCTGTATTCATCCTCGTCCAGTCCGAACTGCCGTCTGAGGCGGTGTATGCACCGCTTCTGGGCATTTGTCGCGGGTAATTCAATTGTCTTGTTCATTGCTATTGCTGTTAAATGGTTCGTCACTGTTCCTGAGCCAGCATCTCTCATAGCCCTCCTTCCAGACCACATAGAATCCTTTCGGACCGGGAACACCACGGCTCATGTACCGGGCGCAGAACCCGTTCACCTCTATGCGGGAGAAGCAGTCCCTCTTGACTCTGTAGGCCACCGTGCCTTGCACCTCCTTCCCCTCCACATGGGAGATGTATACGAATATCTTCTTCCTGTATTTCTTCCTGAGCTCGACCAGCTGTTTGGCGGTGACGTCCATCTCGCCTTCAAGACTCTGCAGGGAGTCGATGATGACCACGTCCGGGGATCTCTGTTTCCCGAGGAATTCGTCAAACTCATCGAAAGTGGGGACCTCGTCCCAGAACAGCATCCCGCTCCTTGACGAATTCATGAATCCGAGCAGGGAGTCCCTGAAATCGGACTCGACACCCATCTCAAGGGAAATGAACAGCACCTTGTAGCCGATACGGTCAAATTCCCTGGCCAACTGGAAGGTGAAGGAGGTCTTTCCCTGTCCGGACTTGCCGTATACGATCCACGCCCCGGATTTCTGCCTCTTTCCAAAGGCATCCATGAAATCCTTGGAAAAGGGGATGTATTCGTATTTTTTGTTCAATATGTTGTCAAACGACAATGACCTGATCATAAGCCGGCTCCTCCGTTGCTGATTTCCTGTCTGATTACCACATTGTCTATCATTCCCGAAAGCTCGCGCAGGTCATCGGCGAACAATGCCTGGCGGGGATCGTCCTCACGCGGCTGCTTCTTGACCTTGGGAAGTTTTCCCCATATCTCTTCCGCCGTCTCCCTGTCCTGCACGCCGTTGGCCATACAGATGGCGATGACATCCTTTTTGGTAGCGCCCAGAAGGGTGATGTAATTGCGGCCGAAACGCCCGTCTATCTCGTCATACCCTTCAATACGTCCCACATACCGCCTGATATTGCGCTCCAGCGTTTCCGTGCCGGCCACCAGGCACCCCATGCGCCCCAGCGTGTCATCATACAGGGGAATAAGCGTGCACATGGCCGAATGCGTGAGCTTGCCGGCATCATCGATCAGCAGGACGGGCTTATAGGAGGACAGGGAATTCATGTGCGCGATGCACAGGTCCAGCAGGCTGTCATTATCCATATAGCGCGTCACATTCTCTCCCATGGCCTGCGCCAGTTTGGTAAGGAACTTGCGGCTGCTCCATTTGCGGCACTTGATATATACAACCCCCTTGTCACCGCACAGATTGTACAGGTCGATCAGAGACTGGGTCTTTCCGCTTCCGCTGCGGCTGCTGACACATACCCATTTGCTCTTTCCCCTGGCAACCTCGAACGCCCGCTTCACCTGCCGGTAAGAGGTTACGGTATCAACCACATTGCGGGAATTCTCATAGAAATAAAGGCCTGTGGCGATCCTGACCGCCAGGTTGTCGTCATTCGCGCCGTACTTGCCGGAACGGAACTGGGACATCGCCGCGTCGGACACGCCGCAGCGACGGGCCAGTTCTGAAGGTTTTGAACCACGGGCTATCAAATTCTCTATGTACTGTTTCAATGCTTCCTTATCCATAATTATGCTGTTTTTAAAGTGTTATTAAATCATCTTGAAAAATTCATGTCGGCGTCGTCCCATTCGTAATCGTCATCCGCAAGAGGGGACGGAACCCTGAGAGGTCCGGGCGCAATCTCTTCAAAATCCACGTCCTCCACCGTCTGGCCGCGTGCCTCGTACTTGCGGTCCTTGTGCCGTCCCCGGCTGTCGGTGAGCAGGGCGCGGTCCAGCAGGCTGTTGCTCTTCAGAAGCGGGTTCCGCTCCTGCATGGCGATTATCACCTCGTCCACCTGCTCCTGTCTGGCCACATACCGCCGCTCGAACTGCCGGTTGAACTCGTCCACTTTCCTGCGGTGCTCGAAATGTTCGGGTTTCTGGTCGATCAGGGCCATCGGTGTCTTCATGTCACGTTGCAGGAGGAATTTCAGGTCCCCGGTCTCCTTTGCCAGCCGGTGCCCTTTGGTGGATTCGGCATTGACGATAAGCACCTGCGACAAATCGTCGGGATCGTAGTGCACGGACCAGTCCTCGTGGAAATGATTGCGCAACTCCATGTTGAAACTCTCATAATTGATCCTCTCCCCAAAGAGCTCGATCAGCAGCCCCTTGCCGGTGAGCCGGTTGGTGCGTCCCGTCGTGTCGCCCATGAGAAACAGGTATTCCTCGTCGCAGAACGGCATCCGGCGTTCCATGGGGGTGCGTTCCCATGCGGCCATGTACGCCTCCAGCTTCTTGGCCCGCTCCCTTTGCATGATGCCGTGTATCTGCGCCAGCACGCCCTCCTCGTCGGGGATCAGGTGGCGGTTATAGTTCAGGATCTCTATATTGGGCTGGGAGCCGCGCTTGCTGTTGATGTTCACCCCGCTCCAGTTCTTCTCCAGCTGGTAGTACGTCTTGTTCAGATAATTGAAGTAGGGCTCGATGATCTTGGCCTTGGCGTTGTGGAGCGCGGCGGGGATGTAGTGCACCGTCATCGCCTCATAGAACGGAACCATCACCCCCTTCTGGTAGTTGTCACTCTGCAACTGCAGCGGCTTGTACCGTGCACCGAACAGTTCCCGGGCGTGCTTGATGGCGTTGCGCAACGCCTCGCGTATCAATGCCGGGCTCTCATGGTCGCCGACGGCGTATCCTATCGGGTACTTGCCGCAGGCGTCCAGCACAACCACGATGGTCTTGCGGTTGTGGTAGGTGGTTTTCTTGTAAGTCCTTGTCTCACCGTTCACCTTTTTGTCCACCGGCTGCCTCTTCTGGTAGACCAGTTCCACGTCCCATCCGTCCAGTGTCCAATAGGTCATGGCGGTCTTCGGAGCCTCGCGCTTGTGCTGCATCTCGAGGGAGTTCCTCAGCGCGGCGGTACCGCGCTGGTGCCCCAGGGTGGTGGATTCCATCATCTTCCGGTACCTGTCCACCGTGACAGGGCTCTTGATTTCCGGTTTCCCCAATATGGAGGCTATCTTGTTGTACTGTTCCATGATCTGTGCGTTGTTCAAATTCATGTGCTGGGAAAGCAGCTTGTGCATGATCGCCTCGTCCTCCTCGTCCCGTATCAGGGCGGCGGACGTGTTGCCCTTGTTCTTGTGCACCAGGGCGATGAAACCCTCGGCCTCATACTGGTCCACTTTACGTTTGAGCGTCTTTCCCGTCGAAGGAAGTTTGTGGGGATAGCGGGTGTTGCCTTTGCTGTCCCGCACTTTCAGCAGACCGTTCACCATCTCACTCAGCCTGTCCCATACGTTGAAACGGGATCCGCCACGTCCGAAACCGCATTCCGCATTGCTGTCGCGCAGCCGGATGACTGCATCCAGGACACGTGCCTGGAGCGTATAGAGCGTGACCTTCTCCGGTCTGAGCGGCTTTCCCGCACCGTCCCTGTAGGTGGTGAAGAAGGAGTAGGCGGCCTCGTTGTACCCTATAGCCCTCTCAAGCGGGCTGGTGGCGGCACGTTCGACATCCTCATGGGGATCACCGTAATATTTGATGTATAATTGCTGTATGTATGTCTCCAGCGAGTCGAACTCCACCAGGGCAGAAGAATTAGGAATGCTTCTTCTTGCGATAATTATCTGCTTCCGGCTTACCTTGCTGTTGTATGTCCCGACCGGAAGGAAGCCCTTCTCAGAACCCATTTTACGTTTAGAGTCATACATGATCAGCTCGTTGGCGTAGATACATACCTTGTCATTATAGATTACAGCCATATCAACCGTTTTATTGTTTAACCTTGTGCGGTTTCCGGCGTCGGACCGGAAACGCGGGCCGCCTTCCGGCTCCCTGACCGCGGTCCTATTTTTCCTCCCTGTAATACCTTTGTCCGATAAGGGAAAGGCAGCATACGACTGCAAGGACCGAGGCGGCGAGGTTCTCGTTGAAGGTGGGGCGGAGATTGTCCGCCAGTCTGAGCACTACCACAAGGCCGATGACTGCGGCCACTATATGGATAATTCTGAATGTTCTCATTGCTTTCGGTTTTTAATTAAGGGCGCATCCGGATAAAGATAAAGTGTCGAATTTTAAAATTATTGCCGGATTGGACGCGCCCTTCAGGGTTTATTGTTATTTTTGCTATGTCGAATTTTAAAAATTATTAGTCATGAATGATGAATCTATTGACACCTATCAGGTAACTGTTTTTTGCAGGGCTACTAATGAGGCTGTTATTAAAAGAGTGTTTAAAATATTATCCGGTTTTGGAGAAGCATGGAAGCCCGGTCTTCTGTTTATGACATCCAGCCTTTCGGACAAAAACAAGACTTCTCCATACAAACTAGGGGAGATAGCCTTCTTCCTGGATAATAATCCTCTATTGATCCATACTTTTACGCTGGCTGTCAACATTGTCAGTCAATATATCCAATCTTCTGTTTCGGAATGTGTTCTCGATCTTCACGAGACTGGGGTCGTGAATACATAAGGGTCTTGTAGGACGCGCTCCGTCCACTGTCGGCGTGATAGGGAAAGCCAGACGGGCGATTTCGGCTGAATATACATAAATACTGTTCTCGTCACGGGAGCCTTCCTTGGAGGTTTCCGCTGCCAGCTTGTGCGCCAGCTCCTCTATCTGTGTCGCAACCTTGTGCACTTCGTCAAATTGAATATCAAATTTCATGGTGTGTTAATTTTAATTGTTAATAATTCTATTCCTCTTCATTATCTTCTTCGATATGCCGTGATATCTGGTTGAACCGTGCTATCGGAATACCGAAGATTCTTACTACGAAAAAATGTCCGGGCTCTACATTCTGGAACACTTCATCAATCTCAATCAGTGTTCTTATAGCTTTTTTCTTTTTCATCATTTATAGATTAATAAGTGTGTTGATTTTGAACTGGTTTATTTTTCGATTTCCTTGACCAGACGCTTCGCTCCGGCTATATCCCATATCTTGTCGACCATCTCCGCGACCTTCATGTCGGTTGTCGGTCCTATCTTCACCATCACCGCCCCTTCGGCGTCCTGGTCCTTAGGAATGATGATGGGGCAGATCATCCCGTATTCACGCCAGATCGTTATCACGATCCTCAGGTATTCAAGGTTGATACCCATCGTATAAGTAATCATCCCTGTTCCTCCCATTCTATCAGCAGTTGTCTGTACACCGGAACAGGTTCGGGATATATGATGCCTTTGTTCTTGTGGGATATGGCCAGCTTCGTCAATCTGTCGGCTATACGGCGGCTCATTGTGTTGCCGGAATACACCTTGCATACATGGGAGTAGGTGACTTTCATGTTGGCGGCGACCGTTTTCAGGTCATTCCGATTGAGATAACGGCACACAGCCTGTTTCCAGTCGATGAAATCCGGACGGTACTTGGGCGCAGGAAGCGTCGGACGCTGTGCCGGACGAACGGTGTAGCCGCCGGTACGACGGATGGAGGGGAGAACCTCGTTAGTCACCCATTTGCGGAAGGCTTTTGCTTCGGGCTTGCGGGATATAAAAATCAAATGATATAAACCGGATTCATTGACTGCCTTAACTCGCTGATTTCCACCTGGGGTGTAACTAATAGTTACATCATGTTTTTCATCCATATCAAGCGACTGTATCGCCTTTCTTGGATTTTTCAGATTCAAAATATCACAGATATCTTGAGCTACAAACCATGTTTCATTTCTTTCTGTAGTAGCGCGAATCTTTGCACCAATTTCCGAATTGTTGAAGATTTGCAGACCTGTTGCCTGCTGGTTGTTGTTCGGTATTTCCATAATTCTTTATTTATCAATTGTTTCCGACTTGGTTATCTTGCCACATACTTGCTTGTATGCTTCAAACACTTTATTAGCCTGTGGCCCTTTGATATCTCCGCGTAAAGCGTTGTACACTGTCTTTTCACTGCACCCTGCGACTTGCGCCACTTTCTTTTTCCATCCTCTGGGAGGAAGAATAGGCAATTCTACTTCTTTAATAATCGTTGTTTTCATATCTGATATTTGAAATATGTTTCGTACATTTGTGGCGTTACCTCTTTAGATAACGATGCAAATATATGCTTAATATTTTAAGCAACAAAGGAAATTACTAATTATTTTTAGTGTATATGAATGATATTTTTAGTAGAATAAAAAAATTTATTGATTTTCTTGAGATTAGCAATAACGAATTTGGTAGAACAATAGGCTGTTCTAGCGCACAAATTACTCAAATGTTAACCCATAAAAAGAATTTTGGAATAGACAAGCTGCTTAATATAATTAGTAATTATCCAAATCTTAACCCAAATTGGCTTTTAATTGGAGAAGGATCTATGTTAAGAGATAATGATCCTAATCCGACACTCATTCCTGACTCAAATGCACAAACTAGCATATCACAACAAGAAAACATGATACCTTATATATTATATGAGAAACTACAAGAGAAATTATGCGAACAAGCAACAACCATAGGAAGACTTCAAAACGAGTTGGATAATTTAAAGAAACAACAGCAGGAATCCCCAACAACAAACTCCAGCTCCCATGCAGAAACTGCCCAAAAAAAGCGGAGCTCATTGCGTATATCAGGTTCTTCTGCGCAAGCAGATGTCCCGACCATAAAATAAAGATAATAATTGAATGATAATCAGATATTAACAATTTAATCAAGAAGGAAAGCCTGTACGCTTTTCTTGATATTAATCATTAAAATAAAATTAACAATGGAAGATTTAAAGAAAATTGTTGTTACAAAGTATGGAGATTATCAAGGTAATGTTTCCATGGACATGCAGGACCTATTTATTTGCCAGCTTAAATCATTCGATTTGCCTGAAGGAGTTATTATCGGTGTCGGTTTTGAGTTTGACGAAATAAAAGGAAAAGAATTCATTCAATCTGTTATGTGCTATGTATTAGTTGCTGATCCCAAATACGGTGCCAACATGCAAGAAGTTATAGATAACACTCCAAGTGAAGGACTAAAGGTTACTAAAGTGAAAAAGACCATCCCTATAAATGAATTAGGATTGTTTTTTAAGCGTTTTAATTGCTGTGGCATTTACAAAGACCTTAAATATGAACAAGACTTTGATATTCAATGTTAAAAGAATAATGGGATGGCAAGTTATACCATCCCATTGTTTTTAAACGTCCATTTTCCCGTCCAACACATCTCTCTTGAGAAGAATAAGGAAGTTAACAACTTCATCTACATCCTTAGATGCTGGAGCAGCTTTACAGATGTCTGAAACCCATGTAGATAATCTTTCTGCGGCACCATTATGTCCTAATTGTGCAACTAATTCCTCTAGATAATTGAGATTTTCTTTAGCTTTTGCCATAATTGATTGATTTTTTTATTCAAAATTTCAGCTCCATTATTAGGGGAGCTTATTAGTTTTTATATCCACTTAAAAAAATGGAGGCTGCCTCAAATCTATACAGAAAATCGGGCAGCCTCACGCGAACAACAATCTTATTACCTTAAAAATAGACTAAAGCCTATATCCTGATACTTATATAACGAATTGGCTAGATTCACTGTTTTAAAGTGCCCCGGTAATGAAACCGGGAACACTTCGACGCGTCTATTTCACACACCAACACATAATTTGCACTTGAATCTATGCAAATATAAGTATTTTGCATATAAATCACTAATAATCAGTATATTAAATAAAATACGCTATAATTCTATATGTATTAAAGGGGTAAACTCACACTATTTTTCCTGTATCTCGATATATTTTCATGTATTATATATAAAAACTCAATAAAAAAAAACGGATAATTTGCATATCTGTTGCATATCTGTTTGGAACATTTTGTTTTTCATTTTGCATATCTGTTGCATATCTGTTTGAATGCCTGTTCTACTTTTTAACAATTTTATTAACATTTCGAGTTGAATATATGGAGAGCGTGAAATACTATATCCTATGGGTGGTTTTTGTTCTTTAAAACCGTTTGACAGGCTATTCTAGGGCATTTTAAGGGTAAATGAGTGGTAATGCTCCAATAGAGGCTTTATTGGGTTCTTATAAGGGGTGGAATGTCACCCAAATGCAACATAATGTCACTTTTTGTTTTTAATGGGCGGATTCGCCCGAATCTTCTAAAAAGCCGATGGATAGGGCGTTTCAGCGCATCCACTCGTTAATGCTTCGTGGTACTTTTTATTCTGTGCCCCCTAATTGCTATCGTTGTTGGAGGCATAAAATTTGAGGCAGCTTTCATTTGCTTTTAAAAGTAAAAATGTATATTTGTACCATTATTCTCCTTTTATTTAATACGGTTTGATAGGCAATGAGCATTGATTTGAATGCATTTAATAAATTCTTTATAGACTACCAGCAACGTTTTGTCCACTTTGCCTGTACCTATGTGCATGATGAAGCTGTTGCCGAAGATTTTGTTGTGGAATCAATGATGTACTATTGGGAGAACAAAGATCGTTTGTCTGCTGATACTAATATTCCGGCTTATGTCTTGACCACGATAAAGCATAAGTGTATTGACTATTTGCGCCATCAACAAGTCTATCAGGATGCTTCTGACGAAATAGCCCGAATCTATGCATGGGAATTGTCGGGCAGAATCATGACTTTGGAAGATTTCGAGCCCTATGAGGTTTTTACAAAGGAAATACAGGAGATTGTTGATAGGACACTGGATGCTTTGCCCGAACAGACTCGGAAAATCTTTGTGATGAGCCGTAATGAAAATAAATCCCATAAAGAAATAGCAGAACTATTGGATATTACAACCAAGGGAGTGGAATTTCATATATCGAAAGCTACCAGGACGTTACGTCTTGCATTGAAGGATTATCTGCCGGTATCCTTACTTTTTTTCTATTTGCATTAAAAAAAACAGTTTTTCACTAGGGAATGTTCTTTCCCATCCGCTATTACTATAAATACGTAAAACAAAAGTGTTTATGGATAAGGATTTGTTATACCGTTTTTTTGAAGGTCATGCTTCTTTGGAAGATATGAAAGTGGTTAAAGAATGGGCCGGTGCTTCTGAGGAGAATGCCGGGCTGTTGCGTAGGGAACGCAAACTGTTTAATGCTATGATTCTTGCAGGTCATTCCCGACGGACTGATATACAGAGAATGAGGAACAGGAGGAACTATTTTATCAGGGAATTCCTGAAAATAGCTTCTGTAATAGTGATAACGGTGAGTGTGACGGCTGTATTATTTTCAATAGGTAAAGATAATGGAGGTATGTATTTAGCGATGCAGACCATTACCGTACCGGCCGGCCAGCGTGTTAACCTCGATTTGCCCGATGGGTCAAACGTTTGGCTGAATGCCGGAACTACAATGCAATATCCTGTTTCTTTTATGACAGACAAACGGGAGGTGATATTAGATGGAGAGGCTTACTTTGAGGTGGCTCATAATGAAAAGAGTCCGTTTGTGGTACATACAAGTACATTGGATGTAGAAGTATTGGGAACAAAATTCAATGTGGAAGCTTATTCAGCACGAAAAATATTCGAAACGTCTTTGATGGAAGGCAGAGTAAAGGTAAAATTACCTCACGATGAAAAGAATTCCGTCATCTTGGCACCCAATCAGAAAACGACTTTGATAGACGGCCGATTGGTGGTGAGTAAAATTGATGATTATAATGTATATCGTTGGAAAGAGGGGTTATATTGTTTCAGAAATAAACCTTTTGCTGATATTATAAAAGACTTGGAGAAATATTATGATTTGAAAATACAGATGGATAAAAAGGAAATAGCAAAGGTTGCATTAACTGGGAAATTTAGGATTTCTGATGGATTGGACTATGCGCTGCGTGTCCTGCAAAACGATGTAGCCTTTATTTATCAAAGAAATCGGGATAATGACGTCATTCATATAAAGTAAGAAATGTATTAACCTTCTAAAATGGAAAATCAGCCTATGAAGCAATCCTTATGAAAAACAACTAAAGAGCCGATGGGTGTTTGCACCACCCACCGACCCGACTAACACAATTATTTTTAATAAATCGTATTAATAACCATTTGCAAAGATATGAAAAACATTCCTTTGCCGGATCTTTATTATCTTGAAAATCCGGATTTAAAACAATTATTTAGAATTATGCGAATATCAATATTCTTATTGTTCTTCTGCCTGTTCAGCCTGATGGCCGAAAATAGTCACTCACAGAATGCGAGGGTAACTATCAATAGAAGCGATGCCCCGTTGGAATCTATATTGAATGAGATAGAGTCTCAAACGGACTATCTTTTTATATATAAGGAAGATGTGAACGTAAAGATGCGTAAAAGCATTCATGTAAGCAGCAAGCCGGTAGCGGAAGTCTTATCGATTTTACTTGCAGAGTCATCTGTTGCATACAAGATGGCGGGAAATCATATTATTCTTACCCGGAATGCTGCATTGGCGGCACAGCAGCAAAAATTGGGAATAGCTGGTACTGTAACTGATGCATCCGGAGAAGTTTTAATAGGTGTTTCGGTATTGATAAAAGGATCGGGTCAAGGTACCGTAACAGATCTTGATGGTAATTTCTCTTTGGCAGCGAATATGGGTGATATACTTCAATTCAGCTATACAGGATATATTCCGCAAGAAATCAAACTGAAAGACAATCATTCATTGAGCATTGTCTTGAAAGAAGATGTGAAGTCGCTGGATGAAGTAGTAGTGGTAGCTTATGGCACCCAGACCAAACGAGCTGTTACTGGTGCTATGGAAACATTGGATTTTGATAAACTTTCTGATGTTCCTGTAGCGCAGTTTACCCAAAAGATGCAAGGACAAATTGCAGGTGTACAAGTGAATCAGGGAACGGGAGTACCAGGACAAGGAATGAACGTCCGTATTCGTGGAGCTGCATCACTTTCTACAGGATCAAATCCTCTTTATGTAGTGGATGGATTTCCTATTGTGGGTGATATCAATGATATTAATCCGAATGAGATAGAGTCAATGACTATACTTAAAGATGCAGCTGCAACTTCTTTGTATGGTTCCCGTGCAGCTTTTGGTGTAGTACTTATTCAAACTAAAGGTGCGAAAGCTGGAAAGACGAATATTAGCTTCAATGCATATATGGGAGTTCAGAATGTGCCTCAAAAAGGCAGACCTGAAATGATGAATGGAACAGAGTGGGCGCAATTCAAGAAAGAGAGCTATGAAGACTTGGGGCAAAGTGTTCCTACCGCTTTTCAGAATCCTTCACAATATGGTAAAGGACATGACTGGTATGCTGCTATGCTGCGTAGTGCCATGATACAAGATTATAATGTATCTGTTAGTACAGGGAAAGATAAATTTACAAGCTCTTTTGTACTGGGGTATTTCAATCAGGATGGTGTTTTGTTGAACTCCGATTACCAACGTATTTCAGCAAGGGCTAACTCTACTTACCGGATTTCCGACAATTTGAAGCTAGCTTTCAATCTGGCTCCGACTTATAGTTTTGAAAACCGACCGTCATCAGATGGAGCATTCTTTAGTGGGGGAGGTTTACTTGCTAACGCTACATTGACTCCTCCTATTCTTGACTATCGAAACGAAGATGGAACCTATCCCGTAGTAGTGACAACACCCGGTGTCACTGCCTTTGAGACCCCGAATTGGGTGCGTTCCATACAAGATATCGTCAACAAGCGGGAAGCGAAAAGATTGCTTGCAAATGCGAGTCTGCAATATGAACCACTTAAAGGTCTTGTCTTGAAGACGAGTCTGAATGGAGATATAGGTTCTAATTATCAGCACAATTTCCAACCTTCTACTGCCGGACGGGCATTTGCAGCTGCACCAAGTGCCATTGCAGCTAATCTTTACGAAGCGAATAACCGATATTGGTCTTGGTTGTCCGAAACCACTGCTAATTATTCAAAAGAAATAGGTAATCATACGTTTGAACTGTTGCTTGGATATACTACACAAAGATTTCGTAGTGACTATAGTGCCATAAGTGGTTCGAACTTTTCGGACGATAGAATACAGACTATTGATGCGGCATTGGTGAAGAACAATCCGACTATGGATGTTCAAGAGTGGAGTATGATTTCATATTTAAGTCGTGTCAATTACAGTTATAAAGGTAAATATCTGATTGGAGCAAGTATTCGTAGGGATGGTTCATCCCGTTTCGGAAGTAATAATAAGTGGGGTAACTTTCCATCGGTATCTTTAGGATGGATTGTGAGTGATGAGGCTTTTATGGGCAAACTTAAGAGTGTGTCTTTGCTGAAAGTACGTGGAAGTTATGGTATGATAGGGAATAACAATATAGGAAATTATACTCATTACAATACGGTAAGTGGTAACACGAATGCTGTGTTTGGTAGTACTGTCGCAAGCGGAAGTGCTGTTACGAATCTTGGAAACGATGATCTGGGATGGGAAAAAACTCGCCAATTGGACTTTGGAGTCGATCTTGGTTTCTTCAATAATCGTATTACTTTTACATATGACTACTATAACAAGATAACATCCAATATGCTTTATTCACTACCTGTACCCGAAGAATCAGGCTTCTCTACACTGATAGGGAATGTTGGTAAACTTAAATTCTGGGGACATGAGTTTAGTATTAATTCCCATAATATTGTAGGAACATTTAATTGGAGCACGAATTTCAATATTTCTTTCAGTGATAACCGTGTGCTGGCATTAAGTGATTTGAGTAATCAGTTGGTGGCTTATTCGGGCATTGTAAGTACGATTTCACGTGTAGGAGGGCGTATCGGGCAATTCTATGGAATGGCTCAGGATGGAATTTATGTAAACCAGTCAGATTATGACCAGTCGCCTAAAGCTGTGGATTCCCAAGTAGGTACTATCAAATTCCACGATGTTAATGACGATAAACAAATTACTTATGGCGATGATGAAAGTGGTGATAAGGCGGAAATCGGTAATCCTCTTCCTAAATTCACATTTGGTTTAACGAACAATTTTGAATACAAAAATTTTGATCTGACTATAGTTGCCACAGGCACTTACGGAAATAAGATTGCCGCTGCTGTAGAGCAAGGTATGGCCAACCTTGACGGCCCTTTTAATGTAATGAAAGAGGTGAAGGACCGGTGGCGCTCCCCTGACAATCCCGGTGCCGGACTTTATGGTAAGACTACTAGTGGGACTTCACGTGAAAGGGATATCTTTCATTCCCGTTTTGTATACGATGGAAGTAACCTGACCATTAAGAACATTACATTAGGATATACCTTGCCAGCTAATCTCATTAAGTTTGTCAGCAGACTGCGTGTGTACGCCAGTGTCCAGCAGGCATTTGTATTCAGCAAGTACAAATATGGAAATCCCGAAGTGGGTGTGGACTTTAATGGCAACTCACCGGGAGCATTATTGCAAGGTATAGATTATTCTACATATCCCGTACCAAGGACATTCACTTTTGGCTTGAATATAAACTTTTAACTTTTAAAATTGAATACCATTATGAAGAATCATAAATATATGTTGGCGATGTTGCTGTCATCTAGCCTATTGGTAGGATGTCAGGGCGATTTCTTGAATTTACCATCTGAGACATCTTTGAGTACTGCTGTTTATTACAAATCACAAAGTGACTTTGAGCAGGCAATCAATGGTGCTTATGCTCCTTTACGCGATTTGTATAACGGGACGTATGGAGCATGGGCGATGGGCGAAATGCGCAGTGATAATACCACTTATAAATATAACCCCAATGACCGGGGAACGATAGAGGCTGAGTTCGTGAAAAACTTTTTGGACGATGCGACGAATGGAGTGCCACGTTCCAAATACGTGATTGACTATCGTATTATTTCACGGGTTAATCATCTGTTGGAACCGATAGATGCCGTCAGTTTTGATCAGAAGATAAAAGATAATATTAAAGGTCAGGCCTACTTTCTTCGGGCATTGGCTTATTTCGATCTTGTACAGTATTTCGGTAGTGTACCCATACACTTGAAACCGGCCAAGACACAAGCTGATACTTCACAGCCATTGGCAAGTGTGGAAGATGTGTATAAACAGATCATTGCAGATGCCGGACAGGCCGTTTCTCTTTTGCCATCCAAAGCGGATCAAGAGCCTGGTAGGGCAACGAAGGGAGCGGCAAACACTCTTTTGGGTAATGTATATATAGTGCAGAAACGATGGGCGGAAGCCGAACAGGTATTAAAAGAAGTAACGGGTTATGAGTTGATGCCACGCTATGCGGATGTTTTTGAACTTGCTAATAAGAATGGTCCGGAATCCATTTTCGAGATTCAATTTAAGGATGGTAATGAAGGATTGCATAGCTCCTTCTTTTATACCTTCTTGGTGCAGCCGATAACAGCCGAAGAGACAACAGCTATTACGGGTATTCCTGAGGTAGCACGTACAATAGAAGGTTATAATATACCTACGCCTGATATTATGGAAGCTTATGAACCAGGAGATGTGCGTAAAGATGTTTCCGTGGGCTTTGTTACCGCCCATGGTATCTCTTATCCTTATATCAAGAAATATTGCCATGCTCATACACAAAGTGGGAAAACCGGTGATAACTGGCCGGTTTACCGCTATGCTGAGGTCTTGCTTTTTATTGCTGAAGCTTTGAATGAGCAAGGCAAGACGGAGGAGGCATTAGTATATTTGAATAGAGTAAGATCAAGAGCGTTGTTGCCTGTAAGCAGTGCTTCGACTCAATCAGATGTACGCGAGGCTATTATTAAGGAACGGCGTGTGGAACTAGCTTTTGAGAACAAACGTTGGCTTGACCTTGTACGTACCGGAAGTGCAGAACAGGTTATGAAATCTTATGGAGAGCGGGTAAAAGCTAATCCTTCGGCTTATTATTTTCCCGAGGGATTTTCGGTGGCTCCTACTGCTTTTACTGATATCCGTATTTTGTTTCCATTGCCCGCATCAGAGGCTGCGCTTAGCCCTTATTTTTAAGGTTTAGGGTATATTGTAACTTGGCGGAATGACATTGAATAATTCTAGTCTTGGTAAAAATGTCGTTCCGTAAAGTCTTTATTCATAAATATATGTCAATAACTTAATCAATATAAACTAGTATATATGAAGAATTGTAAACTTCTTGTTTTGCTTCTTTCTGTTTGTATTGCTTGCCATGCAACGTTGCAATCTGGTAATGCTCATTTCATAGTCAAGAATTTAAAGACCGAATATGCTGTTACACCTCTAGGTCTTGATGTTGAACTTCCCCGTTTTAGTTGGCAGATGGAATCCCTAGGTGCTGAACGCGGTCTGCAGCAGACAGCCTATCAAATTATCGTTTCAGATGAAAAAGGAAACATTGTGTGGGATAGTGGAAAAACACAAAATGGATTCTCTTTAAATGTAGTGTATAATGGCACTTCTCTGCAACCCTCTACTCGTTATTCATGGACTGTAACGGTTTGGAATCAAAGAGGCGAACAAATGTCGGAAACTTCTTGGTTTGAAACAGGATTAATGAGTTGTGATTCCACTTATCAAGGTTGGAAGGATGCCAAATGGATTGGAGGCAGTGATCAGGATATGGTTTTGTATTCGCATTATCTTCCGGTTTTCAGATTGGAATATACAATTCAATTAAATGAAATATTAAAAAGTACTTGTGCAGGTCTTGTTTATGGAGCTAATGATGCACGTCTGATGGACAAAAATAAGAACTTGTATCATTTGGAAAACGGGAAGAATGAATCTTACATCAAAGTGGAATTGGATATTGCTCCAATATCCATGAAAAAAGAAGCGATATTGAATGTCTATCGGGTGGGCTACCATCCTAATGACAAGCCGGACATGCCTTTTGCTAGTTTCTCCATTCCTAAGAATCTGATTCATAAAGACAATATGTATGGTTGTCATACGATAACATTAAGTTCTGATTTAGGTTTCACTAAGTTCTATATTGATAATGTAGAAAAGGAGATTGGCGTTGTCAATCTAAATCCGTTGGGGAGAGGAGGTGATTTCATTGCTTTTCCGGTAGTCGGTGATATGGGCTTTATTGTCCCGGCTGAACAGGCTGTTTCTTTTTCAAAAGTGAAAATCATGAATTTTAGAAGTCCTCAAAATGTAATAACGACAGTGAAGGATGAAGCGTATCAGATCTTTGGTGGAACGAATGGTGCTTTAGAAATTTTCACTCCGAAAGGAAAATCATCTCCTATGCTCCGTACAGTTTTTACTTCTCCAGATACTGGGGTGGTAAAAGCGCGTCTATATGTTACGGCACGCGGAATTTATGAAATTTATATAAATGGACAGCGTGTTGGAGAGGATTATTTCAATCCCGGAGTTACTCAATATAATAAAACTCATTTATATCAGACCTTTGATGTTACAGACTATGTACAAATAGGTCAGAATGCTATCGGAGCTTTCCTTGCAGAAGGTTGGTGGAGTGGAGGTGCTACATTTACTGGAGAAAATTGGAATTTCTTCGGCGATCGGCAATCTTTATTGGCTAAATTAGTTATCACCTATAAAGATGGGCATGAAAAAGTGATTGTTACGGATCCTTCTACTTGGCAGTATTGTAATAATGGTCCTGTTCTGTATGGCAGTCTCTTTCAAGGAGAAGTTTATGATGCTCTGAAAGACTCGGAAATGGAAGGGTGGAATACAGCTTTATACACTCCAAACGAAAGTTGGAAACCAGCTGTTGAAGTAGCTTTGAACGGACATATAAGTACATCAGGAAATCCAAATATGCCTTGGGTGGATGATTATTCTAATTATAAACTGGTAGGGCAGTTCGGGCAAACAGTAAAGGCGGTCAATGAGCTGACTGCAATCTCTGTAGAAGAAGTCCGTCCAAAAGTCTTTGTATATGATATGGGACAAAATATGGTAGGTGTACCTCAAATCCAACTTTCAGGAATGAAACCAGGAACAAAAATCTGTCTGCGTTATGCCGAAGTAAAGTATCCTGATTTGCCCGAATATGAAGGAAGTATTGGTATGATTATGCTTGAAAATATCCGTGCCGCCATGGCTCAAGATATCTATATAACGAGAGGCGGTCGGGAAACTATTCATCCGCGTTTTACTTACCACGGTTATCGTTTTGTGGAGATAACCGGTATAGATGCTCCTTTGGCGACAGAAGCGGTGAAAGGAATAGTGCTTAGTTCCATCCATAACTTTGCCTCTTCCTACGAAACATCCAATACATTGGTTAATAAATTGTGGAAAAATATTACGTGGTCTTCTTCCGGTAACTTCTTGTCTATTCCCACAGATTGTCCTCAACGCAACGAGCGTTTGGGATGGGCGGGAGATATTTCTGTCTTCTCTCGTACAGCGACTTACCTGGCTGATGTCTCTCAATTCCTTAGAAGATATGTACAATCTATGCGTGACGTACAACGATCTGACGGACGTTTTCCCGATATAGCTCCACTGGGAGGAGGGTTTGGTGGGCTGTTATGGGGAAGTGCCGGAATCACAGTGCCTTGGGAGTGTTATCAGCAATATGGAGATAAAAGATTGTTGAACGAACACTATGATGCTATGAGTCAGTACATACAGTATATACTTGATAAAATGATTGAGAAGGAGACAGGCTTGCTAGTTCAGAACAGAGCATGGGGTGACTTGGGTGACTGGTTGGGATTGGAAGATGAGAAAAATGATAAATCACTCTTATGGGAAGCATATTTCATCTACGACTTGGAATTGATGAATAAGATAGCTACCATCTTGGGCAAGCAAATGGATGCAGAAAGATTCAGTAAATTATATGCTGAGCGGAAAACTTTCTTTAATAAAACCTATATTCGCCCCAATGATGGTAAGACTATCTTTTCCTCCTTTCTTCCTAAAAAACGAGGTACATCAATTGATATTCAAACTTCTTATGTGCTTCCGTTGGCATTCAATATTATTAATGATGAGCAGAAAGAAAAAGCCATAAAGAACTTGTTGGAAACCATTACACGGGAGAATACAACTGATTGTGGCAAGTTATGTCCATCTTATTCGTTAATGACTGGTTTTATAGGCACTGCATGGATTGGTAAGGCACTGTCAGATAATGGTTATTCTGATATTGCTTATAGATTATTGCAACAAACAAGCTATCCTTCTTGGCTATATTCCGTAGAACAGGGTGCGACGACTATTTGGGAACGCTTGAATTCTTATACCCATTTGGATGGGTTTGGCGGGAATAACCGTATGAATTCATTTAATCATTATTCATTTGGTGCAGTAGGAAGTTGGATGTATAATTATTCTTTGGGTATACAGCGGGATGAGGCTTTTCCCGGATTTAAACATTTCATCTTAAAGCCGGCGATAGATTTGGCTGGTAAAATGAAGTATGCAAAAGGATATTACGATTCTATGTATGGACGCATTGAAAGTGGTTGGGAAATAGAGAATGAAATCATTCGATATACTTTCAATATTCCTGGCAATACTTCCGCTTTATTATATCTACCTGCTTCATCTGTAAAAGATGTGAAGGAGAACGGAAAGGGTATTTTAAAAAAAAGTACTGGAATCAAGTTTATCGGTGAAAATAATGGAAAGGTTATTTTGGAGTTGGAATCGGGTAGTTATCAATTTGAGGTGAAAAAATGAAATACTGAATGGTTTGTATTCTATGATAGCATTCGGAATAATAATATTTGAGTCTTCAATCAATGATTTTGTTCTTCTAATTAATTTCTATTTGCAAGATGGAAAATGTTCTATTCTTAGAAATAGAGATTGCTGTATTTTTTCTATTTTCCCCCATTTGACCGAATAAAGTCCCTCTTTTGAAAGATTTATATACCTATCGTTAGGATTGTATTTTCTATCTTTGCATCAAACAATTTTTGAACTAATTATTATGAAACACAAAATCCTTACTTTCTTTTTGGCTTGTCTTGTGCCCTGGCTGGCAGGAGCACAGCAATCTGCCAATAGTCAAAATAATGTAGCCGAAAAAGATTACATAGCTTATCTCTTTACCTATTTTACAGGTAACCACATCAGCGAGGAAGCCGTATGCTATGCGGTAAGTACGGACGGATATACCTATTGGGCATTGAATGACAACAAACCTGTCATTGATTCCAAAATCATCAGTTCTACCGGTGGTGTGCGCGACCCGCATATCCTGCGTTGCAAAGACGGAAAGACATTCTATATGGTGGTTACCGATATGGTTTCTGACAATGGATGGGATTCCAATCGTGCCATGGTGTTGCTGAAATCTACAGACTTGGTGAACTGGAACCATTCTGTCATCAATATGCAGAAACGTTATGCCGGACAGGAAAAACTGAAACGGGTATGGGCGCCTCAGACTATCTTCGATGCGGAAGCCGGAAAATACTTGGTCTATTGGTCAATGAAATATGGTGATGAGGCAGATGTGATTTATTATGCTTATGCCAATAAAGAATTTACCGACCTGGAAGGTGAACCGAAACCGCTTTTCATCCCTGAAAACAAGAAATCTTGCATAGACGGTGATATCGTATATAAAGATGGAATCTACCACCTGTTTTATAAAACCGAAGGACATGGAAACGGCATCCGGGTAGCAACTACCCGTTCGCTGACTTCGGGACAATGGGAGGAAGAACCCGACTACAAGCAGCAGACCCCGGAAGCGGTGGAAGGTGCGGGAACTTTCAAACTGATAGGTCAGAATAAATACATCTTGATGTATGATGTCTATATGAAAGGTAAATACCAGTTTACCGAAACGACCGATTTGAAAAACTTTAAAGTGATAGACAGTGAGGTGAAGATGAATTTTCATCCGCGTCACGGAACTATCATCCCCATTACCCGTGCCGAGCTGAAGCGTATCACTGACAAGTGGCCTTCAAAGGAAATGGGTAATATGACTATCCCCAACAATCCGGTGCTGCAAGGGTTTCACGCCGACCCTGAAATATTGTATTCTCATCAGACTAAAAAATATTATATCTATTCTACCACCGACGGACAGTCCGGATGGGGAGGGTGGTACTTTACGGTCTTTTCCTCAGATAATTTGAAAGACTGGAAGGACGAAGGCGTGATGCTTGACCTGAAGTCCGACCAGGTGATATGGGCGGATGGAAACGCGTGGGCTCCATGTATTGAAGAAAAAATAGTGGACGGAAAGTATAAATATTTTTTCTATTTCAGTGGTAACCCTACAGCCGGAGGCGGCAAGCAGATCGGGGTGGCGGTAGCCGATTCTCCCACCGGTCCGTTCAAAGACTTGGGACATCCCATCCTCACCGAATCTCCTGTGGGCCACGGACAGCAGATTGATGTGGATGTGTTTACCGATCCGGTTTCGGGAAAATCCTATCTGTATTGGGGTAATGGCTATATGGCAGGCGCCGAGCTGAATGAGGATATGCTTTCCATCAAGGAGAATACCCTGACCGTATTGACTCCGAAAGGGGGAAGCCTGAAGGATTATGCTTTCCGTGAAGCGGCGTATGTGTTCTATCGTAACGGACTTTACTATTTTATGTGGTCTGTGGACGATACCGGTTCGCCTAACTATCATGTGGCATACGGTACGTCAAAATCTCCGTTGGGTCCCATAAAGGTGGCCAAGAAGCCGGTGGTGCTGATTCAGGATCCTGCAAAGGAAATCTATGGACCTGCGCACAATGCAGTCCTACAAATTCCGGGTACGGATGAGTGGTACATTGTATATCATCGTATTAATAAGAACTTTATAGACCGTGAGAAGGGTCCTGGCGTGCATCGTGAAGTATGTATAGACCGTATGGAATTTAATCCGGACGGAACCATCAGGAAGGTTGTTCCCACGTTATAAAAGAAACATAACAATAAAGTATATACCATGAAAAAGACCTTATTATCTCTGGCAATCGCCTCATTGGCAACAGGCCAATCCGTCTGTGCTGCCGTGGAAAAAGTATATAATGAGCCCGATTCGGTCTACATCTTCTCTTACGCCCATCCGGAAGACGAGGGACGCAGCGGACTGAAATTCGCATGGAGCCCCGATGGTGACAAGTGGCTGAGTGTATCCGATGGCTTTGCCTATCTGAAATGTGACTTCGGACGTTGGGGGTCGGAAAAGAGAATGATTAAACCTCTTCTGGAAAAAGCGGAAGACGGACGTTGGTATTGTCGGTGGCAGCTCACCCCCAGCGGAAAAGTATGGGGTACTTCCCATTCTTCCGACTTGTTGAAGTGGGCTCCCCAACAATATGTCAATGCGGAGAAGCCTGCTGTGCCCCGACTGGTCACTGCCCGGCAGATTGTTCTTGATAAAGATACTTTGAACGGCTATATGCAGAAAGTACCTTATGTGGATATAGAACAGTTGATTCGTTTTGCCGAGCATAAGAAATTCCGCGATATACAGAATAATGAGCGTACCGAACAGGACGCCGTTCGTTTTGCCGGACTGAAACCGGTCACTGCCACCATCCGGGTGGATGCCGGACGGGTAAAGCCCATCAGCGAGCATTTAATAGGTATTTTCTTTGAGGATATCAATTATGGGGCCGATGGCGGGTTGTATGCGGAGCTGGTTCAGAACCGTGATTTTGAATATTCTGCTAAAGACGGCGCAAGAGATAAGAACTGGAACAGCACGTATGCGTGGAGCATACAGGGAACTAATGCGGAACTGTCTGTCAGTGAGGACAGTCCCATTCATGCTAACAATGCCCACTATGCAGTGTTGGAGGTACACCGCCCGGGTGCTGCCCTGGTGAATAACGGTTTTGACGGTATTGCCGTGAAAAAAGGTGAGAAGTATGACTTCTCTGTGTTTTCCAAAGTGCTGGATGATACGAAAGGTGGAAAAGTGCTTGTGAGACTGACTACCAAAGACGGCAAGGAGATTGCGCAGGCTGCTATTCGGGTTTCATCTACAGAGTGGAAAAAACAAAAGGCTGTACTGACAGCAACGGCGGATGCTGCGGATGCCGTGTTGTCCGTTTGTCCGCAGATGGCTGGGAAGTATGCCTTGGATATGGTTTCTCTTTTCCCACAGAATACATTTAAAGGCAGAAAGAACGGGCTGCGCGCCGATTTGGCACAGACCTTGGCCGACCTTCATCCCCGTTTTGTCCGTTTCCCCGGCGGATGTGTGGCTCACGGAGATGGTGTGGACAATATTTATGATTGGAAAGGCTCTATAGGAGCGTTGGAGGAACGTAAGCCTCTGCGCAATTTGTGGGGCTATCATCAGACACGTGGTTTGGGATATCATGAATATTTCTTGTTCTGCGAGGACATGGGTGCTGAACCTGTTCCCGTGGTGGCAGCCGGAGTGCCTTGTCAGAACTCGGGAACTTGCAGCCATCACTCGGTAGGCGAACTGGGTTGTGGCGGTCAGCAAGGCGGAATCCCGATGGAGGAAATGCCGCAGTACGTGCAGGATGTATTGGACTTGATAGAATATGCGAATGGAGATGCGAAGAAGACCGTATGGGGAAAGAAGCGTGCGCAAGCCGGACACCCCAAGCCCTTTAACCTGAAATACATCGGCATTGGTAACGAGGACCTGATTACCGATATCTTTGAAGAACGTTTCACTATGATTTTCAATGCGGTGAAGGAGAAATATCCCGAAGTGACCGTTATCGGAACCGTAGGTCCGTTCTATGAGGGCAGTGATTATGAGGAAGGATGGAAATTTGCTACCAAAATGGGTATTCCGATGGTGGACGAGCATTATTACAATACTCCGGGATGGTTTATCAACAACCAGGATTTCTATGACCGTTATGACCGCAACAAGGCAAAAGTGTATCTGGGAGAGTATGCGGCTCACCTGCCGGGACGCCCCAACAACATGGAAACAGCATTGGCTGAGGCCTTGTACCTGACTTCCGTGGAACGTAATGCTGATGTGGTGACCATGACTTCATACGCTCCTCTGTTGGCCAAGGAGGGACATACCCAGTGGAATCCGGATTTGATTTATTTCAATAATACGGAGGTGAAACCCACCGTAGGTTACTATGCGCAGCAGATGTACGGACAAAATGCGGGCAGTGAATACATCGCTTCTTCCGTGACTTTGGATAATGCACAAGATGCGGTGAAGAAACGGGTAGGTGTGTCGGTAGTCCGCGACGGAAAGACAGGAGATATGATCGTGAAACTGGTGAATCTGCTGCCGGTAGCGGTGAATGCGAAGGTGGAGCTCCCATCTTTGGAAGGAATGAACACCACTGCCGTAAAGACGGTTCTGGCAGGCAAGCCGACCGACAAGCAGGCTCGTCCTGTAGCCGGTACAATGGAAGTAAGCGAGAAATTCGGATATGAATTGCCGGCTTATTCATTTACAGTAATCCGGATAAACAAGAATGAAAAATAACAATAGATAAATAAACATGAAGAAATTACTGACTTTGTTGCTGGCAGTCCTGCTGCTGGCGGGATGTGCCGGCAATAAGTCCGGAACATTCGAAGCGGGCAAGAATACCTTTCTGCTGAATGGGAAACCGTTCGTGGTCAAAGCGGCAGAGGTGCATTATCCACGCATTCCCCGTGAATACTGGGAACATCGTATCGAAATGTGTAAAGCCTTGGGCATGAATACGCTCTGTCTATATGTCTTTTGGAATTTGCATGAGGAAACTCCCGGCAATTATGACTTTACAGGCAACAAGGATATTGCGGCTTTCTGTAAATTGGCTCAGAAGCATGGCATGTACGTCATTGTGCGTCCCGGTCCGTATGTATGTGCGGAATGGGAAATGGGCGGTCTGCCTTGGTGGCTGCTGAAGAACGACAGCGTGCAGCTTCGCACTCTCGATCCTTTCTATATGCAGCACGTGGGAGCCTTTATGCATGAAGTGGGCAAGCAATTGCAGGATTTGCAGATTACCCGTGGCGGTAACATCATCATGGTGCAGGTGGAAAACGAATATGGTTCGTATGGCACGGACAAGCCCTATGTGTCTGCCATCCGTGACACGGTACGCGCCGCAGGCTTCACCGAAGTGCCTTTGTTCCAATGTGACTGGAGTTCTAATTTCCTGAATAACGGTTTGGATGATTTGCTTTGGACTGTAAACTTCGGTACGGGAGCCGATATCGACAAGCAGTTTGCCAAACTGAAAGAAGTACGTCCTGACGCTCCACTGATGTGCAGTGAATTCTGGAGTGGATGGTTTGACCACTGGGGACGTAAGCACGAAACCCGTGACGGACAAATCATGGTGGATGGTCTGAAAGAGATGATGGACAAAGGCATTTCCTTCAGTCTGTACATGACTCACGGAGGAACGACCTTTGGCTGGTGGGGCGGTGCTAATAATCCGGCTTATTCGGCTATGTGCAGCAGTTATGACTATGATGCTCCTATCAGCGAAGCGGGCTGGACCACCGACAAATATTTCGCCTTGCGCAATATGTTGAAGGATTACATGGACGAAGGCCAGACATTGCCCGAAGTTCCCGAAGCCTTACCGGTAATGGAAGTTCCGGCTATCAAATTCACTCAAGTGGCTCCGCTGATCAACAACCTTCCCGAACCGAAGCAGACAGAGGAGATCCGGCCGATGGAGAAATTTGACCAGGGTTGGGGAAGTATTCTGTATCGTACCCGTCTGCCGGAAGATGTGAAAGCAGGAACCATTTTGAAAATTACCGAACAACATGACTGGACACAGATCTTTGCTGACGGGAAACTGTTGGGGCGTCTGGACCGCCGTGGCGGAGAGCAGGAGTTGACATTGCCTGCATTGAAAGCCGGAACTCAGCTTGATTTATTGGTGGAAGCCATGGGACGTGTGAACTTTGACAAATCCATTCACGACCGTAAGGGAATCACCGAAAAAGTGGAACTGGTGAACGGTAAGAATGCCGAAACGTTGAAAGGCTGGACTGTTTATAATCTTCCCGTAGATTATGAATTTGTATCTTCCCGGAATTTTCAGGATATGAACTCGTCTGCCGCCTGTGGCATAGAAAAAAATGATGAAAGTGTTCCGGCCTACTATCGCGCCACTTTTACCTTGGATAAGGTGGCTGATACATTCCTGAATATGGAGTCATGGGGAAAAGGTATGGTATGGGTGAATGGCCGTGCCATGGGACGTTTCTGGGAGATCGGTCCTCAGCAGACTCTGTTCATGCCGGGGTGCTGGCTGAAAAAAGGAGTGAACGAAATCATTGTTCTTGACTTGAAAGGTCCGAAAGAGGCGACCATCGTCGGATTGGACAAACCTATCTTGGATATGCTTCGCGTAGCTGTTCCAGAAACGCATCGTAAACAGGGGCAAACCATTAAACTGGAGAAGGAAACACCGGTAGCTGCCGGTACTTTCAAACCAGGTAACGGTTGGCAGGAAGTGAAAGTACCTGCTACGAAAGGACGTTACTTCTGTCTGGAAGGCTTGGCTTCCTTTGATAATACCAATATTGCTGCTATTGCGGAGTTTGACGTGTTGGATGAGAAAGGACAGAAAATCTCTCGTGAAAACTGGAAGATTGTTTATGCCGACAGCGAGGAGACCCGTAGCGGCAACCGCACAGCCGATAAGATCTATGACCTGCAGGAAAGTACTTTCTGGCAGACGGTGGACAATACAGCTTATCCCCATCAGGTGGTGATAGATCTCGGCAAGGAATATAACGTGACTGGTTTTCGTATCCTGCCGCGTGCGGAACAAGGAGCTCCAGGCATGATTAAAGATTATAAGGTATATGTAAAAACAACCGGTTTCGGTTATTAAAATGAAGGTGCTACAGAAGAAAAATAAAACACAGATGTAAGGAGAAGATTCCAAAAGTAGGAAACTTGCAGATAGAACAGTTATCGGATACTTTAGCAAATTTTAAAAATTACTAGAGTATCCGATTTCTTTTTTATAATTTTGTGGCGGTCTATGATTCTAATAGAAAGCACAATGAAATATATATTGACCTTTATACTATCTTTTCTCTCTTTCTTGGTGTGTTCTCAGAACATAACTATTACAGATATTCCTACCATTGACCAGTTGCCGGTAAATGCTATTCATCGTGTTTTCAGAGACAGTGAAGGATATATGTGGTATGGCACGGTGAACGGATTATGTCGTGACGACGGCTATCATGTAAAGGTGTTTCGTTCGGACATTGATACTCCGGGGCTATTAGAGGACAACTTGGTAGAATGTATCGCTGAGGATAAGAAAGGAAATATATGGTTCGGTACAGACAAAGGGGCATATATTCTTAATAAATCGGATTACAGTGTACATCCTATAGATCCGAAGCGTCTGAAGAATATTCCAGTGATGTATCTTTATGCTACCAGTGACGGCTCTATGTGGCTGGGGTATCGCTCTGTATTGGCTAAATATGATACCAACGGGCAGTTGGTTAAAGAATATCCTATCCGGAATGAACACGGAGGAGCCTCCATCTCCGGATTTTGTGAGAGTCGCAACCATGAAATTATTATTTCTGTGTGGAATGGTCGGGTATATCATCTGGACAAAGAAAAAGATGAGTTTATCCCTTATCCCGATAAGATGAGAAGTCGAAATCCTACGGTGATGGTTCAGGATAATGAACAGGATTATTTTTGGTTGGCTACCTGGGGGGATGGCGTGGTACGTTTCGATCCTTCGGCCCCAGGGGATTCCATGTTTGTATACTCTGAAATACCGGTCAATGCGGCCGGTGAGGAGGACGGACTCATCCTCAGTCTGGCACAGGATGATAAACTGGGATATATCTGGTTGACTACCGGCCACGATTTCATGGCTTTGCAAATTCAACCGGACCGGACGTTGAAGCAGTTGAAATTTCCGGCAGGACTTTTGCCTGTCAACCACATGCTGGTAGAGGTCTTGAAAGGAAAGGAATGTTTGTGGGTATCAGCTTTTGACCGTCCTAGTTTCATCCTACATCTGATGGATAATATAACCAAAGATTATGCTTTGCCCGCTTTGGCGGACAGGGTAAACCGCAGTCCGGCCATAATGGCTTTGTGTGATGATGGAGATGGCATGATGTGGATGATGCAGGAACGAACTGGTCTTGCACTGTATGACTTGAAACAGGATAAAGTGAAAATCTATTCGGATTTTCCCGCACTTGCTTCTTTGCCTTTGAATAATGGACGAGAGATGACGAGAGCACGCATCAATAACGGGGTCTGGGTGGCGAAGGATTTGAATAGATGGGTCTATGGCATGGCTCGTCAGGGAATGGAGATGCATCTGAAAGATGTTATCGACTTGAACGGACAGGTGGAACAGAATGCTACAGTGACAAAATTATATGAAGACTCGCATGGAATCTTGTGGATAGGCTTGAGCAAAGGACTTTGTAGCTATGATGTTCGTCAGAAAAGAGTCAAACGGGTTTATCCGGATGTGGGTCATGTGATGGGGATAGTCGAAAATAAGGAAGGACTGATATGGATTTGTACTCAGGACAACGGTTTGTTTCAGACAACGGCAGATGAAAAACTGCGTTCTTTTAAATTAGAAAAGAACTTCTCCTGTCTGTCTATCGCTCCTGATGGGATTTTGTGGTTGGGAACTTGTGACGGAGGGGTCTACTCTTATGACCCTTCAGAGAATAAGTTGCTTTGTTATAATGGGGCCTGCGGCATGAATGGTAATCAGGTGAACCAGATAGTGGCTGATGCATATAATCATATTTGGATTGATACGAACCAGAAACTGATAGAATTTAATCCTCGTAACGGTTCGTTCCGCACCTATCTTACCACGGATGGTTCTATCTTGTTGCATCGCTTTCTTCCCACTGCTGTTTGTCAAGCAAAAGATGGCAATATTTATTGGGGCGGCATTCCGGGTATTTGCATGGTTACTCCATCAAACGGGTTGGAAAGAAAGGCTAGTGCAGTGAAGACCAAGATAACTGATATAAAGTTGCAAGGAGAATCATTGATATTCGGAGATAGAAAGAGTAGCAATTCCATTAACCGGATAGAATTGCATCCCGATGATCAGAATTTGGAAATTAGTTTTTCTTCTCTTAACCACCGTTATGCTTCAAAGATACGCTATGCTTATCGGTTGATAGGAGTGGACAAAGCGTGGGTATATGTGGAAGGTGGAAAAAACTCGGCTTTTTATAATCATCTGAGTAAGGGCACTTATACTTTTCAGGTGAAAGCGACGGATGAAAATGGTCTTTGGAGTAAAGAGGTAACTGAACTGACTATCCGACGCCTTCCTGCTTTTTATGAAACTTGGTGGGCGTATTTGTTCTATGTATTGATAGTGATGGGTGTATCCGGTTATAGTCTGTATCTTTATCTGAAGCGCGTGGACCGTAAGAATAATGAAATGTGGGCGGACAGCAAGGAGATGATTAAAATGCGTATTTATTTGGATAGTAAGGTGAATTTGCCTGAACCTGAGTTTGTACAACTGGACAAACTTCTATTGGAGAAAGCGGTAAAAGCCGTGGAAGATAACCTTACTGAGCCTGATTTTGATGTGACAGCTCTAGCTGATGCCATGAATATGTCCCGTTCTACTTTGACCCGTAAATTGAAAGCCATAACAGGTCGAACTCCATTGGATTTTATCCGGAACATCAAGATGAAGCATGCCAGACACATGTTGGAAGATAAAGACAAAAGTGTAACAGAGGTTGCCGCTACGTTGGGGTATTTTAATCGGAAGTATTTCACCACTTGCTTTAAAGAGGAATTTGGAATGACTCCCAGTGAGTTCCAGAAATCACAACACGAAGAATAAACATCTTCCTGTCCTTTAATTGTTGCAAATAGGGGGTACAAATGCGTCAAGTTATAGCTAGAGCCATTTGTATCCCCTGTTAGCATGGTTCTTCACCTGTATTTCTATTTCCTATTTCATTCTTTTGCCACAACCTTTTACGGGGAGAAAAACACATCTTCTTCATTCATTCCCGCAGTAAAGGTATGTATAACTTTAAATTTAATATAGAATGAAACATTTGTTTTTGTTGCTTACTCTGTTAAGCTTTTCATTAACAGCCTTAGCCCAGCAAAAAGTGACGGGTAAGGTGAAGGATTCTTCCGGCGAGCCTGTCATAGGAGCCAGTGTTGTCGTAAAAGGCAATAATACCATGGGAACGATTACGGATTTTGATGGAAACTTTATGTTGGATGTTCCTACAAAGAGTGTATTGGTTATTTCTTATATTGGTTATGTCACTCAGGAAGTTCCGACAGTAGAAAAAAAATCATTAGAGATTATTTTAAAAGAGGATACCAAGACCTTGGACGAAGTGGTGGTGATTGGTTACGGTACACAGCGTAAAGGGGATGTAACCAGTTCTGTAGCTAGTGTGAAAGCCGATAACTTTGTAAAAGGAGCCGTGAAGGATGTGGGACAGCTGATTCAAGGAAAAGTAGCCGGTCTGGCTATCACAAATCCTAATGGTGACCCGACGGGAAGTACTCAGATACGTCTTCGTGGTACAAATACCATTGGTGGAGCCAATACAGCCCCCTTGGTGTTGATTGATGGAATTCCGGGCGAACTCGGTACTGTGGCTCCGGAAGATGTGGAGAGTGTGGATGTGCTGAAGGACGGTTCTGCTGCCGCTATCTATGGTACGCGCGGTACGAATGGTGTGATTTTGATTACTACCAAACAGGCTAAAGGAGTGGATATCAACCAGGTGGAGTATAATGGTTACGTCAGTACTTCTCTTATTGCCAAGAAATTGGATATGTTGAATGCGGATGAGTTCCGTACCCTTTATCCCGACCAGGATCATGGGGCTGATACGGACTGGATTGATGAGATTAGCCGTACGCCGATCAGCCACGTTCACAACTTGTCATTGATGGGTGGTAACTCAAAGACTAATTATATTGCCAATTTGAACTATGCTTCTCGTCAAGGGATCATGAAAAAATCAGATTTCGAAAGTTTTCAAGGACGTATTGAGGTGACTCACCGTATGTTTGATGATAAGTTGAAATTGAAATTCGGTTTGTTTGGTAAGAAAAATCAAATGGAATCTACAACTAGTGGGGGTAGCTTCAGAGGTTGGGTATATGGTCAGGCAACTCGTAGAAACCCGACTGATCCGGTAAGAAATGAGGATGGTACATGGAATGAGAATGTGAGCAAATTCGAATATGAGAATCCGTTGGCTTTGTTGTATGAGGCTGAAGGAAATGTAAAAAAGACTCAGTTGCGTTACAATGGAAATATTGTTTATAATCCTATCAAAGATTTGACTCTTTCTGCCGTATTCTCTTATATTCGTGACAATATGAACCGTGGCTACGGCGAGACTTTGAGCCATATTTCTGCTTTGCGTGATGGATTGGCAGGTTGGTCTTCGGTAGGTGCTTATACCAAGATGGAGAAGTTGATGGAACTTACTGCACAATATAACAAAGAAATCGGTGCGCATAAATTCAGTGTCTTGGGTGGTTATAGTTACAATGAAACAGATTTTGAAGAACTTTGGATTGATAACTATGGTTTTCAGGATGATTATTTTGGCGGATGGCATAATATTGGCATCGGTTCTGCTTTGAAAGACGGTAAAGCGAACATCGGCTCAAAGAAAACTCCTACAAATTTGATCGGCTTTTTCGGTCGTGCCACCTATTCATTCAAGAATCGTTATTTGTTGATGGGAGCCCTTCGTTATGAAGGAGCCAGTCAGTTATGGGGTACTGATAATGCATGGGGACTTTTCCCGTCCGTATCTGTAGGATGGAGAATTACCGAAGAAGCATTTATGAAGAATCAGAAGATTTTTGATGACTTGAAACTTCGTGTGGGATATGGTGTGACAGGTTCACAGCCTAAAGATCCTTTTCTGGGTGTGGCTATGTTGAAATACGGATCGTATGCTTTTGTAAATGGAAATTGGATACAGACCATCGTTCCGGCATCCAACCCGAATCCTGATTTGAAATGGGAGGAAAAGAAAGAAACTAATATTGGTTTGGACTTCGTTTCATGGGGTGGCCGTTTGTCCGGTTCTATTGATTATTATAACCGTGATGTGGATGGCTTGATATACGAATATGGAGTACCGACTCCTCCGAACTTGTATAATAAGACAATGGCCAATGGGGGTACAATGAGAAATCGTGGTGTGGAAGTGTTGGTGACTGTGGTTCCTGTTCAGAATAAAGATTTTGAATGGAGCACTACCGGAACATTCTCTTTGAACTCTAATAAGCTAATCAGTTTGTCTGGCAGTATCTTTAAGTCGGATTACGACTATTTTAATACGGGTACAGTGGAATACTCCGGTCAGGTAGCCGATTCTCACAGAGTACAGGTGGGTGAAAGTATCGGTAATTTCTATGGCTTTAAAGTAGTGGATGTAGACAGTGAAGGGCGTTGGATCTATGAAGACAGGAATGGTGAGCTGGTGAACTATAAGGACTTTACCCATGCTCCTGAAGATAAACATGTGATTGGTAACGGTCTTCCTAAATGGTATGCAGGATGGAACAATACTCTTCGTTATAAAAACTTCGACTTGAATGTGACTATGCGTGGCGCGTTTGGCTTCCAGATAATCAATGGTGGACGTATGAATTACGAGAATGTAAAGAACAGCCGTTTTGAAAATCGTTTGAAATCTGTGAATGACTTGGTGTTTGGCAAGCATACGTTGAGCCCGGAAGTGGAACCGGAATTCAACAGCTATTATGTAGAAGATGGTGACTACTGGAAGATTGACAATATAACCTTGGGATATAGTTTCGGTCAGGTAGGTAAATATATAAAGTCACTCCGTATCTATGGTTCGGTATTGAATGCTTTGACTATAACCGGATATAAAGGTATTGATCCGGAAGTATCAACAGACGGCTTGACTCCGGGATATGATACACGTGACAGATATCCGAGTGTGCGCTCATTTACTTTCGGCGTTAATGTGAAATTTTAATGAACTAAAAAGGAATTGAAGATGAAAACAAATATAAAATTATGGACAATGGGACTGATGACAGCCGCATTGTTGGGAAATACAGCTTGTACTGATTTACTGCATGAGAGTTATGGGCAGGTAGTGTCTGAGGATTACGTGCCGAAAACGGAGGAAGATGTCAGTTATCTGGTAAATGCCGCTTATATACCTTGGCGCGAAACGTTATTGCAATGGAACGGAGTGGTTCGTGCACAGGAATTATGTGCGGATCAGGATGTTCTTCCCGCTCGCGATGGTATTGGATGGGTAGACGGTTATATCTATAAAAGATGGCATCAGCATACTTGGACTACCGAGGATGACGGTGTACTTCAAGGATGGGAACGCACGTACAATGGTGTGAATACCTGTAACCGTATTTTATCTCAGATAGAAGAAGGTGTGATCAGTGTGGATGGAGAAACGAAAGAAAAGTTGATTGCCGAATTGAAAGTACTGAGGGCTTCCTATTATTATATTTTGATTGATTTGTATGGTAATGTGCCCATTGTGACAGACTTTAAAGATACTTCATTACCGCAACAGTCTACTCGCAAAGAGGTCTTTGACTTTATTGTGAAAGAAATAACAGAGAATATGGATTTGTTGTCCGAAACGCCGAGAGGTTATTATTATGGACGTTTCAATAAGTGGGCGGCCCATGCATTGCTGGCTAAAATATATTTGAATGCTGAAGTCTGGTCGGGTACTGCTCAGTGGCAGAAATGTATCGACGAGTGTGATATCGTGATTAATTATGCCGAGAAGTCCGGAGAATATGCATTGGAAAATAATCAGAAGGATGTTTTTGTAACGCATAATGAGAATTCCAAAGAAATAATCTTTGCATTGCCGTTTGATGAAATTTATGTGACGGGATGGAATGATTTTGATTTCCACATGTACACTTTAGCACCTGAAAACCAGGAAACCTATCAGTTGACTGCACGTCCTTGGGGTGGTGTGTGTGCAGTGCCTCAGTTTATTAATTCTTTTGATAAGGATGACGCACGTTTGGAGGCTAACTATATTCAAGGCCAGCAATATACCTATTCCGGTGAAATCTTGAAGCGTAGTATTGATGGAAAGCCATTGATTTATACGGTAGATGTCCCTTCTGTTGACCAGTCGGATGTGGATGATGGTTTCCGTTGGGGTAAGTTTGAATATGCCACCGGTATAACAAACCGCTTGAGTAATGACTGGCCGTTGTTACGTTATGCAGATGTATTGATGATGAAAGCGGAGTCATTGATGCGTTTGGGCAAATCGGGAGCAGGTGCTTTGGTGACTCAAGTACGTGAACGCGCCTTTAAGAATGATCCTGAAAAATCGCAAGTTACAGATGCAGAATTGATGGGAGGAAGTGTATATGATTATGGCCGAAGAGATAGTTATAAGGCAGAACATGATGGTGGAGCGGATATTAAATATGGTCGTTTCCTTGATGAGTTAGGTTGGGAGTTTTGTCAGGAAGGACGCCGCCGTCAGGATATGATTCGTTTTGGAATCTTCACCACGAAAGCTTGGTTCTCTCATGATAAGAGTGATGAAACCAAAAATCTGTATCCTATTCCAAATAAAGTATTGTTGACCAATAGCAATCTGAAACAGAATCCGGGATATTCTAAATAATCAGGTTATTTCATCCGGTGGAATTTACTTTGGATTTTCACAAAATAGTTCCATCGGATGCTCTTTGTTTAATCATAGGTTGTTCAATAGGATTTTTTTAAGGAGTAAAAGATTGTTTTCATTTATTCCATTAATTTTGCAAGGAAATAAGACTTTGAAATAAACCCCTAATTATGAATTTACTTAAAATCATTTTGTCCACTTCCGCTTTTGCCATAGCTTCAGTAGCTTTGCATGCTCAGTTGCCCACAAAAGTAGAAAGTTTTCCGGTTAGGGATGTGCGGCTCACCGCCAGCCCTTTCAAACATGCAGAGGATATGGATATCCGTTATTTGCTGGGAATAGACCCCGATCGTTTGTTGGCTCCTTATTTGAAGGAGGCTGGCCTGTTCCCTAAAGCAGAAAATTATACTAATTGGGAAAATACAGGACTGGACGGACATATTGGCGGACATTATTTGTCGGCCCTTTCCTATATGTATGCCGCTACAGGCAATCAGGAGATCAAGGTTCGTTTAGATTATATGATAAGTGAACTGAAACGTTGTCAGGATGCCGCCGGTGACGGTTATCTGTGCGGAGTTCCAAACGGGCGCAAAATGTGGAAAGAAATAGAAGAAGGGAACATTCGTGCCTCCGGTTTCGGACTGAACGATCGTTGGGTTCCTCTTTACAATATTCATAAAATGTATGCCGGCCTTCGTGATGCAACTCTTCAGACAGGTAGTAAGGAAGCAAAAGAAATGTTGGTGAAACTCACTGACTGGATGATTCGTCTGATATCCAAACTGAGCGATGAACAGATACAGGATATGTTGCGCAGCGAACATGGAGGACTGAATGAAACATTCGCCGATGTAGCCGCTATCACTGGCGACAAACGTTACTTGAAACTAGCTCATCAGTTCTCTCATCAGACTGTGTTGCAGCCTTTATTGAAACAAGAGGATAAATTGACCGGCATGCACGCCAATACCCAAATACCGAAAGTGATAGGTTTCAAACGTATTGCCGATTTGGAAGGCAATCGGGACTGGAGTGAGGCTGCCCGTTATTTTTGGGAAACAGTAGTAGACCATCGCAGTATCACCATCGGAGGTAACAGTGTGCGTGAGCATTTTCATCCGGCTGATGATTTCAGCAGTATGCTCACCAGTGAACAGGGGCCTGAAACTTGTAACACTTATAATATGCTCCGCCTTACAAAAATGTTGTATGAAACGAGTGCGGACGCTCATTTGATGGATTATTACGAACGGGCGCTTTATAATCATATCCTTTCCACACAAGATCCTGTACAAGGTGGTTTTGTTTATTTCACCCCGATGCGTGCCGGTCATTATAGAGTCTACTCGCAACCTCAGACCAGTTTCTGGTGTTGTGTGGGATCGGGGATGGAAAATCATGCCCGCTATGGTGAAATGATTTATGGACACAAGGATAATAATCTGTATGTCAATCTTTTCATTCCCTCTACCTTGCGTTGGGGAGATATCCATATTGAGCAACAAACGGCTTTCCCCGATGAGGAAGGGACAACTCTTGCTGTTTCTCCGGAAAAGGGAGAGAAGGAATTCGCACTTCTTTTCCGTGTTCCCGAATGGACGAATCCGGAAGCATTACGCTTGTCTGTCAACGGTGAACAACAGAAAGTAACGGTCAAAGAGGGATATGTTAGCTTGAACCGTACTTGGTCAAAAGGTGACAAAGTGAGATTGGAACTGCCGATGCATCTGCGTGCCATTGCATTGCCGGATGGTTCTGCCAACTATTCCATCTTATACGGACCGATTGTGCTGGCCGCCCAATTGGGCAAGCAAAATCAGGATGGTATGTTCGCCGATGACAGTCGTGGCGGACACATAGCCGCCGGGCCCCGTCTGCCTTTACAAACGATGCCTGTCATGGTGGGGGATAAGAATGATATTCTCTCTCATCTGAAGAAAGTGGAAGGCAAACCGTTGACATTTGCGTTGACCGGAGTCTATCCCGAACGTTATGAGGGCATGATTGTGGAACCGTTTTTCCGTTTATACGAGTGCCGGTATATGGTTTATTGGCCCGTCCTGTCCAAACAGGAGTTGCAGGCAAGGCAGGAACAGTTAGCGAAAGAAGAGAAGGAACGTGCTGCATTGGATGGTATTACTACCGACAAGGTGATTTGTGGGGAACAGCAACCGGAAAGCGACCATTTCATCCGGATGGAGAACTCTCGTACGGGGGATGATGAAGGTGTTCATTGGCGCGAGACAACCGGTTGGTTCAGTTATCGTATGAAGACGAATGGAAAACCTGTTCATAAGGTCCGTATCCTGTTCCGTCCTGAGATTCGTAAGGATGCAAAAGTATGGATAAACGGGCAGGAAGTAGGTAAATTAGCTGACAAACCAGCTTCGGATTTGTCGGTTGGCATAGTTGACGTGCCTGTATCTATGCAATCTGATGATCAGTTGGAAATAAAGATTGGTAGAGGAAATGAGAAAGTGACTCCGCATATTTATGAGGTGCGGTTGGTGACTGAATAAATACATGCTTTAAAGTAATAAAAACGATCATGTCTTATGGGTATGATCGTTTTTTATTTCTTTTTATAAATGAAGTACCTGTTTGCTATCTGTCTTTCCGAAAAGATTCTCTATTTTTGCAGGAAACAAACCGAACAGCTAATGAAAATTCTCCATACAGCAGACTGGCATCTGGGCCAGACTTTTTATGAATATGACCGCCGGGAAGAGCATTTCCATTTTCTAGAATGGCTGAAACAGCAGATAAAACAGCATGAAATAGATGTATTGCTGATAGCAGGCGATGTATTCGACAGCCCAAATCCTTCAGCAGAATCTCAACGAGTGTATTATCGTTTTTTAAGAGAAGTCACATCTGAGAACCCTTCTTTACAAATTGTCATCATTGCCGGAAATCATGACTCGGCAGCTCGTCTGGAGGCCCCCAATCCTTTATTGGAGGATATGAATATCATTGTTCGTGGCACGGTGCGGCGCAATGCGGAAGGCGACATAGATCTGCAACACCTCATTGTTCCCCTTTATACAGAAGGAAAAGTGACCGCTTATTGTCTTGCCGTTCCCTATCTGCGTCAGGGTGATTACCCTTCGGCAGAAAATTACTCAAAGGGAGTCCAGCAGCTTTATGAACAGCTTTTCAACAAAGTGAAAGAGAAGGGAATTCCCGTTGTCGCCATGGGGCATCTGCAAGCCACAGGCTCGGAAATCTCGGAAGACGACCGGTCGGAACGTACTGTTATCGGCGGCTTGGAATGTGTATCCCCCGATACCTTTAATGAAGCCATTACTTATACCGCATTGGGGCATCTGCATCGCTCCCAACGTGTATCCCATCGGGAGAATGTGCGTTATTCCGGAACTCCTATGCCTATGTCTTTTGCTGAGAAGAATAATGCATCCGGTGTAGTCATGATAACGATAGATACGGAGGGTACAAATATTGAAAAATTGGAATTCCAGCCGTTGGCCGGTTTAGTAAGTATCCCCCCCGAAGCTCGTCCGTTGGAAGAAGTGTTGCAAGTCATTGGTGAATTGCCTGACGGTGATGTCACGTTGCGTTCACCTTATCTGGAAATCAAGATCTTAATGACTGAACCCGAGCCTTCTTATAAATATAAGATTGAGGAGGCCTTGAAAGGGAAAGCAGTCCGTTTGGCACGCATCGCCGCCATGCTTCCACAGAAAAAGGCAAGTGGCATTGCCGCCACTTCCTATGAGGGATTGCAGACCATCCGTCCGCTGGATATGGCACTGGATGTTTTTAAACGAAAGTATGGAGGGACGGAGATGCCCGATACCATGAAACAATTGTTGGAAAGTGTGATCAAGGAGGCCGGAATATGAAAATAGTAGCGATAAGAGGGAAGAATCTAGCCTCATTGGAAGGCGAATTTGTTATTGACTTTACCGTTGAGCCTTTATGTTCGGCAGGTATATTCGCCATTACAGGCAGTACCGGAGCCGGAAAGTCAACCTTGTTGGATGCCTTATGCTTGGCCTTGTTTGATTGTACGCCGCGTATGAACAAGGCGAAAGAGAATAACGTTTCTGTTATGGATGTCGCCGACAGGGGAATTGCTCAAAACGACAGCCGTTCCATCCTTCGTCGGGGTACGGCCGAAGGTTATTCGGAAGTGGACTTTGTAGCTTTGACAGGGGAGGTTTTCCGCTCACGTTGGACGGTGCGACGTTCGCGTGGCAAAGTGGATGGTTCCTTGCAAAAAGTGGAAATGACATTGACTAACCTCACTTCAGGAGTAGAACAGCAAGGAACAAAGACAGAATTATTATCTCACATCAGTAAATTAATCGGGCTTTCTTTTGAACAGTTTAACCGTTCTGTATTGCTGGCTCAAGGTGACTTTGCCACCTTCCTGAAGGCTCGTCAGACTGACAAAGCCGAAATCTTGGAAAAGTTGACCGGAACCGAAATTTACTCACGTATCTCTGCTTCCATCTATGAACGCACCAAGCGGGCGGAAGGTGAATATAAATTATTGCAAGAACGTATCAAAGGCATTGAGTTGTTGACAGAAGAGCAATTACAGCAACTTTCAGCTGAAAAGGAAGAATTACAAGTTCGCTTGTCCGTTTCGAAGAAAAAAGAGGAAACCCTGTCCGGCAAGTTGAAATGGCTGGAAGAAGAAGGACGCTTGAATACAGGTTGCATACAGGCGGAAGAAACACTTTCGGTTGTCAGAAAAGAAATAGAAGCAGCCCGTCCGCGTTATGAACTGTTGTCCCGTATAGAGCAAGCGCAGGATATCCGCGATGTGTATATGGAACAGCGTAATGCCCGGCAACAGACTACTGCCGGACGTTCCCGATTGAACGAAATACAGGTTGCCATACAGAAAAATGCTGCTTTGCAAACTTCCGCGACCGCACAGTGGGAAGCTGCTCAGAAGGCGCAAACGGAATTCAAGGCTTATCTGTTACAACAAGAACCACAATTGGATAAGGCTAGAGCATTGGATGTGCAATTGGCAGAAAATAGAAAACAACTGGTGGAAAGCCGGAAGGAAGTGGCTTTGGCATTACAAGCTAAGGATAATTTGCATCAATCTATCTGTAGGACTGAAAAGGAAATAAGTCTGTTGGCAGAGAAGCAAAACATTTTGCAAACTTGGTTTGAGCGATATACTGCTTATTCCCAACTTATTCCGGCTGTTGAATTGATAACCAGTTTGCTTAGTAATTTGGAAATAGCAAAGACGCAGACTCTGTCGAATCAGCAGTTGCTGGAGAAAGTAAGGAATGCGAATGAAATGGAGGAACAACGTTTGAAATCCGTACAACAAGAGGCCGAGCGCCTGAACCGTCTGTTGCCGGCAGAAGTTCTGTTGCTCCGTGCGCAGTTGGAGGAGGGAAAACCTTGCCCTGTTTGCGGCAGTCTTCATCATCCGATGAGGGAACAGATCAATGTCCAATCCTTGCAGGAAGAAGAACTGAACCGTGCCAAAGAACAGGTTGCTAAGGAAATGGAACAACTGAAGAATACGTTGAATGCCCGTCAACTGGAGATGGCCCGTCTGTCCACCTTGATTGAGAATTATACAGTACAAAGTGAAGATATCTTGAAAAAAGTTGAAACCTGCGTTTCCATTATTCCTACCTGGAAGGATTTATTGGAGCAGGGAACGTTGAAACGTTATGTCCAGCAATTCGGCAGGCAATGGAATACCCGTCTGCAGGAGCAGACCGAAATAAAAGAGGCTCTTACCTCAAAATCTGCCCAAAGGGATAGTTTGAAAAATGAAGAGGCGAATGCTATTCGTTTGTACGAAGAGAAAAAACAGAAAGAAGAAAAGCAACAGACTGAACTGGAAGAACGCACTTGTCTGCGCGCCTCTCTGTTGAATGGTGAACTTACCGAAAAGGTCGTTGCAAACAATGTTAAACGACAAAAGGAATTGGAACAACAACAGGAAAAAGCAATGAACTTGCATCATTCTCTAACCGTACAAGCAGAATCTTACAAAGGGCAGATCGCGCAGTTGGAAAAGGAATTAGTCCGTCTGACTGCTGTTTTGCAACAAGACGAGTTGAAAATAAACGAGTGGCTCACTCTTCAAAAGGAAACGTATGCCGAGTTGGAACAATTGCTTTCCAAAGACAAAAACTGGATACTGGCTGAAAAACAAGCATTGAGTGCATTGAAAGAGAAGGAAACCGTTTTTCAGGCAGTCCTTTCAGAGCGAAGACAGAAAAAGGAGGAACATCAGCAAGCTCCCTTGAAACCGGATACCACGGAGAGCAGGGAGTCGCTGGCTGAAACATTGACAGCCTGCACCGCCGCCAAAGAAGCGGAAACCGGGCGCTTGGCCCAAATAGAAGTGACGATACAGAATCATATAAAAGGTAAAGAACGCATAGCCGGCATTAAGAAGGAATTGGAGGAGAAAACTTCCATCTACGAGAATTGGGCGAAACTGAATGAGTTGTTCGGTTCCCAAACGGGGACTAAGTTTAAGGAAATAGCTCAAGGCTATACGCTCGATGTTCTTTTACTTTATGCCAACAGGCATTTGCAGGATCTTGCCCCCCGTTATGAATTGCAGCGTATTCCGGACACGCTGGCCTTGCAGATTGTGGATCTTGATATGATGGGTGAGGTACGTAGTGTCCATTCCCTTTCGGGTGGGGAGTCTTTCTTGGTATCTCTCGCTTTGGCATTGGGCTTGTCTTCCTTATCCTCCAACCGGATGAATGTGGAGTCGCTGTTTATTGACGAAGGTTTCGGATCATTGGATATGGACACCCTGCGCATTGCGATGGATGCTTTGGAACGGTTGCAGATGCAAGGGCGTAAGATAGGGGTGATTTCCCATGTGGCGGAGATGACGGAACGTATCCCCGCGCAGGTGCAGGTGGTGAAGACCGGAAGCGGAAGAAGCAAGGTGCAGGTGATGGGACAAATATAAGGATTGGGCTCCATTACAGATGATGAGTTATAAAGGCAAGTTATAAGGATAGAATGTAGCAAATGATATTCTATGTGGAAATATCTGTCATATTTCGTGTATGTGAAAATGCTTTGTATGATTTGGTTATGAATTGTTTAAAAAAATGTTTTCAAACAAAAAACTCAAAAAAAGTTCTTGACATTGTTGTTTTTTTGGTAAAATACATATATGTTTGGAATGTTCATCAAAATGGACAAGGAATTATAAACAAAAGCGTTTAGCTGGTTCTGTATAAGTGAAAAGTCGAAATTTCCCGGAAAGTACCAAGAACAGCCATACGTTCAGCCTGCAATATTTAGCGGGGGGCGTTTCCTGTTTGTACCAAAGGCTTCGACTCCCGCACTTATAGACGAGGTTAATGCCCTTCCGCTTTTAATTTAGATGGGTTTGCACATAGGGCACAAGCCTGGAGATTATATTATGACAAAAATAAACACGTGCAAATCTCGCTCTTACCTGAAAAGTATTATCAAACATTGGAACTCCACTGAAAAGAAATTTCCAATACAAGGCTGATATATAGATTCATGTGTCTGGTCTATATGTCATAAGTATCTGGTTTTTTCCTGGAAACCGATATTACTTCATATATAAATTCAATTCGGAACTACTTATAAATAAGATCATGGATAAGAAATCTGTAAAAATCAATGCTGAAAAAATATGGTATACACTGAATGAGGTGAAGTCTGTTTCAATATCCGAACTTGCAAGGATACTTAACCTGAGTATTGAAAGTACTGCATTGGCTGTCGGTTGGCTGGTATGTGAAAATAAAGTTTTCATAGGAAGTAAAAACGGACAGATTGAAATCTGTAGTGAAAATACCTATAATTTCTGTTTCGGTTAAATTGAAAGATATGTTGCAATGAATAAGAACGGTTCGGTATAAATGCTGGACAATCAGATGAAAGCTGCCCCTTACCGTTTTTACAGGCATTGTACAATAGATGAAGATGGAATCATGACTTGTCATGCTGGAAGTGGCAGTGAACTGAATATTTCTGAGGAAGTGTTTGAATTCCGTCTTAGAGATATGGAATCCCTGAACTGGATGATGAGAAAGGCCAGACTGGAAGGACGAAAAATCAGACCGGCCTCTCTTGATGAGAGATATTTTGACAACTTGCTAAATTATAAAAGATTCCAGTATTAATGGTATGATTGCTGGCGCAGACCTTTTATGCCTCGCTTTTATTATAATATAAGAATGAAAGCGTGTCCTGATTGATGAAAAAGACAACAAGGAGGGACTTGAACAGATTATTTTATATATCGGTATAGTATTCAATAAAATAAAAAAGTGACGGACTATGAAAAAAACATTAATTGGATTATTGGGCTCGACAGTTATATGCGTACTGTTTCTTGCAGGTTGTATTGATGAACATTACGGGGAGGATAGCAATACCATTGTTACCAATCTGACCGGCTATGCATGGGAGAGAACATTTCAGATACGTACTGAGGATGGCAGGGATGCGGAAGTCTGTGAACATTATGAGTTCGGGCTGAATGGTAAGGCTTCCTGTAAATCACGGACGACATGTGATGGCGAGGAAGTGGAAGAGCATGTACATTATTTCCGGTATGATTTTATCACTCCCAATAACAGATATCTTCTTCTGGATTACTGCTACTGGCAGATTGACAGGATCAGTTCTTCAGTATTGAGCATATATGAAACCTCTGACAATCCTGTGATTGTGATGGGGCAGACCAGGGAATATAAGAGTTTCTCGGCTGTTCCGTTGGGGAATGACTGATGCGCTATGTTTGATGTGTTTTTAGGAACAGAGGCGTTACAGGCATAAGTGAGGGAAAAATATGATTTTTGTCTCCATATTGAATCACTGTTTTTACTTATGAGAATCGGACCGGTGTTTTTGATGGGATTTTGTATTCAGAAATTCCACATCAAAGACAAGGATGTTTTTTAAAAAGATCAAGAGCTTTTAAAAAAAGAACAGGAGCTTTTTCAAAAACAACAGGATGTTTTGATGTTTTTCCACTCGTATTGTATAACATGGCAAAACACCTTGTTTTTCTTTCAGAAGTTTCAGTCTCTCCGCAAACGTCCTGTTCATCGGCTTTTCGGCTGAAGGATATGCACGATAAAATCCTTCAGCCGAAAAAGATCTTTCAGCGTGACAGGGTAAGCGATGTCGTATTGTTTGGTTTTCTATCGGTGTTCGGATTCACCTTTATACATTTATTGACCACGGCTGAAAGAAAGAACTACGCAGTTGAAGGATCTCAGTGCATCAATCTGTCAGCCGGAATGCCGATGAACAGGACGTTTGCGGAGAGGCTGAAACTTCTGAAGGTTTTTGGGGGAATTCTCCGGGAGAGGGGGATTTCTTTTCAAAAGATGGATACGCATATCAAAAAGAACGTAAGAAGACTTTGCATACTTGCCGCAAGTTTTTCGGAATCTTGTAGCAGGATTTGCAGATTCTTGGTATAGGAATATCTTGTTTGATTTTATTGTTGTCTGGTAAAAATGCCGAAGTTTCCCAAAAACGGTCCAGGCTTGCGATAAACAGATTCGGTTTTAATGGTAAACAAATATGATTGTATCTGATACAAAGGTAGTAATTTCCTGCCAACGGGCAAAATTTTAATATAAAAAGGGGTAATTGCTTTACGCCGATCAATAGTTGTATGGAAAAATAATATCTTTACAACTTTGTTCAGATTTAAGGTGTTGAACCTATATACTGGTCATACTAGGAGTATGTGAGAGATAATATATTCAGGTGATTGTTATCGTCCGTGAGGTGAAAAATCAAGGATTTATCAAATAAACATGTAACTTATTTGATATATATATATTCCGATAATTTCAGTATATTTTGTAGAATGTGTCTGTGCAAACTAGACGTAGCATCTATCGTCTGTGAAAAGTTGGATACTTATTATTGAACCTGAATCCGAATCCCAGCATCAGATAGTTAGGATCATGGAAATCCTGTAAATTATATCCGATATGAAGGAATGAGCTGCGCGTAACTTCTATCTTTAGTGCCAATATCTGGTAGAAAGATTTTAAATCTCCGCCTGCATGAATCACATTTGTACCTAATCCTATTCCAACTGTGAAGTAAGGCATTACGTACTCGGCACGTCCCGAAACTCCTAGGGCTAGTTGTTTGCCGGCAGACGGCTTGAGGAATTCGTCACCGTATCCGTCCGGACTATATACATTCGCACTGCCGTCATAAACACCGTCCAATGAAATACCTGCACGGAACTTATATCCGAAATTATACATCGGCGCGAAATTAAATCCAAGTACCGGATAAGCTTCAGGAGAAGCAACCATTTGTCCTTCGCCAATAGTTACTCCTTTTCTGCGCCATGAACCGAACAATACCAAGTCATAACTGATATGACGGGGGAATTTAGGTACGGGTGATTGATATAGAGGTTTTGCAAAACATTCTTCTTTTCTGTTAATATTGTAGACCAATCCTACCTTTAGTCCGATGGAATTGAGTCCCGCATTCGGGAATTTTGTATTACCGTTAGAGAAATGCGTCACTGCCACACCTGTTGTGAAATCAAATTTGGGAGAGAGCATCCAGTTGAAATAGAAGTTTGTATTCAGATAGGCGTTTACTTTTGAACCTATCACCTTATTATATGGGTTCAAATCACTGTGATATGGTTTCCAGCCAAATGAAGCGCCGAAGTTCCATTCATAGTTTAACGACAATCGTTGGTTGAAACGGGCGATACGCGCTCCTTGAAATAAATAGACAGTAAGCGGGTTGCCCAACTGCGGCTTCTCATACATATTGTAGTAGGCCACACCGATACCTTGATAGGCTCCTCTGTAAATACGGTCGGTATAGGTGTTCGGATGAAATTGGAATGAGTATTTCAAGTGAAGCGACAGGGAATTCTCTATGGGTTTCCAATTCAGATTTTCTCCTCTGAAAAAGGAACTGGTGGGGAAAATATATCCGGGACGTGCCTCAATGCCGATACGGTGGATAAAGTGACGTTTCAATGACAGAGAATCTACATAAAGCCGGTCGGGGATGTTGGTTTTGTCTGAAATGGAAACTTCTGTTGTGTCTATAGGGATTCCCTCTGTATAATGATTGATTTTGTCTTCAGCAAAGGTCATGTTACTTAAGAACAGTAATGCACCCAGAAGTATCATGAATTTCCATTTTTGTATTGTGCCTTTCATATGCCGTGTAATGTTTTTGTGTTTTTTACTGATCTATTGTATGGTCTGAATTTTTTATTTGTGGCACAAATATAATCATAGTATTTGAAAAAAGAAATTTGTTAGATATAAAAAGGTTTTGTATAACCTTGATAACCACTATTTAAACTATTTTTGAGGATGAATTGTAATATCATCCTCTACCATCGGCTCCCCACATCATTTTGTTGCGGAGTGTGTTGAAAAAGATATGGCTGTTTCGTTTTACTACATTTATTTTATAGTCGGCTTTGCGGATAGTGAGCCGGCTTCCTTCACGGCAAGTTTCGCTACGTCCGTCGATGGCAATCAGGAAATTGTGGCTGCGGCTCTCTATATCCAATGTGATTTCCCAGTCGTCGTTGATGACAATGGGGCGTACATTCAGGCTATGTGGTGCAACCGGAGTGATGGCGATGGTATTACTGTGTGGCACGATGACAGGTCCCCCGATGCTCAGCGAATAGGCTGTAGAACCGGTAGGAGTGGCAATTACCAATCCGTCCGCCTGATAAGTGGTGAGATAGGCCCCATTGATGGCTGTGTGGATGGAAATCATAGAAGAACTGTCACGCTTCAGTACCGCTATCTCATTCAGACCGAAAGGGTAACCTTTCAGTTCTTGTTCTTTGCAGGATACTTGCAATACGCTGCGGTCTTCTATCCGATAGTTTCCATTGTAGATATCATTAAATGTGTCCTCCATCTCTTCAGGGGAGACATCGGCCAGAAAACCTAATCGTCCGGTATTGATACCTAGTATGGGAATGTTGCGTGAACCCACACGGCTGGCAGCTTTCAGGAAAGTGCCGTCGCCTCCGATACTTAGTATCATGTCGGCTTCAAAATTATTTCCATCGAAAACACCGGCGTGACGGATGCTTATCTTGAGGTCGTTCGTCAGAAACTGGTAGAACTCGCGGCAGATATGGACTTCGGCGTTATGTTGTGACAGAATGGATAGCAAACGTTCCACATGAGCCGATTTCTTGGCTTGATAAGTGTTTCCGAAAAGGGCGAATTTCATTGGGCGTATATTCATTAGTTAATTTTATAAATCTTTTGTTTGTCAAAATGGACCAGGTTTTAATAAAACCTGCTAACTTTGCACATCAGAACTGCAAAGATAATAATATATTGCCAAGATGACAAAGTTAAGTGTAAATATAAACAAGGTAGCCACCTTGCGTAATGCCCGGGGAGGCAACAATCCGGACGTGGTGAAAGTAGCCTTGGACTGTGAGGCGTTTGGTGCGGAAGGTATCACTGTACATCCTCGTCCCGATGAACGGCATATCCGCCGCAGCGATGTGTACGAACTTCGTCCGTTACTTACCACAGAGTTTAATATTGAAGGGTATCCCGCACCGGAGTTCGTTGACCTGGTACTGAAAGTGAAACCTCATCAAGTAACGCTGGTGCCCGATGCGCCCGATCAAATTACGTCTAATGCCGGATGGGATACCAAGGCCAATCTTTCTTTCCTTACCGAACTGATGGATACGTTCGGACAGGCAGGCATTCGTACCTCTATCTTTGTCGGTACGGACAAGGAGATGATAGAATATGCCGCCAAGGCGGGGGCCGACCGGGTGGAACTTTATACGGAACCATACGCTACGATGTACCCTCAGAATCCCGAAGTGGCCATTGCTCCTTTTATAGAAGCGGCGAAGGTGACACGTAGCCTGGGGATGGGACTGAATGCAGGTCATGACCTTAGTCTGGTAAATCTGAAATATATGCATACGCATATTCCTTGGCTGGACGAGGTGTCTATCGGTCATGCATTGATAAGCGATGCGCTTTATATGGGATTAAAACAAACTATTGAAGAATATAAAAATTGTCTTCGTTCATGATGAATATCACTTTATTGGCTGCACAGGCGGCTTTGGCGGATACCCTTGCCGGGGGTAACCCCACATTGACACCCGTTTCGGGGGAGGCTCAGATGAACCTTTGGGATATGGCGGTAAAAGGCGGATGGATCATGCTTGTGCTGGCTCTGCTGTCCGTTGCGTGTTTTTATATCTTTTTTGAACGTCTTGCTTACATTCGCAAGGCTGGTAAGGAAGACCCTTTGTTTATGGAACGTATCCGGGATTATATTCGTACCGGAGAGGTGAAATCGGCCATCAATTATTGCCGTATTACTAATACGCCTTCTGCCCGGATGATTGAAAAAGGGATTTCGCGTATGGGACGTCCCGTCGCCGATGTGCAGGCTGCCATAGAGAATGCCGGAAACATTGAAGTGGCAAAATTGGAAAATGGCTTCCCCGTCATCGCTACGGTTTCGGGTGGTGCTCCCATGCTTGGTTTTTTAGGAACAGTGACTGGTATGGTGCGCGCTTTTTGGGAGATGGCCAATGCCGGAAATAATATTGATATTACATTGCTGTCAGGAGGTATCTACGAGGCGATGATTACTACTGTAGGTGGTCTTATAGTAGGTATTGCAGCCATGTTTGCTTATAATTATCTGGTGGTACGTGTGGATAAGGTAGTTGGCCAGATGGAAGCCCGTACCATGGATTTTATGGATCTGCTGAATGAACCGGTTCAAAAATAAAAATATATGGCGTTAAAAAGAAGACAAAAAATATCACCCAATTTCAGTATGGCGTCTATGACAGACCTCATATTCCTGTTGCTGATATTTTTCATGATTACCTCTACTATGGTGTCACCCAATGCCATTAAGGTATTGCTTCCGCAAGGCAGGCAGCAGACTTCGGCGAAACCACTTACACGGGTAATTATAGACAAGAATCTGAACTTCTATACCGCTTTCGGTAATGAAGATGAAATGCCGATAGACTTGGAAGAACTGCCCGCATTCCTGCAAAGGTGTGCCGAGAAAGAACCCGATATGTATGTGGCCCTTTATGCGGATGAGGTTGTGCCTTACCGTGAAATAGTAAGGGTACTGAACATTGCTAATGAAAATCATTTCAAGATGGTGTTGGCTACACGTCCGCCTGAGAAGAAACGTTAAGCTGTAAGCATGAAGAAAAATAAGATAACAGGACTGATTGGTACGGCTGTACTGCATATTCTTCTCCTAATCCTGCTGTTGGTGATTGCTATCCGTCGCCCTCAGGCTCAGGAAGAAGGGGGTGTCCCTGTTATGCTGGGAAATACGGAACTTTCTCAAGGAAATGCCGATCCTTATACGCTGACGGATGTGGATATAATGAATGAGCCCGAGGTTCCGGCTCCCGATGTATCCGAACCCGAAATGGTTTCTCCCGTCGAAACAAAAGAGGAAATCATCACGCAAACAGAAGAGGAAACGGTGACAGTCCCCAAAAAGGAACCTAAAAGAGAAATTCCTAAAAAAGAAAAGCCCAAGAAGGAGACTCCTAAAAAGGACGTACCGAAAAAGGAGACGGTAAAGCCGAAAGAGAAGACTGAGGCCGAGAAGCGTGCTGAAGCAGAAAAAGCAGAGGCTGAGAAGAAAGCGGCAGCCGAAAGAGCGGCAGCGGAAGCGGCGGCGAAGAAGATAGCCGGTGCTTTCGGAAAAGGAACTCAAATGGGAAATAAAGGAACCGGTACTACAGGCTTCGGTTTGGAGGGTAGCCCGACGGGAAACTCTTCGGAAGGGAAATCCAGCGGAGTGGGCGGTTACGGAACATTTGACCTCAATGGACGTTCTTTGGGTAGTGGCGGTTTGCCGATGCCTGTCTATAATGTGCAGGATGAGGGACGGGTGGTAGTGACTATTACCGTAAATCCCGCAGGACAGGTGATAAGTACTAGTATCAACAAACGTACCAATACAGTAAACGCTTCGTTGCGGAAGGCGGCGGAAGAGGCTGCCCGTAAGGCACGCTTTAACCAAGTGGACGGAGTGAATAACCAGACAGGTACTATTACATATTACTTTAAACTGAAGTAGCTTATGAAAACAATTTATGTATTTTTGGCAGAAGGCTTCGAGGAAGTGGAGGCACTGACCCCGGTAGATGTGTTGAGACGTGCAGGTTTGCCTGTAAAGACCGTTTCTATAACAGGTGTGCTGACCGTAAACGGTGCGCATGGTGTTCCGGTAGTAGCCGATATGGTGTTTGAAGAAGTAAAAGAAGAGGATGCGGAAATGATTGTATTGCCCGGCGGTCTGCCTGGAGCGACAAATCTGGATGCTCACGAAGGTTTGGGCAAGTTAATTATGACATTTGCTGAAGCGGGACGTCCGTTGTCTGCCATCTGTGCCGCTCCGTTGGTATATGGAAAGCGTGGTTTGTTGAAAGGTAAGAAAGTAACTTGCTATCCGGGATTTGAGAAGTATCTGGAAGGTGCTGAGTATACTGCCGCTTTGGTAGAGAAAGACGGTAATTTTATTACTGGTAAAGGTCCCGGTGCCGCTATGGCATTCTCATTTGCTATTGCTGGGAAATATGTCGGTGCGGAAAAGGTGGCAGAATTGAAGCAAGGGATGATGATTGCAGAATGAACAGGCATGTCATTATAGTTGCGGGAGGCAAAGGGTTGCGTATGGGGGGAGATATTCCCAAACAGTTTTTGCCTGTGGGAGGCAAGCCTGTGTTGATGCGTACCATAGAGGCTTTTTACGCTTTTGATTCTTCTATACATATTATATTAGTTCTTCCGGTGAGCCAGCGGGCTTACTGGAAAGATCTTTGTGAAACGCATCATTTTGCTTTGCGTCATGATATTGCCGATGGGGGCGAGACCCGTTTCCATTCTGTAAAGAATGGATTGGCATACGTGAGGGGAGAAGGCTTGGTAGGTGTTCATGATGGCGTGCGTCCTTTTGTTTCCCGGGAAGTGATAGCCGGATGTTATGAGGCGGCGCAGACTAAGCAAGCGGTCATTCCTGTAATTGATGTGGTGGAAACCGTGCGTCATCTTACGAAGCCGGGAAGTGAAACGGTTCCGCGTAATGACTATAAACTGGTTCAGACTCCTCAGGTCTTTGAAGTGCAGTTGTTGAAAGAGGCATATCAACAGGAATATACGGATGCCTTTACTGATGATGCTTCTGTAGTGGAGGCGATGGGCAGGGAGGTCTGTCTGGTACAGGGAAATAGAGAAAATATTAAATTAACCACCCCTTTTGATTTGAAAATAGCGGAAGTCTTAATTTGAAATGTTCGATATCACTACGCGTGACATAAAATATTTGCAAGGAGTAGGCCCGCAGCGTGCAACCGTCTTGAACAAGGAATTAAATCTGTTTTCCTTGCATGATTTGTTGTACTATTTTCCATATAAATATGTAGACCGCAGCCGCCTTTATTATATTCATGAAATAGACGGCAATATGCCTTATATCCAGTTGAAAGGCGAAATCCTCAGTTTTGAGACTTTTGGTGAGGGAAGACAGCGCAGACTTGTCGGTCATTTTTCTGATGGTACGGGCATCATTGATTTAGTCTGGTTTCAAGGAATTAAATATCTGTTAGAGCACTATAAAACCAAGACAGAGTATATTGTCTTTGGTAAACCAACCGTATTCAATGGTCGTATCAATGTGGCTCATCCCGATATGGATCCTTCAGGCGAACTTACCTTATCTACGATGGGGTTGCAGCCTTATTATAACACAACGGAAAGGATGAAGCGCGGTTTCTTGAACTCTCATGGGCTGGAGAGGTTAATGAAGAATGCGCTTGCCCTGCTACAGGAACCTCTTGCTGAAACATTGCCTCCTCAGTTAGTAGAGGAGCATCATTTAATGTCTTTGGATGAGGCCATCCGTAATATTCATTTCCCCAAGAATCCCGAATTGCTGCGGAAGGCCCAATATCGTTTGAAGTTTGAAGAGCTGTTCTATGTGCAGCTCAATATTCTACGTTACAGTAAAGACAGGCAGCGTAAATATCGGGGCCTGCGTTTTGAACGGGTGGGTGAGATCTTTAATACTTTTTATTCACAGAATCTTCCTTTTGAACTGACCGGAGCGCAAAAACGGGTGATAAAGGAGATAAGAAAAGATATGGGAAGCGGACGGCAGATGAACCGTTTGCTGCAAGGTGACGTGGGAAGTGGGAAAACATTGGTGGCCTTGATGTCCATGCTCATCGCACTGGATAATGGCTATCAGGCATGTATGATGGCTCCTACAGAGATTCTTGCCGCCCAACATTATGAAACTATTCGGAAATTCCTGTTTGGCATGGATGTGCGCGTGGAACTTTTAATGGGATCTGTCAAAGGAAAGAAGCGTGAGAAGATATTGAGGGATTTACTGACGGGGGATGTTCAGATTCTTATAGGCACGCATGCCGTTTTGGAAGATACTGTGGGCTTTTCTTCTTTGGGAATGGTGGTTATAGACGAACAACATCGTTTCGGGGTGGCTCAGCGTGCCAAGTTATGGAGTAAGAATGTTTGTCCACCTCATGTGCTGGTCATGACGGCTACCCCTATTCCCCGTACCTTGGCTATGACACTGTATGGTGATCTTGATGTATCAGTTATTGACGAATTGCCGCCGGGCCGTAAACCCATCCAGACTATCCATCAGTTTGACAATCGTCGCGCCAGTCTTTATGCCTCCATTCGCAAACAGATAGAAGAAGGGCGGCAAATCTATATTGTTTATCCTTTGATAAAAGAGAGTGAGAAAATGGATATCAAGAATCTGGAAGAGGGGTATGAACTGATTTGTGCGGAATTTCCCGATTGCCAGGTCAGCAAGGTGCATGGTAAGATGAAACCGGCGGAGAAAGATGCCGAGATGCAGCGTTTTGTCAGTGGTGATACTCAGATTATGGTAGCCACTACAGTGATTGAGGTCGGGGTGAATGTCCCTAACGCCTCGGTAATGGTCATTGAAAACGCCGAACGTTTCGGACTTTCACAATTGCATCAGTTACGTGGCCGTGTGGGGCGTGGCGCCGACCAGTCTTATTGTATTCTGGTCACCACTTACAAACTGACCGAAGAAACTCGCAAGCGGCTTGAAATAATGGTACAGACCAATGATGGTTTCGAGATAGCGGAAGCCGATTTGAAGTTGCGCGGTCCCGGTGACTTAGAGGGAACCCAGCAGAGTGGTGTCGCTTTTGACTTGAAGATAGCCGATATTGCCCGTGACGGTCAATTATTGCAATATGTCCGTGATGTGGCAAATCGTATTGTAGATGAAGACCCCACAGGGACTCGTCCGGAAAATGCTATTCTTTGGCGGCAATTGCAAGCATTGCGTAAAACAAATATAAATTGGGCGGCTATTTCTTAGTTTATGTTACTACATTGTTAAAAATAAAGATATATGTTGCATAACATATTTGCGATGTTTTCTCCCTGTTTATAGAGGTTACAGGGTATTTTACCGGGATTTTGTATATAACTTATATAAAAAAAGAGTTAAAGAAGTACCTTGTTTCTCAAGGAAAATCTCTATCTTTGGGAGAATTTTTGAAAAGAAGCACAGTATTAACCTTAAATGAACCGAATATTATGATGGAAAAAACGCTGGTTATTTTGAAACCTTGTACTCTGCAGAGGGGGTTGGTAGGTGAGATTACTAATAGATTTGAAAGGAAAGGTCTGCGTTTAGCCGGAATGAAAATGGTTCAGTTAACGGATGAAGTGCTTAGCGAACATTACGCTCATTTAAGTTCAAAGCCGTTCTTTCAGCGCGTGAAAGATGCAATGATGGTTTGTCCTGTTATTGTATGTTGCTTTGAAGGTGTGGACGCAGTTCAAGTAGTGAGAACATTAACCGGTCCTACTAACGGACGTCTGGCGGCTCCTGGAACTATCCGTGGAGATTACAGCATGAGCTTTCAGGAGAATATAGTTCATGCTTCCGATTCGCCGGAAACCGCTGAAGTGGAACTTAAACGATTTTTTAAACCAGATGAGATATTCGAGTATAAACAAGCTGTGTTCGGCTCCCTTTATGCTAATGACGAATATTAAAAGAAAAACCAAAAAAACGGATGATTTTGAAATGTGTTAAAGTAGTCGCAGCGGCAGCCTTCGCCCTAGTCAGCCTGAATGTGTCAGGACAGGATCTGTTGGCACGCCAGGCACCTATCGACCGAAAATTGAAAGCAGTAGATTCTGTTGCATTGATTCGTCAGATAAAGGCGGAAAAGTCAGCTTATCCTGCATATAGTCTCTATCCTAATTGGAGTAACGAGCGTGTACACGCTTATGGTAATACTGTTACTATTCCTGATACATTCCGTATTGATATGACCGGTTTCCGTATGCCGACAGAACACACAAAAATAACTTCTAAATTTGGTCCCCGTCGTCGTCGTATGCACAATGGATTGGATATAAAAGTATATATAGGTGATACGATCCGTGCAGCTTTCAGTGGAAAGGTGCGTATGGTGAAGTATGAACGTCGCGGATATGGAAAATATGTAGTGATTCGTCACGAGAATGGGTTGGAGACTGTCTATGGTCACTTGTCAAAGCAGATTGTGGATGAGAATCAGTATGTAGAAGCAGGAGAACCTATCGGATTGGGTGGAAATACCGGGCGTTCTACTGGATCACATCTTCATTTTGAAACCCGTTTCTTGGGACAGGCCATTAATCCGGCACTTTTATTTGATTTTGAAAAACAGGATATTGTAGCCGATTCTTATTTGTTTAGAAAAGGTAATAACAGATACCAGCGTAACACGAATAGTAAGAACGTGAATTTGTTGGCTTCATCAGATGGTACTATCCGTTACCATAAGGTAAGAAGTGGAGATACATTGAGCCGCATTGCACAGAAAACAGGTACATCTATTGATGCTTTATGTAAGTTGAACCATATTACCCGTAGAACTATTCTTCGTCCGGGACAAGTGTTAAGATGTTCTTAAGCTTTAGTTAATTAAGAAATACAAAATAGGGCGGGAAAGAGTATTCTTTTCCGCCTTTTTGTTTACGCTTAAGCAGAAAAATGCGTAACTTTGCTGTCTAATCATAGAGTGTGATGAAAGATACGAAACAACAATTTGAACATGTAATAGCTGTCTGCCGTGATTTGTTTGCGAAAAAACTGCACGATTACGGCGCAGCATGGCGTATCATGCGCCCTTCATCTGTTACCGATCAGATATTTATCAAGGCAAACCGCATCCGTAGTATTGAAATCAAAGGGGTGACGATGGTAGATGAAGGTATCCGTTCGGAGTTTATCGCTATTGTGAATTATGGAATAATCGGCCTGATCCAATTGGAGCTGGGATATGCTGATACGGATGATATGACTGAAGAACGTGCTTTGGAATTGTATGACCGGTATGCCAAACAGGCATTGGAACTGATGCTGGCCAAGAATCATGATTATGACGAAGCATGGCGCAGCATGCGTGTCAGTTCGTATACTGATTTGATTTTGATGAAAATCTATCGTACCAAGCAGATTGAAGGTCACGATGGAGCCACATTGGTATCAGAGGGCATTGATGCCAACTATATGGATATGATTAATTATTCTGTATTCGGATTGATCAAGTTGGAATTTGGAGAGTAAACAGTTACATAGTATCATTGGAATCTGGACAAATGCCTGCCGCTTTTTGCTGGCGGTAGTATTTATATTTTCCGGTTTTGTCAAAGCGGTAGATCCGCTGGGTACCCAATATAAAATTCAGGATTATTTGGAGGCTTTCGGTTGGGCTGCTTCGGTGCCTGCCTTTCTTCCGTTTCTGGCGTCTATATTGCAGGCAATGGTTGAGTTTTGTTTAGGAGTATATCTTTTGTTTGGTATCCGCAGAAGAATGACAACCTTGTTTGTTGTGCTTATCATGGGGGTGATGACTCCGCTCACTTTATGGTTGGCTCTTTCCAATCCGATATCGGATTGTGGATGTTTCGGCGATGCTGTGACTTTGACTAATTGGGAAACTTTTGGGAAGAATGTATTTTTGTTGATAGCTGCGGCTTCCGTTTTTAAATGGGGAAACCGTATAACTCCTTTGGTGACCAAACGTTTCGATTGGTTGGTGGCTATGTATGCGTTTCTCTATATTTCGGGGATGACTTTGTATTGTTACCATGAATTGCCTGTCTTTGATTTCCGCCCTTATCATATCGGGGCAGATATACGTAAAGGGATGGAAATTCCGGAAGGAGCGAAGCCTACTGTTTATGAAACTCGTTTTATTCTTCAAAAAAATGGAGTGGAGAAAGAATTTACATTAGAAAATTATCCCGATAGCACATGGACTTTTGTAGATTCCCAAACGATAGTGAAGGAACAAGGATACGAACCGCCTATTCATGACTTTTCTATTATTCGTCAAGAAGATGGGGAAGATATAACCGATGAAGTACTGGATGATGATAATTATACTTTTCTGTTGGTGGCGCATCAGCTGAGCCAGGCGGATGATAGTACCATTGACCTGATAAATGAACTGTATGATTATAGTGTGGAGCATGGATATCAATTCTATTGTCTTACTTCATCACCCGATAGTGACATTGAAGACTGGCAGGAGCGTACGGGAGCCGAGTATCCTTTTTGCCTGATGGATGACATTACACTGAAAACCATGATACGCTCTAATCCTGGACTGATGTTGCTGAAGAACGGAGTAGTTATAAACAAGTGGAGTGTGAATAGTCTGCCTGATGAATATGTGCTGACCGACAGGCTGGAAAAATTGCCCTTGGCACAAATCAATGAAAAGACTTTCAGTCATAAAGTGGTGCTGGTATTGGCATGGTTTGTCTTCCCGTTGTTGTTTTTCAGCATGGTGGATGTCATTTGGGAGCATTTTCATAGGAAAAAGAAATTGAAAGAGAATCGAACAAAATAATTTCATTAACCCTTTAATAAAATAAACAAAATGAGAAAAAACATTGTTGCAGGAAACTGGAAAATGAACAAGAACCTTCAGGAAGGTATTGCTCTGGCAAAAGAATTGAATGAAGCTTTGGCTGTTGACAAACCTAATTGTGATGTAGTAATCTGTACTCCGTTTATTCACTTGGCTTCTGTTACTCCTATTGTTGACAAAGCTGTAATTGGTGTAGGTGCAGAAAACTGTGCAGATAAAGTATCAGGTGCATATACCGGTGAGGTTTCTGCTGAAATGGTTGCTTCTACAGGTGCTGAATATGTAATCCTGGGTCACTCAGAACGTCGTGCTTACTATCACGAAACAGTAGAAATTCTGGAAGAAAAAGTTAAATTGGCTTTGGCTAATAATTTGAAGCCGATCTTCTGCATCGGTGAGGTATTGGAAGAGCGTGAAGCTAACAAACAAAATGAAGTGGTTGCTGCTCAGTTGGCATCGGTATTCTCTTTGTCTGCTGAAGATTTTAGTAAGATTATCCTGGCTTACGAACCGGTTTGGGCTATTGGTACAGGTAAGACTGCTACTGCTGAACAGGCTCAGGAAATCCACGCGTTTATCCGTTCTTTGATTGCTGACAAGTATGGTAAAGAAGTTGCTGATAATACTTCAATCCTTTATGGTGGCAGCTGCAAGCCTTCTAATGCTAAAGAATTGTTTGCTAACCCTGATGTAGACGGTGGTTTGATTGGTGGTGCTGCTTTGAAAGTTGTTGATTTCAAAGGCATTATCGATGCATTCAAATAATTAATTTCATCACAGATTACTCAAGCTTACACAGATAAAGAATCATAAAATCGTCTGTGGGAATCTGAGTAATCTGTGATGATTTACCTAAATTCATAAAACGACATGAGATACATTTTTATCCTACTCTTTTTAAGTTTCGGACTTTCCGCCTTGGCACAGCAGAACATAGTAGAAAGCTTGCAGCGTAACCGTGCCGGAGAAGGTACTGTAACCATCCATCAAGATCCTAAAATAACAGGCTTGATTGGTAGTATCTATACAGGGAATGTTACGGGAGGTGAGCAGAAAATGTTGAAAGCCAGAGGGTATCGGGTTCAGGTCTATGCAGGAAACAATTCGCGTGTGGCTCGTAATGAAGCTAATAACGTGGCTACCAAGGTGAAAGAAGAGTTTCCCGATATGCCTGTCTATGCCTATTTCCAGCCGCCTCGTTGGCTGTGTCGTGTAGGTGATTTCCGCAGTATTGAGGAAGCGGATGCCGCTATGCGCCGTCTGAAGGCTACCGGTGTTTTTAAAGAAGTATCTATTGTTCGTGAACAAATTAATATTCCCCTGGACTAATAACATGGAAGAACTATTGCATCCCGAATGGTCAGCAGAGAAAATTGAACAGTTGAAAGGCCATTATCAGAGTATTTTATCGCTATTGGGTGAAGATGTAGAAAGAGAAGGATTGCTGAAAACTCCTGAGCGCGTAGCCAAAGCTATGCTGACATTGACACGCGGTTATGAACAAGATCCGCATGCCATTTTATTGGGAGCAAAATTCAAAGAAGAATATAGTCAGATGGTTATCGTGAAAGATATTGATTTCTTCTCTTTGTGCGAACACCATATGCTTCCGTTCTATGGAAAGGCACATGTTGCTTATATTCCCAATGGTTATATCACCGGTTTGAGTAAGATTGCCCGGGTAGTTGATGTGTTTTCTCATCGGTTGCAGGTACAGGAACGTATGACATTGCAAATAAAAGAATGTATTCAGGAAACTTTGAATCCGCTGGGAGTGATGGTAGTGGTCGAAGCCAAGCACATGTGCATGCAGATGCGCGGGGTAGAGAAACAAAATGCCATTACTACTACTTCTGATTTCACAGGTGCGTTTAATCAAGCCAAAACACGTGAGGAATTTATGGATTTGATACGGCATAACCGGTAAGGAGTTATGCCTCCTTTATTTTAATACTACCCGGTCTCCGGCACGCTTGGCCATAATTTTTTGTAATTCACTTAATTCTTTAAAGTGGGCCATGACTTCAAGGCATTTATCGGCATTGGCTGCTACTTCAGGCTTGTTCAATGCTTGCAGCGTATATTTCATATCTTCTTCTAAAATGGCAAGTTTGAAGTCGATAAGTTGGTGTGGTACTAGTTCGTGTAAGCGTTCTTCATCTTTGACCATCGCTTGTGAATTGCTTTTACTCAATTGGTAACGATCATTTATCATATCTGCTGCCAGCTTGCTGATTGTAGGGTCGGGATGAGCCAGAAAATAACGCTCTGCCGTGAAGTTGGAGTCATGCAGATGAGCTTCTGCCTCTGCTAGTATTTTCCGGTGCAACGGATTATGGAACTGTAATTCATCCTGTTTCAAATCCATGGAAATATATTCTATCACAGTGAGCGGAGTTTCCGTATTTTCTTCCGTTTCTACATAACACATGACTTTCTCTCCGTGGCGTATCAAAGTTTGAAGCAGTAACTGTTCTTTTACATAAAAAACGTACTTTTCCCGTCCTTCTTGGGGAATATACGATTGATACCCCGCTTCTGCTTCTGCAGGAGGAAACGGAGGGGGAACATCATCATCTACTTCTATGGGGGGCATATCGGCAGGAGGTATGCTGCCGGCAGGAAAAGGTGCATCGGCAGAAGGCAGAGAGCCGATAGTGGCGGATGCGTCTTTTTCTTTCTTGATTTGTTCCAGATAGTTATCATCCCGTTGAAGCAGATGCTTTTTGATCTCGTCTAAAATAATTTGCTCGTTTACGTTCAAGAGGGTAGCACATTCTGTCAAGCAGGTATATCGAATTACTTTATCCGGAATCAGTCCGATACTTCGTGCCATGTCCGATATCAATCCGGCCCGTTTGATGGGGTCCCTTTGTGCATCTTTTAGTAAAAGGTTGGTCTTGAAACGGATAAAGTTCTCTTCGTGATCATCAATGTATTTTCTGAATTCCGTGGCATTGTGTTTTCTGGAAAAACTATCGGGATCATCTCCGTCAGGCAGAAGCAGCACTTTGATATTCATGCCTTCTGCAAGTAACATATCGATACCTCGGATGCTTGCTTTTATACCGGCTTCGTCACCATCATATAATAGGGTGATATTGGAGGTGAAGCGGTGTAGCAACCGGATTTGTTGTTCGCTCAATGCTGTACCCGAGTTGGCCACTACATTCTCCAGCCCGCATTGGTGCATGGCAATTACATCGGTGTATCCTTCTACCATGTAAACACAGTCGGCTTTTACAATGGCAGCTTTAGCCTGATAAATGCCATATAGTTCTTTTCGTTTACTGAAAATTTCGGATTCGGGCGAATTGACGTATTTTTGGTTTACTCCCTTGGTGCGGCTGTCCAGTACACGTCCACCGAAGCCAAGCACTTTTCCGCTGATGTTAAACCATGGAAATATCACACGTCCCCAAAAACGGTCGCGTAAACTGCCATCTTCTTTTTCGTAACATAGTCCGGTCTTGAGCAGAAATTCTTTTTTATATCCTTTTCGCATGGCTTCTTGTGCCAATGCGTCAGAAGCGGTAGTGCTGTATCCCAATTGGAATTTCTTGACAATATCGTCACGAATGCCCCGTTGGCGGAAATAAGACATGGCAATGGCTTTTCCGTCAGCGTGGTTGTAGAGGATGTTTTGAAAATAATCGCGGGCAAACTCATTGACTACAAAGAGACTTTCCCGTATATTTTGTACTTGTTTCTCCTCATCGGTCAATTCGCGTTCCTTTATTTCTATATTGTATTTTTTGGCCAGCCAGCGTAGTGCTTCGGGATAGGTCATCTGTTCGTGTTCCATAACGAAATGGACAGCATTTCCACCTTTTCCACAGGCGAAGCATTTACATAATCCTTTGGCCGGTGATACATAGAATGAAGGGGTTTTGTCATCATGGAATGGACAAAGTCCGACAAAATTCACACCGCGTTTCCGCAGAGTGACAAACTCGGATACCACATCTACAATTTGTGCGGCATCCAGTATCCGGTCTATGGTGGGTTGGTCTATCATTGCGAGTGCGAAGATACAAAAAAAACATCGCCAAGGGCGAACCCGGCGATGTTTTTAACGGAATATTGTAATCAGAATTATTTAATATTAGGATTCAGCTTGTTCCATTCGGAAACCGGAGGAAGTACTCCCATCGCAATCACTTCATCACGCAAAGCACAAAGGTGTGCATAACTTTTTTCTAATGCGGCTTCTTCTTCGGGCGTGCCTTTCACTTCTTTTAAGTGGCAGCCATCCTTAGCGATAGAAGTTTCCCAGGCCATCATGATATGGTCGAACTTACCATTGGATACGTAAGTACCTGCAGGCCAGCGGAATGGCTTTCCTCCCATGGCGGCGGCAATCATTTCGATAGAAACATATGACGGGCTTTGGAAAGAAGAGCGGCCGCGCAGGTTGATGATGTTTGCACCGCCTTTAGTTACTTTTTGTTGTATTTCAGTCCATTGTTCTTTTGTCAAAGCATCAGTGCCGATGATATCAAGTAATGCTTTTCCGTTTACTTTAGCGGTAGAAGCATAAACAGCCATCTGCTCACCATGACCGCCATACGTGCGGCAGTTTTCTACATTATCCATGGCGATGCCGAAATGCTTGGACAATTCGCTGCGCAAGCGTGTAGAGTCAAGAGCGGCAAGAGTTGTAACTTGTGATGGTTTCAGGCCTGAATATAATAAGGTGATCAGACCGGTAATATCAGCCGGATTGAAAATAACCACGATATGTTTTACGTCCGGACAATAGGCCTTTACATTTTTTCCGAATTCTTCAGCGATGGCTGCGTTTCCTTTCAGCAAGTCCTCACGGGTCATGCCGGCTTTACGTGCCGCACCACCTGAGTTTACAATATATTTAGCATCGGTCAAAGCTTCCTTGATATCGGAAGTGAAAGTGATGTTCATGCCTTCGAAACCACAATGGTATAGTTCTTCTGCCACACCTTCCAGACCGGGAGCGTATGGGTCATACAAACAAATATTGGGAGTAAGGCCCATCATAATAGCAGTTTGAGCCATGTTCGAGCCAATCATTCCGGCAGCACCTACGATTGTCAGCTTTTCATTCGTTACAAATTCCATAATTCTTTTATTTAAAGTTTGTATAATATAAACGCTTTTGTGGGAGAGGATGTTCTCTCTTCCGGGTACAAATTTACAAAACCTTTTATTAAGGTGTTTATTCTAAAAAATTATATGGGATAATAGAAAGTTATCTCATATAATCATCCTAGGATGGTGAATTTCAGAATGCCTGTCAATCAAGATGTTAAACAGTATTTATTCAAACAGGTTTGTGGATGGAACAAATAATGATATGATCTGTTATGTATTTATGTTTATATAACTTTTTAATGCATCTACATATTCTTCAAAAGCTTCAAGCCCTTTTTGTGTAATCTTACAAATGGTACAAGGCATTTTTCCTTTAAATGTCTTGATGACTTCTACATAGTCAGCCTTGTTCAGCTTGTCTATTTGCACACTCAGATTACCTGCCGTTGCTCCTGTCTGTTGTTTCAGATAGCTGAACTCGGCTTCTTCCACTGAAACCAGTATGGACATCACGGCAAGTCTCAGTTCGGAATGTAGTAATGGATTCAATTCTTTGAACATAGGCGCAAAGTTACGATTTTTTTTGTTTACGGGCAGCATGATTCAACACATGTCCCGGAATAACCATCATAAAAATAAAGACAGGAGCGAAGATTAATATCTGGTTTAGACCTGGATAAAAAAGGCATCCGATGGAGCTTAACGCTCCCAGTGTGCCGCAAATAGTGACAGTTTTATAACCTATCACCAGACCTGTTAGTGTAGTTCCCATGCCCATCAGCAGAAGGACCATGAATAGGATGGGAAGTTGCCAGAAAAACATGGCGAGCATGGATATCAGAAAGCCGGTTATGCCGAATACCAACCAAATATAATTGATTACTTTGTCTAAATGAGTCTTGATACCCGGCTGCTGATTACGTGTGGAAAGGTAAGTTCCTGTTCCTGCGATGATGGGGAGTAAGAACCATAGGTATTGCCAATAATAATTCCGGGTAGTTACTACCAGAAACCAGACCAGTAGGCTGACAAAGATAGTGGTATATCCCCAAAAAAGGAACGGCATGCCACAATTGGTTTCTAGCCTGTTTTTTGTATTCTGAATCATTTGAGCGATGAGTTCCAAACTCTCTTTCTCATTCAATTTTCTTTCTTCCATACTGTTTTTTCTTTTTAGTTTGTGATTAATTAATATTTGATGCTTTTCTCTATGGCTGTCATCAGCAAGCTGATTCCCCAGCCTGCTATCACCCATAGTACCCACCAGTAGTGTGGACTGGTAAACCAGTTTATAGCTATAAGAAACAGGTTTATTACCACATAATAGACTAATGACCAAGTGAGCCAATTCCAAAAATGACGGGCTCTTTGCCGGCATACTACTTCGATTTGTTCCTGAGTTGGAACGGTTTTTTTGTTGTTCTGATTTGTTTTCATAGCTTTATTTCTTATTATAGTGATATAAAGTCGGTGGTTTGTGCTATATTTTCAGTGGCAAATCTCGGAATAGCTAGTGTGGCGCATGCCAGGATAGTGGCACGTTTCTTGTGAAATGTTGTGTTTGTTTTCATTGTTATGATGTTTTATAGGTTGAATGATAAAAGTTTATTTTACTTAATTACTTTACAAATATAATATAGTTTATAATATAAACCAAATTTTCATAGAACTTTTTTCAAATAATAACTGTCAAGTGTGTATGTGTGGTAGAGGGGGAAGTGCAAAATATGTAGTCTTCTTTATGGATTTTACATTCAGACTTTTGTTGGCACGTGCTTGAACAAGGAAATTCTTCTCTGCTTTTTCCCTCCTAAAGTTTTTCAAGAGTGGTAGCATTGGCATCTGTTTTTGCTAACTCAGTTGTGTGTGCTGCGTACCTCGTCCTGTGTTTTCCGTAGCTGTCTTCCCTTCCCTGTCCTGGCTTACGGTGTTTGGTTGCCCCTCCGGACTCGCGCCTTCCCCTTCTTTAGTTCCTTTTTCCGTTTTTGTTTACGCGCGTGCGAATATTATAATGTGTCTGTCTTTTTCCTCCCTTGTCCTCCGTTATAAAAACCTTCTTTGTAACGCATCTGTGATTCAGCGTATTACAAAAAAGTTTCAGGGAATCCGGATAATTTGTCTTGTGAAAGTTTGCCTGTTAGCGTTAAAAGGTCTACTTTTGCACCCGCAATCGAGAGAGATGCGGCACTTCAGACAGTGTTACTGACTTGGTGAAACAAACGTGGGAGATTTTCCTTGATAGTGATCTGCACCTGGTATCTTACCTTAGCGGGGCTAAGGGAGCGAGAACGGATAAGACCTCGGGAGGATGGGTGGTCCGCCTTTTATGGAAGTTTCGAAAAAAAACTTTTTCAAAAAAAACTTTCGAAAACATTTGGTGGTTACGATAAAATCTCTTACCTTTGCATCCGCTTTCGGAAACGATAGCAAACAGGAATAGGAGTTCTTTGAAAGATTTAAGATAAACAAACAAGTAGTACAAGCCGGTGCACCGT